>Ga0351893_10061_pt1 | contig 44485 bp, 33 predicted proteins | sample TotcelFGM3001K15_FD_206765 | JGI IMG/M metagenome (GOLD analysis project Ga0351893, IMG submission 206765) | Enriched cells from coal bed in the Powder River Basin, Montana, United States - Total cells FGM rep3 HSBNCT.FGM.300.1.K15 ...
GCGTGGACTCTAACAGGAGATTTGCGGTATGGCAAACCTGGTGCAGAACAGATCCGGCCTCTTCAGCATTCGGTTTCGGTTCGATAACAAGCGATTCAATCGCTCGCTTGAAACCACGAGTGAAAAAGAAGCGAAGGAAGAGAAGGCCCGGATTGAGAAAACCATCCGGTTGATAAATGAAGGGGAAAAGGACCTGCCCGATAAGGCGACGCCGGAGCAGATCTGGGCCTTCCTCCGGTCGGGTGGGAAAAGGACCGGCAAGGTGACGCTGGCCGCGGCCATCTCGCTGGAGGATGTTGCCAAGGAGTATTTTGACAGCCTACCTGAGGGGGCGAAGGAAGAAAGCTCCTTGAAGACCGAGGGGACGCACGTGAAGAACCTCAAACGGCACCTGGGGGCGTCCACGCCGCTATATGAACTCAACGTCCAGCGGGTGCAGGGGTACGTAAGCAAGCGTCAGGCGGACACGGGACTCCGGGGGAAATACGTCCAAGCCGACACAATTAAGAAGGAGCTTCAGACCTTCAGGCAACTCTGGGACTTCGCCGCCGCCCGATGTCACGTTTCAGGCAAGTGCCCGGTGGAAGGCGTTAAACTGCCAAAGCCCAACGAAAAACTGCCGTTTAAGACGTGGGAGGAAATCGAGGCGGTCATCAAGCGTGGCGGCTACAGCGAGCAGGAACAGGGGGAATTGTGGGACTGCCTGTTCTTGCGGGATGAGGCGGAGATCGAGAAGCTGCTAGACCACGTCCGTTGCACTGCCGCTCACCCGTTTATCTACCCGCTGTTTGCGTTCGCCGCCTACACCGGGGCTCGCCGTAGCGAGATCATTCGCTCCGAGGTGGCCGATTTTCATCTTGACGAAAACTACGTGCTTATACGGGAGAAGAAACGCCGGACCGACGCACGCCTCTCGTATCGCGATGTGTCACTGCACCCGCGACTCAAGGATGTCATGGCCGCGTGGCTGAAGCAGCACCCTGGGGGCCGTTACACGATTTCCGTCCCGCCGGGGATGATCCGATCAAAATCCAAGGCCGATGGGCCGCAACCGCTAACCCCGAGTCAAGCTCGCAGCCATTTTGAGCAGGCTCTGGATGGAAGCAAATGGGGCGTAGTCCGAGGTTTTCACGTCCTCCGCCACTCATTTGCTAGCAACCTCGCTCGGAAAGGCGTGCATCAGTCGATTATCGACCGCTGGCTTGGCCACCAGACGGAGGAAATGCGGCGACGGTATCGCCATCTCTTCCCCGAGGAAAAGCGCCAGGCGATGGAGGCCATGAGCCGAGCCGCCTATTCAGCGGAAAGCCCAGATTGTTGAAGCCTCGCCACCTCTTCGCGCGGCACGCGCCACCGACCATCGTCGCCTTTCCGGCCGCTGATGCGACCGCGATTGCACGCTTGGCGAATGGTCCACGGCTTATAGCCGGTTAACTCGGCAACCTCATCGACCGTACAGCACTGCTTGTCTACCGCTCGGGCAGATCTTTCCTGTTTTTTGAGCAGTTGCCCAAGCTGGTCAACTTGCGCGGCCAAGCTGGCGAGTGAATGGTTTTCGTTTACTGTCGTCGGTACCTCGACGTGCCCCCGCGCCACTTGGCTGTTGCTCAGGCCAGCGTTGGTCGCAGTCAGTGAAATGACGTCGCATCGGGGATTTGGAGGTACATCCGGCCGCCGAACTCGGGCTATTACCTGCAGCGCGTACGCAATACGTTCCATCGTGCTAGCGAGCCGCGGTGAAGTTGCGTCCTCCGGCGCTACCATGCCCGAGTGCAGACTCGGAACATGGCTCGGTCCGGTCAACGACGCTTGAATTTGCTCCAGCCGGGCCAGCACGAGCTGCAAGTCGGCGTTATCAGCCGTTTGCGCTGGCTTGGCTCCCGTTTGATCGAACTGTGTCTCACTAGCCGTCATGTTGTGTCCCTCTCCAGCTGCGACATGGCGGACCAAGCGTCCTGAACCAATCGGAACAGACGCTCCTCGGCCCTGCCTCCCCAATCTAATCCAAGAAACAGTTGCTGGCCTCTTGCGACCCCAACCAAAGAATCATACAATCCATTGAATTATATGGAAAGGCCCGGCTATGAAAAATGGTGAAACAAAAAACGGCGAGGGTCGGAGCGGCTTGGTTGAACGTATTCGCTGGCTGTTGCAGGCATATTGGGAAAGCAGCCAAAGCAAAATGGCTCGCGAGCTGGACTGCTCCCAAGCAACAATATCCAAGGTCCTGAGCGGTGATGCACGTCCCGGAGCTCGACTAATTAGCCTCATTTGCCGCCACGCTGCGGTGAGTGAAGAATGGCTCCGATCGGGTTCTGGTAAGCCGCCCAGTGAACGTCGGCTAACGAGTGTCACCACCGCCAGCACGCTACCGATCACGCGTGTGCTGTTGCCTGGTCCGCCAGACGCATACCCCGACAAGCTTGAAGGCGAGGAGTTCCCGATCGCCGCGACTATGTATCGACCCACACGATGCTGGCTCGACCTGCAGCACGATGCTGCGATCTTGGTTGCCGACGATCCACGGCTGGTTCTGCAACCGCACGACCTGCTCCTCCTAGACTACGCTATAGCCGAACATCAGGAACGCCTTACGTCAACCGACGAAATCGTGGCCGCTTGGGTGACGCGTGACACCGGAAAAGAGCCTAGTCGACGCCTCGCCATCGGGGTGTTGAAGCACTACTCGACCGACGATGAAAACCCAATGTGGCTAGAAACGGGCAGGCCCATCTACCGTAGCTTGCGCAACACGAAGCATGTGCAGGCCAACTTGTCTGCTCGCGATCCCGTCACGGGCAGGACGGTCAAACTTGGCGTTCGGACGGTTCCTGCACTCGTTACACCGGAGGGACGGGTCGAGGCAATCAGCGAGCATCAGTTCGATTCGGAGAGCTTCCCGATCCAACCGGACGACATTGTCGCGGTTTGCATCGGGATTTTTCGACGCCTTTAAGCCGTCGCTGGGCACACGGAGAACAAGCCGCCAAGACCAAGCTGATCCGAGCGACTCGCGCTGTATTCAAGTCGAGGGCGGGGCGAGCGCTGTCCCATCAGGACTGTGCCGCGATCCAGGCGAATTTGACGGGCATTTCTTCTCGGTGTTGACAGAACGGAGGGCAATGGAAACACACAACGCCCGCTCGGGAGCGGGCGTCGGAGACGAACCTGATTAGCTCGTTCATCGCCGGTCGAGTGGTCGAAACACGCGACCGGCTCACATTGGAGTACTAGCTTTGAATACTAACAATTCGAGCCTCGCGCTGCAAGAGCGCGAGCCGCTTTCCGGCGGTTTTACCGGCCCGGAAAAGGGTGCATCTCGCAATGCCCATCAGGCATCTGATCCTGATCACAGGCGAACGTCATCTAAGCCTGTTGGCGGTGTCGGACGTCGTGAACCGCCCAAGCCGCGGCCCCGCGGAGCGTTTGATGCACTTCCACAGTTCCACTTGGCGGAGTTGGAGATGTCGTACAACGCACTCCCAAGCCGTGGACCTCGCCCCAAGGGAACCTTCCCCGAGATCGCCGAACGATTTGCGAAAGTCAAGGAAACAGCCAAGGGTCGCGAGGAAGAGATCCTGATCGCGTTGACTGGTATCTCGCCAGAAGTCTTAGACGGTCGACACCAGCCGTGTCCCAAGTGCGGCGGCACGGATCGCTTTTGCTATCACCCCGATGAGCATTTCGCTTTTTGCAATCAGTGTTTCGAGACGGGCAACGGCGACTTTATTGCTGCCCTCGCGTGGCTGGTGCAAGACCCAGACAAGGACGACGTTACGCAGCTGGACGCGCTGAAACTGGTCGAGGAGTACCTGCGTGGCAACCCGCCGAAGGTGAAGCCGATCGTCGTGCATCCGGCCGCCGCGAGCACCAAGGGCAACGGCAAGTCTCGCCGAATTTACCCCACGGTCACTGATGCAATAGCTGTTTATGCCAAGGAGCTAGGCGAGCCGTCACGGTGGTGGGAGTACCGGGATGACCAGGGCGTTGTCGGGTACGTTTACCGATGGGACACGCCTGCCAGCCCGGACCAGCCGGCCAGCAAAGAGATCCGCCCAATCACTCGCATGGAGGACGGTTGGGCCTGCTGCGCGATGCCGCCGCCGCGACCATTATACGGCTTGCGAGAGGTCCAAAAGGCGGATCACGTCTACGTGGTGGAGGGCGAAAAGGCCGCTGACGCCTTGCACGACATCGGCTTGCCTGCGACGACATCGGCTGGGGGCGCCAAGGCGGCCAACAAGACGGACTGGTCGGCGCTGTCCGGAAAAGAAGTCATCATCCTGCCGGACAACGACGCATCGGGCAAGTCCTACGCAAGCCAGGTAATCGCGAATCTTTCCCAGATCAAAGGCTGGCTAAGTGTCCGGCTTTTAAAGCTTCCAGGCTTGCCCGAAAAAGGCGACGCTGCCGACTATATCGAGGCGTGCAAAGCTGCGGGCACTACAATAGAGGAGATACACGTCGAGATTGAACGGCGCGCCAACATAACCAAGCCCATTAAGCTGAATCGGACGAACCTGCCGAGCACAATCTACTACCGATCGCTGAAGCCGGGCACGAAGGTCAGAATCAGCGGCGGCAACAGCGAAGCCTCCATCGGCCAGATTGGCACGGTGACCGCTGACCGAGGCGAGGTGTGCGAGGTAACTTTTAATGACTTGGACGGCGACCGGATTCTGGACGTCGCCAAGACGAGCTTGACGCTGCTCAACGGAGCGGCGCTGGCTTCAATCAGCGGCAGCCCTGGTCAAGCTGCACCACTGCCTGCCGAGCAGCACGCCGGAGCGGCTCAAGACGACGTACAGGAATTCAGCAGTGAGATCCTCGGTCAAGACCCGCTCGCTGCCGCTCCAGCAACCAAACATGGTGAGCCGCCGGCATTCACCAAGATGATCGACTGTCGGCAACTGCTGCAGGTCAGCGTGCAACACAGGTTTCTGGTCAAGGATGTGCTGATCGCCGGCCAGTCATGCGTCATCGGCGGCCGGACCAAGACAATGAAGACATCGATTGCAATGGACCTGGCTGTTAGTCTCGGCAGCGGCACGAAGTTCCTGGATAAGTTCCCGACTGAACGTGTCAACGTGGGGTTCTGGTCGGGCGAGGTGGGGCAGACCACGATCCGGGAGACGGCACTGCGGATTGCAGATTCCAAACGGGTGGACCTGCCCGACTGCTCCATCCAGTTCTCGTTCGGATTGCCCAAGCTGAGCCAGCATGACCACCTCGAACTTCTCGAAAAACTGATCCAACAGCGGGGCTTCGATGTTGCCATGCTGGACCCGCTCTACCTCTCGCTGCTGTCGCCCGAAACCGCGGGCCACGCCAGCAACGTCTACGCGATGGGATCGCTGTTGCAACCCATCAGCGAGATCGGCCAGCGGACAGGCTGCACGATCGTCCTACTACATCATTTCCGAAAATCTGGCCAACCAAATCAAGACGATCCCGCCGGGCTCGAAGAGTTGGCTCAGGCCGGCATCGCCGAGTGGGCCCGGCAGTGGTGCCTGATCCAACGTCGCACGGCGTACCAGGATGACGGACATCACGAGTTGTGGATGCGGGCCGGCGGTGCAGCCGGGCACGGTGGACTGTGGGGCCTCAACATCGACGAGGGGCTGCTGAACCCGGATGCGCTCGATAGCCGGTACTGGCAGGTGAAAGTCCTTGGCATGGCGGAGGCCCGTGCAGGAGCCAAGCAGGCCGTCGCAGACAAGAGATCTGAACAGGCCGCCCAGCGCGACGAAGATGATCGGTTGAAAATGCTGGAGGCCCTACAAGTGCATCTCAAGGGCGAGACCCAGCGGACTTTGCGGGATATGGCCGGGTTGAGCACGGCGAGAGCGGCGAAAGCACTTCGGTCATTGGCGCTCGACGGTCGAGTCGAGAAAACGAAAGTCACAAAGAACAACCGCAAGGAGGACGGGTACAAACTCACCGGAAAATGACCGCGGTGGGAACGGTGGGGACCGGTGGGGATGTCCCCACCGCATCCACATCGCTGTGATGGTGGTGGGGACGGACTATTTATAGGTAGTCCCCACCAACACCAGCGGAGCGAAGATTGATCAACGTGGTTGAGATTGAGAGTTTTTTAACGGACTGATTGTTTTGTTACAAGCTTTTTCATGGGAGGTACAATGAACCGCAGCACGAAGACGCACCGTAAGGTGAAATTCAGCTCAGCGAATTGTCGAGGGGCGGGGCTACAGCAGATTATGATGCCTCCGGCGGTGCCTCTCAGGGCGTTGCCGCCGACACACCCCGCCATGAACTATCTGCGCGAGCGTGGTTATAATCCCAGCTCCATCGCCGACTCGTGGGACATTTACTACAGCCATGGCAACTCTGTGGTGCAGCCATTCTTCCCGGACGCGCGCCTTGTCGTTCCGCTTCACTCGGTCGAATTGGTGTCACCATGCAAGAAGGATGCCCGATTTAAAGGCTGGCAAGCCCGGTCTATCGAGGAGGACACCAAGGGACGGCTGCCGAAGTATTTGTTTTGCAGGGGCATGCAGCGGAATTTGTGCCTGTACAATATGCAGATGGAGATGAATGGCGACGGCCCGCTGTTTCTTGTAAAGGGAGTCACGGACGCTTGGCGCCTGGCCACACACGTGGTTGCGCTACTCGGCTGGACGATCTCGCCGACGCAGGCGTACTACATCACGCGCGACTTCAAACGCAGACCCGTCGTCGTTTTCCTTGATCGCGATCACGAAAAGGCGGCACAGCTTGTAGCTCGCGTGATTCGCTTTTTTCGCGAGCAGGAGCATGATCCTACGCCCGTTGTTGTCGGTCATGTGCCCGAGCATCGCAAGGACATCGCCGACTGCACTCCAGAAGAGGCTCTGGGGGCGGCGTGCTCGGCCCTGGCTCAGTTCAACGACAGGCGTTTGATGGGGATCTTTCGCTGACTTGGCCCAAGTACCAGCACTGTATAGCCGTGCTCGCGGATCATGTTTCCATCAAGGCAGTCAACGTTGATGGAAACAGGCTTGTGACGCCGCTGGTGATGAGACGACGACGCATCCGCCGACCGCTGAAACGCGGATGCTCGGTTACGGCGTGCTGGCCTGGAAACCGTATGCTCCGGCCTTCAACGCGCAAGGTGTTTTCTTTTTTTCGACGGACATGGGGGCGGCGCCAGTTTCTAGCTTCTCACAGCCGGAAGTCTCTTTCGTAGGTCATCGGCTACCTTGCCACCTGCACGGTCCCTCCCTTTGCCGGCGGTTGGTCTGCTCTGGCATTTCGGTCTTCATCGCGATTGATTTGATCTGCCTACATTCTTCACCGTCACGTCGAGCAACTTCAATGCTCTGTCCACCTTTCCCAAAGCGGACTGTAACTCTGGCGCTAGATCCGACAGGCGAACTTCCTTCGACTCCAAAGCACGGTCCTCAGACAGCCGGTCGAACCAGCGGCGCCAAGCGGTTACCATATCGTTGATTTGTAAGATCGCGGCATCAACATCGTCGGGGATGTATGGCCGTCGTCCCCCTGACCGATGACGACGAAATCCAAATCGCCGCGTCAGTTCGGCTTCGGTACGAGTGTGGGTCCACCCGTGTTTAATCATTTCAGCCTGAAATCGCCTGCGAGCCGGCTTGTCCTTAATCGTCAACAAATGACGCACCAACGTGAGCCCGACGACTAAGCTCGACGGATTATCATCCTTAGACAAACACAACTTGCACAACTCATCCAGCTCGGGTTTGCTGTACCCACGCTTGGGATCGGCAAACCTTCGCACGGCTCGAACGTGGTGAGCCTTCAATTCGTACCGATCGCGAATCTCGTCCATCACGCTTGTTTCGTCATTGGAAGCTGCAGCACGTCGGCCGTACTCTTTCAAAATCGCGATGCCCAGCTTATGAAATCGACGCAGTTCCTCGACCGCTGCCCGTACTTCCTGTCTGGTCGCCATCGGTTGTGCTCCACGGTTTTGATGCCGGTCTTGTCCGCCGCCAAGGTGTCCGGCAGACACAGGACGGATGCCGTCATTCATCGGACTGGTCAACGAGTAAAGTTGAAAGTAGTTTCAAATTACTTTGCGTATCCAAATTGGCTAACTGACCTAAAAGCCATTGTGTGTTTGGGTGCGATTGATTTGTCGAGCTAACCGGGCTGTCCTCGGCAGTCGGTCCTTTGCCGGCCTTGATCAGCATCTGCTCCATAAAAAAACAAGGGTTAACGTGAACGCCGGTGTGGCCAGATACGAATGACCAAATGTCAAAATCGATGGCCTTAACTTGTCGCAAATGCGCGCAACGGCGGCTTAGCCCCAGGACAAATGTAAAATCGGGGCCTCCGACCTTGCCTTTTCGCCGGGCGTCATCCCTCATCTTCGCCGGTTTTTGCAGGTTTTTTTACTCGGCAGCAGGCAAGGCGAGGCGAGGACGCGAAAAAGTCTCTATTTCCGGTGTCTCCCACCGCCCAAACGTCGTCCGCGTAATGCAGCGTTACTGCGCCAGCCCAGTTCACAAAGTGGACAGTCGCCAACCCTTTTCTCGGCGCGGCCGAGTACCTTCAAGCGTTCCCATAACAATCATTTTGGGTCGGGATGCGCTGCGTGGTGTACGGTAATCGATCACATAATCCCTCGGGGCCGTTCGACGCGCGATCTCATGATGTCGAGTGTGGTCTTTCCGTCGCTGCCGCAGCAGGCGAAGCACGCCGCGCGCGAGGATTCCCGCAAGCTGCTGGCGGCGTTGGATGGGCGTTAGGTCGGACCGTGTGTCGGTCGGCATGGCGGCTCCAGCTGGATTCCCAAATTCGCGACGCCACGCGGCGTCCCTATTAGGTTATGTATGCTGGCCGGAGGGCGATTTGTCCGGGATCGGGAGAATTTTCCTGGCGGCGCGAAGCACGCAACGCTCAAGACGACTGACAACACCACACCGAAGGTGTTTCGCTCGGGCGATGAATATAAAGCGATCTGGTGGCACCCTCTTCCACTCGTTTTAGATGGGCGCCGAGGGGTGGGGCGGAACGATCGGAGGCGTCCTAGGTCGTTCTGCCTGGTAGCGGACTATCGGAGGGGTTGATAGACTGGCTGCCGGAGCGGAACTTGTTCGTTTGATGTTGAGGCGAGGGTGACGACGGTGGCCAAGGAATTCGACCCCTACTACGAATGGCTCGGCATTCCTCCCAAAGATCAGCCGCCGAACCACTACAGGCTGCTTGGCATTGAGTTGTTCGAGTCGAACCGAAATGTCGTCGACACGGCAGCCAACCGGCAGATGAGTTTCATCAAAGAATACCAAGCCGGAGCACATTCGGAATTGAGCCAAAAGTTGTTGAACGAGTTTTCGGCCGCAAGAATCTGCCTTCTGTCGGCAGCGGCAAAGGCGGCCTACGACGAGCAGTTGCGGGCCAAGCTCAAGGCCCAAGCGGCCCCTGTACAGGCTGTACCGATTCCGTCCAGCATCCGTTGGCGAAATGGGGCCGCCCACCCCCACGCGTCGACCGATCGAAGTGTTCCGCCGAGCCCCTTGGCAAGTGCTATCCCGCTCCCAGCACCCACGGGGCTTGACGCGCGGCCTGCGCCGCCAATCTCAGATGCGACGCCATCCGATGTAACCGGAAGATGGTCAGGCGTTGGACGGCAATCCAGAACGAGGCCTAGCGTGCTGGCCGTGGCTACGGCGGTGGTGGCCATCGTTACGGCCGTGGCAGCCGCGATACTGGGCTTCGTCGTGGCCCGGTCGTTCGGACCGGAGCCGCCGTTTTACGACAATGCCGTGGCTCACGCGTTGGACGAGCAGCCAGGGGACATTGAAGAGTCCGAGGCGTTCGTCGCCGCGACCGTGACAGTATCCGAGCCCGCCACATTCTCGCCGTCGAGCGCGCCGACTCCAGGACCGGCGCGGACGTCCGAACCTGTCGATTCGCAACTGGCCCTGTCGACAACAGCAGTTCCCACCACGTCTGAGGCCACGCAATCCGTTTCGCCGCCGGGGCGGCTCATCGTGGATGTACCGGCCGAACCCGTGCCAGCACCGATGAACCGACCGGTCTTGGTGCCCGTGATCGAGCCTTTGGCGGAACTTCCGACGACGACGGCACCGCTGCCGCCGCCACTCGTGGAGACTTTGGAACAAGCCGAGGAGCGTCTGAAGACCGCTGCCGAGCGAGCTTCGTCGCCAGCCGAGCATCGCGAGGTGGCCCAGGAGTCGCTCTCCATCGTAAACAGGGCCATTGTGGATGCGCGGGCCGAACTGGGCAAGCGAGTGGCTGAACGTGCTTTGGCTGCAGCCCGGAAATCGGAATCGGATGACCTGGTGAAACAAGCTACGTTATTGTGGAGCGAGCTGGAGCAGCCGCTCACGGACGAAGTAAAAGAACGAGCCCGCCAACGGCTCCGACGAGAGCCAGCCCCGTGACGAAGGAGACCATCCATGCGATTTGGCCCACATCTTAGACTCGCGATTCTCGTGGAAACCATCCTGATGTTGACCTCTATCGCCGCTGCGGGCGAATTGGTGGCCCCGCCAAAGACTCCTGCTCCAGACGAGGCCGCGGAGCGAGCCGCCAAAAAGACGGCGGGCGAGATCTACGGGGGCCGATTTGCGCTGGCCAAGACGGCGGCGGAGAAGACCGCGTTGGCGTCGGAGATAATTGGCGCGGCCCTGAAGATCCAGAATGCGTCAGCGGATCAGTTCGTACTCCTGAAGATCGCGCGGGCCATCGCGGCTGGCGCGGGCGATGCGACCACGGCCCTGTCAGCCGTCCAAGAACTCGTCCAGCGGTTCGATGTGCCGGTGCGCACGCTGCCAGCGGAAACCCTGTTGACGGCTGCCGAACATGCGGACATGACTGCCCAGCGCAAGGCCGTGGGGGAGACGGCCGGGGGTATTATCGGGCAGTTGATCGAGGCTGACGAGTACGATTTGGCGATCCGCGTGTGCGAGGCCGCGCGAGCAGCCGCTCAAAATGCGAGGGAATTCAAGCTCGCCGGTGAACTGTCTGGTCAACTTCCGGAACTGAAACGCCTGCAACATGAATCCCAGGCGTATCGCGAGGCGCGTGCGGTGATGGAGGCCAACCCCACGGAACCGGCCGCTAACCTAGCGGCGGGACGCTATCTGTGCCTTGTGAAAGGCGATTGGGAAAAGGGCGTCCCGATGCTGGCCCTGGGCAGCGACGTGGCATTGAAGGGCGTGGCGTTGATGGATCTGCGGGGAAGCGCTTCAGCCGAGGAGCAAGCCGCAATCGGCGACGCGTGGTGGGACGTGGCGGAAGCCAAAGAGAGTAAGGAGCGGGATACGCTGCGGCTGCGCGCCGGCTTCTGGTATCGGCAGGCGGAACCGAAGCTGGCTGGAAACCTGGCTGGACTGAAGGCGAAACAGCGACTTGAGGAGATCTCCAAGCTTGGCCGAGACATCCTCACGGCGTCGCGCCGGCCCGCAGGGTCGCAAACGCCGCCGCCGGCGAGCGTTCCGTTCGACGAGAAGGGTGCCAAGCAACATCAGGCTGCATGGGCTAAGTATCTGGGAGTTCCGGTGCTGTACACGAACTCGATCGGCATGCGTTTCGCGCTTATTCCGCCGGGCGAGTTTGATATGGGATCGACCGCCGAGGAGGTCGCTCGGCTATTGGAGTACGCTCGACAACAGGGACGCCGCAAATATGTCCTCGACCGTATCCGTTCCGAAACGCCCCGACACCGTGTCAGAGTTACACGGCCGTTTTGGGCGGCAATCTCCGAGATAACACAGGCAGAGTACGAGCGGGTGATGGGAAACAATCCAAGCAAGTATAAGGGCAACCCGATCCGGCCAGTGGAACAAGTAACCTGGCAAAACGCGGTTGACTTCTGCCGTCGGCTAAGCGAGTTGCCCAAGGAGAGGACGACTGGTGCGGTGTACCGCCTGTTAACGGAGGCCGAATGGGAATATTGTTGTCGTGCCGGCACGACGACGAGCTACAGCTTCGGCGACGATGCAGCGGCTTTCGGCTACCACGGCTGGTGGATTAAGAATGCGGGGGGAAGTACGCAGCCTGTCGGGAGGTTACGGCCGAACTCTTTTGGGCTGTTCGACATGCACGGGAACGTATGGGAGTGGTGTGCCGACTGGCATGCCGACGATTTCTACACGAAGTCTCCCGCTGAAGACCCCAAGGGCCCAGATTCAGGCTCGTCGCGTGTGCTGCGTGGCGGTTCGTGGCTCGATGACCGTCCAGAGTCCTTCCGGTGCGCATACCGCTTCAGCGACACGCCTGGCAGCACGTATCACGATCGAAGTTTCCGCGTTGTCATGATTCTTGTCCCTTGAACCTTTTGCTTCTGTGACAAGGAAACTACTAATGGGATTTGGCCTGAACAGTAGCCTCTTGATCGTCCGATAGGAGGTGAACCGTGCAATGCTTGCTGCTGATCGTCGCGATCGCTGGCTCTCTGGTGACGGTGGCCTCGGGTGCCACGCTCCGCCATCAAGCCGGACCGCCGGGTGCCGACGTATCGCGGGCCGGTGCGACCGAACTGATCCTCACCGACGTGGTGTCCCAGCACGGGACCACGTGGCAGTTTACAGACAAAGTCCGGGTCGGCCGGTTCGTCAACGGCGATTCCTACGTGGTCGGGCCAGTGACGATCGCTGCCATCGCGCCGGGGCCCCAGAACGGGCGCAATGGCTCGGTGCTGAATCTGCCCCCGGTCAACGCACGTAGCTGCTTCGACAGCCGGGTCTCGGGAGGCCGCTACGACCCTAGACTCGTTGTCCAGTTGCCTTTCGTAATGAAGCCGGGCGACGCGTTGGTGTCGAGCATCAGCGTGGAGACGATGCGCGAGTTGCCAGCTCCGCTGCGTCCCGCCGATCGTTCGCACAGCCCAGTGCGCAGCGTAGCGGTGCTCACCTGCCTGGGCGAGCCTGTACCCGCCGATGCCTTTCGGCCCTCGTATTGTGATCGGCAACAGAGGATTTACCTGGCCAGCAATCTGCGGCGCGACCTGCTGCCCCGGCTTCCACCGGCGGAAGGTCCACCCGGCGAAGCGGGCTGGGTAAGCAAAGCCGATCCCCGAGAATGGGCCGACCGCTTCCAGCGGCCGTGGATCGACACCTGCGCGTTCAACTTCGATGTACCTGCCGAGTACATGCCGCACTACGGCCGCGAGGTGGGCCGGGCGGTAGGCATCGCCAGCCTGGTGCTCATGTGCGATTTTCCGGCCGAGCAGAAAGAGCGACTATTGGTGAATTTCGTCCAGTACGGAATCGACCTGTTAGGAATCGTGCGGGCCGGGCATCCGGGCTGGCCAGCTCACGGCGGCCATGGCAGTGGCCGGAAATGGCCCATCGTCTTCGCCGGCATCCTGCTGGGGGACCCGGAGATCCAGGGATTTCAAGGCAAGTACCCCCAGGCGAGGTTCGGCGAGGACATGCAGACCATGCACGGCACAGGGTGGAATGGAGCGAAGGCGTTGTACGCAGGCCACGTGGGCGCTGCTGGAAGCAAGAGCGAGAAGGGCTGGGGCGCGTACGAGCACCTGCACCCTTCTCAGTGGCAAAGTATGCTCGGCGAGAACTACCGCCGGTGTTGCACGAGCAACGCCTGGGTCGGCCAGGCTCTGGCCGCACACATCATGCACGCCGAGAGTGCGTGGAACCACGATGCGTTTTTCGACTACGTCGACCGCTGGATGGAAGAGGACGACACCGAGTCGATCAAGATCATCCAGCAGGCCACGGGGCAGGATTACTCGGCCGGTTGGCTTCGGCAAGGTCAGGCCTGGGACCCGTTCGTGAAGGCGATGTGGAAGAAGTTCCGCCACAACCTGCCGCCCGCCGTGGCGCCAACGGTTCCACCGGGAAGGAACACAGAATGATGAACGATCTCGCAGTTCGATCACTGCGTCCATCACGCGGAGTTGGTCGCTGCTCATTTGTGCGGCGTGCTCGGCACGGTACGCGGGACCGTACTGCCGCAAGATCTGGCCAATCGTCGGCCGGTCGGTGGATTCGTCCCGACCGGCCAAGGGCGGACACTGTTGGGCCTCACACATCGTCGCTCACCTGCCGTCGGTCATCAGGGCGTTGATCTTGGCCACGGCAACCTCTTCACCGACGGTCGTCAGGTGGCAGGTAGATGGTGGTGGTCATCAAGGAGTTGTGGCCCATGTACTTCTAGATCTGCCGGAGGTTGACGCCGGCTTCGAGCAGATGTGTGGCGTAGCAGTGACGCAGCGTGTGGGTCGAAATGCTGCGTTTGGCCCAGCCCAGCTGATCGACGACTTTCTTGATGCAGCCCTGGACGGTGGTCAGGCCCATCGGCCGCGTGGCGGTGGCCGCCTGCTTGTGATCGCGTCCTTCACAAGGGAACAGCCACTGGGGATGGCGATGGGTTGTCCAGTGGGCGCGGAGCATCTGAAGCGTCTTGTCGGTGAGGGGGATCAAGCGGTCCTTGTGGCCCTTGCCGCGGCGGACGTGGACCAGCATCCGGCCGGAGTCGATGTCGGAGACTTGCAGATGGAGGGCTTCCTGCAAGCGGAGCCCGAGCGTATAGACGGTCCAGAAAAAGCACTTCAAGGCGGGCTTGTGGATCGTGCCGATGAGCTGATCGACCTCGGGGACGGTCAGGACCGTGGGCCATTCCCCGCGGGCAGGTGTGGGCGTAGAAGAACTTGAGTCCGGAGTAGGCGACTTTGAGTGAGTTCCCTTCCCACTGCTGGTCATTCTTGATGAACAGCAGGTAGCGTCGGAGATCGTTCTCCGAGGCTTGATCGGGGGACTTGGCGAGCCACTGGGCGAACTTCCGGACCGCGCGGAGATAGGCTTCCTGAGTCCGCTCGGCGTTGCCCGCCAGTTGCAGGTCATGGAGCATCTTCTGGGCAAGCAGGGTGAGGGGAATGCCTTTCCGCTTGGCGGGAGTGGACGAGGGACGAACGGATCGGTTACAATTTTGGGAACGACGTGCCATGTGCAGCATCTCCGAAGAAACCATCTGCGGACGCCGCGTGTCAAAGTGGCCCGCGAGATCCGACCGCGGTCAGGAGAACTGTGCTTTACATAACACGTCCAGGCAAGAAACATGGCCGCTGATTGTGCCCGTCGGGCTGGACAGCATCCACCCGCCGCGCAGCGGCTTACTTGAACCATCGATTGCAACCGAACGGCGGATCGCGTCGGTCCGGAAGTCAAGTCTTTGTGGCCGCCGCCGGTTGAATCGTGTCGTTCGGCGGCAGAGGGGAAGCCATGACTCGACGTGAGCTGACGTCTGCACTGATCGGTAAAGTAATCGTTTCGAGAACCGCTCTCGGAATACTGGCGCTGGTCTTTTTCGTGGGCTGTACGTCGTCTACTTCTCCTCAAGCCGAGCCGGGCTCGACCGCAGCTTCGCGACCGCTGCATCCGCCGGGCCCCAACGGATGGTGACCCCCGTGCCCTATTTCCCTCCTTGCCCTGAATGCGGCGGCGCGCAGGTCGGCCACAACACCGGGACGGGCGCGATCGACGCCCCACTCCCTTGGTGCCCGGCTTGCTCCGCCCGCGCTCATGCCCGGTGGAAGGCCCTCGAGGCGCGCCGGCGTTTTTGGCGGTGGGCCGCCGTCGCGACGGCGGTGATCCTAACGTTCGCGGCCCCCCAGGCATTCAACCTGCCAGCGATCCGGTCGGGGTACTCCCACGCCCTGCTGGGCCTGGTCGCTCTCCTGGCCGGAACCTTCCTCGCCTGGCCCCTCCTGAGATTCCAGCTTCCGCTGGTCATCTGGGATGGCGAGGGCCATGCGCGATTGAGAGTCAGCAACCGCCTGTGGGCGGCCTGCATGTGGCTGGAGGACGAGGTACCGGGCCGACTCCCCCGCTGCTGGCTCGCCTTGCTCGCGGCCATCGCCGTTGTGATTCTGAGTTTGTGGAGGGCATGCGCCGCGGCGGGCGTGAGCTTCCCCGGCCGGCTCAGCGACACGTTCCAGATCATGGGAGCCTTGAGGAACCGGACGCTCTGGCTGTGGTGCGCCGTGGCGCTGGGGCTGTACGCCATACTGCTTCTGGGCTGGCTCGCGCGGCTGAAGTGGCAGGCGATGGAGGTCGGCGGCGCGAGAGAGACACTCGCGGACAAGATGAATCAGGCCCGCGCGCGCCTCCCGATCCGGATGTTCCGTAGCCCCGAGCTGGACCGCCTCGGTAACGAGGACCTCCACCTCAGTTGCCGGCAATCACGCATTAAAGACCGCGCGGCGACGGTCAAGGTACTCCTGGCCGTGGTCGCCGTCGGGACTGTCGCGGCAGGGGTCGGCGCCCTGATCTGATTCCGCCCGACCGGCTGGCCGAGGTCCAGGCTGGTTTTGCTGCCCGCAAGGCGGCCTCGCCCAGTGACAACACGAGAGCCCAGCCACCGGCAGGAGCGGGACAGCGGCCGCGCCGAACAAGGTTATCGGGATAGGGGCCCGGATTGCTCCGGGACCCCTCCCACACCACCTAGCATGCGGGTCCGCACTAGGCGATTCGGCTCTTTGCAGTAAGCTTCATCCAGATTCCTAACAGACTGGGCAATCCCCGTTCTTCCAAGAGTGCCGTCGAGAGTGCTTGATGCACCGCTTGACTGGAAGAGAGCACCCAAGGCCCCTTGCTGCTCATACCGTGGGTAAAGGCTTCGTGTTCGGGGACGCCCAGCTTCATCAGATTTGCGGCCCGCGTGCGGCCGTTCTTCCAATTCACCCAGATGCACATCCGGATGCGGCGACGGACCCACTTGTCCAGATCGCTGAAGAAGCTCTTGATAGGCACCAGCCGAAGGTACCCGACCCAGCCTTGGAAGTACCGACGAAGCTCGGAGTTACCCCCGACCGCGTGCGTCTTTCGGGCAATCCGTGTCGTCGACGAGGAGGTTAAGGCTACAAAAAGGGTATGCAGGCAGTTGGCAAACATCGGAATGTTTCGGGCACCCGGAAAACATGCTGCTTGGCCTGTCGACCGGCTGCGACGGCCCCACAGGTTTACCGCCCGCAGCAGGATTCTGGTCTGTGGCAGCTCTATTCGGAGTAGGTTGGGGTTCGTGGCGTGCCCTTTGCCTGAGGAACCAGCACGAAAGCCCCGCAAGAACGCAAGAAGCCGGTTGACGACGTCTTCGCAGGAATAGAGCCTTCCGTGCACGATGCCGCCAGACGCGAAGCTAGGGGCCCTAAAAGGCATATTGCCCATCTTAACTCACTGTCGGGCTCTTGGCTTTCCATGGCAGCCGGTTCGCTGCGGAATGGGCATCCGGCGGGCTGACGAGGCAAGGGCGCCTGTGGCAGCGCTGTTCTACGCGGCGGCAACTTGCCACGCGGCAAGTCGCGCGCTGCGACGTTCGTGGAGTTCCCGCTACGTTTGCCGGATCGGCCGCAAGTCCGGTTTGAGACGGGCGTGCATCTGCGGACCGGGGCGGAAGATCGCTGCGTCCTGGCGGTGGCTGGACGCCGGTGACTGTGGACTTGAGCCCGTGGAAAGGTGACGCGATCCTCTTGACCCTGGCCACCGATGCCCTGGGCGATTTCTCGTTCGATTGGGCCGTCTGGGCTCTGCCGCATCTGGCGAGCAAGGTCCCCTGAGTCAGCCCACTCGCCGGCGCGTCGTGCTTGTATAATACTGGCCGCCGGCCCGTGTGAAGATATGCCCGGCAGTGGCCTTCCCGCCTGTCTTCTCGCCGACAGGCTGGAAGCCGACCCCACGTTTTCGCGAGGCATTCCGCGATCCGCCACGAGGAGGTAAAGTCCATGCGTCGAAGCTTTTTCATGATCGTGTTCCTGTTCGGGCTTGTCGCAAGTCTGGCACGCGAGACGCGGCCGGAGGAAGCCGTCAAGCTGTACGTCGCCACCGATGGCCACGACGCCTGGTCGGGCCGATTGCCCGCTCCCAACGCCGCGCGGGACGACGGTCCGTTCGCGACGCTGCAGCGCGCCCGCAATGCGATCCGCCAAATCAAACAGGCTGGTCCGCTGCCGCCGGGCGGGGTCGCGGTGGAGTTGGCCGGCGGGGTCTATGAGTTGGCTCAGCCCCTGGAACTCGTCCCGCGGGATTCGGGCACCGAAGCGGCGGCGATCGTCTACCGATCGCGTCCCGGAGCCGAAGTTCGTCTGGTCGGCGGCAAGGTCGTGACGGGCTGGCAGCCGGTCACCGACCCCGCGGTGCTGGCCCGCATCGACGAGGCGGCACGCGGCCACGTGCTGCAGGCCGACCTCAAGGCTCAGAGCGTCGCCGACTTGGGCTCGGTCCAGGCCGGATCGGGCTGGGGCCAGTCGGAGCCGGGGCTGGAACTGTTCTTCCAGGAACAACCGATGACGCTGGCCCGCTGGCCGAACGAAGGCTTCGTCAAGATCATCGATCTGCGCGGCCCAACGCCGGTGGACGTCCGCGGCACCAAGGGCTGCCGTGAGGGGATCTTCACCTACGAGGGCGATCGGCCCCGACGCTGGCAAGGCGCACCGGACGTCATGCTCCATGGCTACTGGTTCTGGGATTGGGCCGATCAGCGACTGAAGGTCGAGTCGCTGGACACGGACCAGCGCATCATCACGCTGCAGGACAAGCCGCAACACGCCTACGGATTCCGCCAGGGGCAGTGGTACTACGCCTATAATCTGCTGGCCGAAATCGACCGGCCGGGCGAATGGTATCTGGACCGGATGGCGAACCGCCTGTACTTCTGGCCGCCCGCGCCCCTGGCGACTGGCCGGCCGATGATCTCGGTGCTGCCGAACCTCGTGACGATGAAGGATGTTTCGTTTGTCACGCTGCGCGGTCTGACGCTGGAAACCTGCCGCGGCACCGCCGTCACGATCACCGGCGGAATCAACACCCGCGTCGTGGGCTGCGTGATCCGCAACACGGGCGGCTGGGCCGTGACGCTTAACGGCCGGGAGAGCGGCGTTGCCGGTTGCGACTTATACAACTTGGGCGAAGGCGGCGTGTCGCTGTCCGGCGGTGACCGCCACACCCTCACCCCGGCCGGCCTGTACCTGGACAACTGTCACGTCCACCGCTTCGGTCGCTGGAATCCGATCTGCAAACCGGGAGTGCAGGTGGATGGCGTGGGTAACCGCGTGACCCACAACCTGTTCCACGATGCCCCGCACATGGCCGTCATGTGGGGCGGCAACGACCACCTCTTCGAATTCAACGAATTCCATAGCGTGGTCTTCGGCGCGAACGACGCTGGGATCATGTACGCCGGCTACAATCCGGCCATGCGGGGCCACATGATCCGCTACAACTACTTCCATCACGTCTACGGCCACGAAGGCCGCGGCTGCAACGGGGTCTACCTGGACGACATGTTCTGCTCGGCCACGATGTTCGGCAATGTCTTCTACCAGGTGCCGCGGGCGGCTTTCATCGGCGGTGGTCACGACAATGTGGTCGAGAACAACATCTTCGTGGACTGCCAGCCGGCCCTGCACGTCGATGCGCGGATGATGGGCTGGGCCGCCGCCTCCGTGCCGATCATGAAGCAACGGCTGGAAGACGTACCTTACCAAGACGAACCGTGGCGCAGCCGCTATCCGCAGCTCTTGACCTACCTGGAAGGCAACTACGCCGAGCCCCGCGGCAACCTCGTCGCCCGCAACGTCTGCTCGGGCGGCAAATGGGACGAGGTCGAAGCCCAAGCCAAGCCCGGCGTCACGTTCCAGGACAACCTTACCGACCAGGACCCACAGTTTGTCGACGCGGCGCATCTGAATTTCCAACTCCGCGAGGACTCCCCCGCCTGGAAACTCGGCTTCCAGAGGATTCCGCTTGAGAAGATTGGCCTGTACGCCAGCCCCGACCGGGCCAGTTGGCCGGTCCGACACGAGGTCCGCCCAAAAGCCGGACCTGTGGCTAAGGGCCAATGACCGCATGAGGGCAACGACCCGGCGGATGACCGTCGTCTTTCCGCAGCCGGGCGGACCGGTCAAGAGGACATTCTTGATGGTGGCATGAGGCATTGGGCACCCTCTTGCCCCCATCGTAGGCCCCGTTGCCCCGCGTGCCCAGTCGGGCTGGGCGCCCCACACTTTCCCCGACGCGAGGCGGGAGCTACAAAGGGACGCAGCGAAAACGTCGATTCCGAGCGTCTGACGGAAGCGGAAGGGTCGCAGAGAGAATCGCGAACGAAAAGCTCTCGTCCACAAGCCCAAGAACATCTAACGTTGTTGCCGGTATCGGAAAAATCGGGAGGATCGAACAATGAAACTGTACTCCGTGGCATGCGTCCTGTCCCTGTTCGCGACATCCGCCCCTGCCACGCCGCCGGACATCCCCAGCCTGCCCTGGCAGGAACGTTCGGATTGGATCAACGTGAAGACCGACGTTACGCTGCCCGCGGTCGGCGACGGCCGGGCCGACGACACGGCGGCGATCCAAGCGGCGTTGGACCTCGGGGTGCAGTCAAAGGCCGTTTACATTCCTCCGGGAACGTACCGCATCACCCAGACCCTGGTCTTCCAAGGGCCGGCGGTTGGCTGTCTGGTGGTTGGTCACGGGCGGGACACGAGGCTCGTCTGGGACGGCCCGCAGGGCGGTCGCATGTTCTGGAGCAACGGCGTGGCCTACAGCCGCTACGTGGGTTTGAGCTGGGACGGCCGGGGCAAGGCGGCCGTTGGCTTCGACCACGCCGCCCAACAGCGGTTCGAGACGGAGGTCCGCCACGAGCACGAGTCCTTCCGCAACTTCACCGAGTACGGTATCCGCGTAGGGCACCAGCAGAAGGTGGCTTCAGCCGAAATTCTGTACCGCAACTGCCTGTTCGAGGACTGTGGCACCGCCCTGGCTTTTCTGACCTTTAACGACTACGACAACACGGTGGACGGCTGTGAGTTCCGCAACTGCGGCACGGGCGTGCTCGATCATAAGGGCAACTTCTACGCCCGCAACTGCCACTTCGAGGGCAGTCGGCAGGCAGACTTCCTCGTCGGCAGCGAGCATGGCAGCTCGATCCGCCGCTGCACGTCGGTCGGCTCGCGGCGATTTGTCGAGGAGCTGGGCACGATCGCGCCACTCACGATTCAGGACTGCCACGTGGCCGATTGGACCGATGAGGAGGGGGCCGTGCATCTGAACGGCAGTCCGGTGCTCATGTTCGACTGCTCGTTCAGCCGGCCATCTCTCAAGGGGCGACCATTCGGCCAGTCGCCGGTGCGGATGGTCAACCCGGCGCAGAAGCTGATCACGAGCAACAACCGGCCCAGTACGAGGGACGGCTTGGTCGGCGGGGCGTCGTCGGCGAAGCTCTATGAAATTCCGGACAGCCAGCGGCGGTCCGGCGCGATCACCTCGGCGGATCGGCGGTTCTTTCGCGATTCGGCCAGCGTGCCCGGCCGAGTCTTCGACGCCGTACTCGATTTCGGCGCCCAGGGGGACGGCCAGGCCGACGACACGGCCGCGATCCAAGGAGCGATCGATGCGGCGCGGCAGGCGGGCCGGGGCGCGATCGCTTACCTCCCGACCGGACGCTACGTAGTTTCCCAAACCCTCGCCGTGACCGGCCGTGACTACTGGTTCGGCGGCAGCGGATTCCGTTGCGGCTTGGTCTGGCGTGGACAAGCCGGCCGGCCGCTGATCGAGGTCTCTGACGCGCAACACGTCACGCTGGCGAACCTGGCGGTGGGCAACCACGATTTCGGACCAATGAACCACGGTGATGACATCCGTGTGACGTCGCCTTCCGGCGTGCCCTGCCTCGTCACCCTCGACGAAGTGTACGGATACGGTATGTACCAAAAAGCCCCCGACGTCCACGGTCTGCACTTCGACCGCCTGCCGGGTGGCAGCGTGGTGGACGCCGTTCACGTCCAAGGCAACCTCCGAATCACCGGCTGCGAGAGCGCCCTGCTCTTGTTCCGAACCTCGTACGAGGGCACGGTGACAATCGAGGGGCCGGCTGCCACACAAGAAGGCTTCATCGGGTTTCTGACCAGGCTGGCGACCCAATCGAAACCGACCTTGCGGGTCCGGGACAATCGCTCCGTGGTGATGAGCGACTTTTACAACGAACAGAGCGATCAGCACCTGATCTTCGAGGGCGCGGCCGGTCAGGCCGCAGGGGCCGTGACGATCCAAGGCCCGAAGATGCACATGTTCACCCAAGAGCCGGTCTTCGACATCCGCGACTATGCGGGGCGGATCTACTATGGCCAGAGCCAATTCTATGTGGAGCCCAAGGAGCCGCGGTTTGTGTCCCAGGGAACGCGCCCCGTGCGTCTGATCCTGGCCGGTCACTTCTGGTACGATACGAAGCCGCGTTTTGAGCTGGGGCCGGAGGTGAAGCTGACGATGATGGCCAACCGTGAAGTTCCGGATGTGGGCGTGGACGATGAATCGGTCAGTGCGCTGGCAGCGGCACTCCATGACCTGCGGCGACTCGGAGAATTAGATCAACGGTTAGCGTCCGGGTCTTTGATTTCCACACAGGCTCAACCATGAACGATCTCGCAGTTCGATCACTGCCTTTGGTATTGGCATACCTCTTGTGGGCGTCACTTCCCGGCCGCGCCGACGATTGGCCGCAGTGGCTCGGCCCACTGCGCGATGGTGTTTGGCGCGAAGACGGCGTCGTGGATCGGTTCCCGCCCGCGGGACCGCCGGTCCGGTGGCGGACGCCGATCGGACCCGGGTTCTCCGGGCCGGCCGTCGCTGGCGGTCGAGTGTTCCTGATGGATCGCGCCGTGGAGGAAGGGGCCTCCGCCGACGTGAAGACCCGGTGGGACTATCGCGACAAGACGCAGGGCCAGGAGCGCGTGTTATGCCTGGACGAGGCCACCGGCAAGGTCCTCTGGCGGCACGCTTGGCCGTGCGCGTATGAAACCGCCTACGGCTTCGGGCCGAGGGCCACGCCGACCGTCTGCGGCGATCGGGTCTATGCGCTCGGCGCCATGGGCGACCTGTGGTGTCTGGAGTCGGCCACGGGTCGGGTCGTGTGGCAGAGGAACTTCGTCCGCGATTACCACGCTGGAGTCCCGCTGTACGGCTTCGCCAGCGCACCGCTGGTCGATGGCGACCGGCTGATCGTGATGGTCGGCGGGGAGGGCCAGTTGGTGATGGCCCTGGATCGGCACACGGGCCGGCAGTTGTGGAAGGCCGGCACGGCGTCCGAGCCAGGCTACTGTGCCCCCCTGATTCGCACGCTCTCAGGCCGGCGGCAACTTGTCATCTGGCACGGGGACGGCCTGGCGGGATTGGAACCCGAGTCGGGTAAAGAACTGTGGTCGGTTCCGCACCACATCTCGCTCGGGATCGCCATTTCGACACCGGCCATCGCGGACAACCGGCTCGTCGTGTCCAGTCAATACAATGGCGCGATGATGCTTGAGTTCCGGCCCGGGGAAACGGCGCCCACGGTTCTGTGGCAGGCCTCGGCGAGTTCCGCGCCGGAACGGCAATGGAAAAAGGCCGGTTTCAACACCACCATGAGTACGGTGCTGCTGTTCGACGGTCATGTCTATGGCGTCTCGTTGTACGGTGAGACGTGCTGCTTGGACGGAGATACGGGCCAGCGTGTTTGGACGACGCTTCAGCCGACCAGCGGCGGGACCGAGCCCCGCGAACGTTGGAGCACGTTGTTCATGGTGCCGCACGGCGACAGGGTCTTCATCTGGAACGATCATGGCGACCTGATCCTCGCCCGCCTGACGCCTGCCGGCTACCAGGAGATCAGTCGAGTCCACGTTTTAGAGCCGGACATGCCCTCGACGGGCAGCGGCGGCCGCCTGGTCGTGTGGTCGCATCCGGCCTTTGCCAAGGGCTGCCTGTACGTGCGCAACAACCACGAGATCGTCTGCATGTCGCTCGCCGCACCGTCCCATCCGTTGGGAGGCGAGGGAAATAGAAACCAGGAGCCAGCGCCATAAATCGGAACGTAGGCTAGCCACGACGCACCGAATGACTCCCCTTGCGAGGACCCGTCCATGCAAAAAACATTGGTACTCTGCGGACTCGTGATGATTCTGCTTGCTCCGCCTTCGCGCAGATTGCTGCTTGCCGAGCCGGCCACGCCCCTGGCCTTCGACGTCAAGCTTGACGTCGTCCAGCAGGGACTCCATCCCGACTTCTGCTGGTTCCATCCGCGAGTGGCGGCGATTCCCGGGGCCGGGCGCGAGGGCCGGCCCGCGGTGGTGATGACGCTCCAGAAGCATCTGGGCGTCTCGGATCATTATTCAGGCCTGTGGATGATGCGGACCGACGACCTGGGCCAGACCTGGACTGGGCCGACCGAGATCCCGGAGTTGGCGTGGGTCATGGAACCGGGCGGAGTTGTGACGGCCGTGGCCGATGTCACACCGGGCTGGCACCCGCTGTCCGGCAAGCTCATCGCGATGGGTTGCACCGTGCGGTATGGCAAGAAAGGCGAGCAGCTGTCCGACGTGCAGCGATTCAGCCAGACGGCGTACGCGGTCTATGACCCGAAGACCGGCGCATGGTCGAAATGGCAGATCCTGGAGTTGCCCGGGGATGACAAATTCAACATGGCGCGCAACGCCTGTGCGCAGTGGCTCGTTCTGCCGGACGGGACCCTGCTGGTGCCCATCTACTTTGCCAAGGCGTCCGATGTGCCGGCGAGCGTCACCGTCCTCCACTGCGCGTTTGACGGCCAGAAGTTGACCTATCTGAAGCACGGGGACGAATTGTCCCTGAATATCGTGCGCGGCCTGTGTGAGCCTTCGATTATCGCCTTCCGGGATCGCTTCTACCTGACGATTCGCAACGACATCAAGGGCTATGCGACTGTCAGCAACGACGGCTTGCACTACCAACCAATAAAGCCTTGGACGTTCGACGACGGGAGCGAACTGGGCAGCTACAACACGCAGCAACACTGGCTGGCGCACCAGGACGGACTCTTCCTGGCTTATACCCGGCGCGGGGCTGACAATGACCACATTCCGCGCAATCGGGCGCCGATCTTCCTGGCGCAGGTCGATCCAGAGCGTCTGTGCGTCATCCGCACGAGCGAACGGGCGATCATCCCGGAACGTGGCGTGATGCTCGGGAACTTCGGGGCCGCGGCCATCGACGCGGGAGAATCCTGGGTGACCGATGCCGAATACATGGCCCAAGGCCAGGTTAATCCGCGGGGGGCCAACGGGAGCGTGTTCGCCGCCCGGGTGCGATGGTCACAGCCCAACGATCTCGTCCCTCGCCAGGCGCGATGAACATGGCACGCGGACATCAATCCAAGCGATGAGGAGAAAACCCATGCTGCGAGAAACTGGAAAACGAATGACGGCCTGCGGAATGCTCGTCCTGACCGTCTTTGCCGCTGCGCCATTGCCCCTGCGGGCGATCGAACCCGCCGATCCCGAAATGAGCGTCGAAACCCGCGAGGTGCTGGACTACCTGGCGTCGATCTACAGCCAGAAGACCCTCATCGGCCAGGACAAGTTCTGGGAAGCCGACCGGTTCCACGAAACCACCGGCAAGTATCCGGCCATTATCAGCTCCGACCTGAGCGGCTGGTCCAAGACGCGCTGGGACGAGCAGTACAAGCGGACCATCCAGCGTGCTGTCGATCAGTCGAAGGACTGGTGGCACGCGCAGGGCGGCATCGTGTCATTTGCCTGGCACTGGGCCAATCCATTGACCACGGCGGGCACGTTCGAGGCGACACGGCCCGGCTTCGCCCCGATCGACGTCGGGCAGATCGTCATGCCCGGCACCAAGGAGCACGAGACGGTCATGGAGGACCTGCGGCAGCATGCCGACTATCTGGAGCAATTCGCCAAGGCCCGGGTGCCGGTGCTGTGGCGTCCGCTGCACGAGATCGAGGGCGGCTGGTTCTGGTGGTCGGACACCAAGACGCCCGAAAACACGGCCAAGTTGTGGCGGATGATGTTCGATTACCTCGTTCATGAGCGAAAGCTGCACAATCTGATCTGGGTCTACAGCGCGGCACTAAAGGCCGGCGACCACGGCAAGGACGTGGAGACCATCGAGTACCGCAAGCGGTTCTATCCTGGGGACAAGTACGTGGACATCGCGGGTATCGACATCTACACCAACGCCTGGTACGGCTGGGGCGACTTCCGCGAAGACAGCTTCCCGAAGGCGTTTCAGATCATGGGCCAAGTCACGCCCGGCAAAATGCTCGCGTTGTGCGAATGCCAGGGATTGCCCAACCCCGAGATCATGGCCAAGGGCGGGCCACGCTGGCTATACTGCCTTCCATGGTACGTGGGCAAGGACCCGAAATGGAATCCGCCGGATTGGGTCAAGAAGGTTTACGGGCATGATTTGTACGTCACGCTGGACCGGCTGCCGAAGTGGAGCCGACGCGATCAAGGGCCTGCTGTTACGCAAACCTTAAAGGAGACCGAGAGATGACCTGTTTGCTCCGATACTGTTCGGTGTGGGCCGCGGCCATCGCCGCCACGGCGGTCATCTACGCCGCAGAGCCCCACATCTCGCGCGAAGCCATCGAATGGTGCAACATCTGGATTCCCGACACGAACGAAACGAAACTGCCGCGGGTACTGCTGATCGGCGACTCGATCACCGGCGGCTATGGTCCCAAAGTCGCAGACGCCCTGAAGGGAAAGGCGTCCGTGGCCCGGCTGACGACCTCGAAATCGATCGGCGACCCGGCGTTACTGGCCGAGGTCGCGCTGGTGCTCGGCCAGTGCCGTTTTGATGTGGTCCATTTCAACAACGGCCTGCACGGCTGGGGCTACAGCGAAGAGGAGTACCAGAAAGCCTTTCCTGAACTCGTGGCGACCATTCGGAAACACGCCCCGCACGCCAAGCTGATCTGGGCCACCATCACGTCGATGCGACAAGCGGGCAAGCTGGACGTGATCGCTGAGGGGACCAAGCGCGTGCAGGCCAGGAACAAGATCGCCGAAGAAATCGTCGACCGCGAGGGAATTGCCGTAGACGATCTTTACGGTTTGGTGAAGGACCATCCGGAATACTGGTCCCCGGACGGCGTGCATTTCAACGCTCAAGGCGTCGCCGCGCAGGTCGAGCAGGTGACGAAGAAGATTACGGAGTGCCTGCAGTAGAATTCGCGATTGTCCGGGCTGTGTCGCCCGGGCGCGGGCGATTTGTGGCGTTACAAGATCGACAAAAGGGACCGTGATGCACGGGGCGCGGCCGTCGAAAGATGCTCGTCGCGGAATGCCGAAGCGGGTGCCCAACGGGTGGCGAGGGAATTGGACGAGACGAGAATTCTGATGGTGGAATCCAAGCAATCTGATGTCCAACTTGTGGAGCGACTGCGCCAGCATGTGGACGTGCTCGCAGAACTGATTGGCCCGCGGCACGTCGGGCGGCCGAAAGCACTGGAGTCAGCCGCCACGTACGTCGAACGCCAATTCTCGGCGTTGGGAGACGAGGTTGAACGGCAAACTTACGAAGTCGAGGGCACGACCGTTGCCAACCTGGTCGTTGAGAGATCGGGTGAACGGAGTCCGGATTCGATTATCGTTTTAGGCGCACACTACGATTCGGTACCCGCGACGCCCGGGGCCGATGACAACGCTTCCGCCGTGGCGGTGCTCATCGAAGTGGCTCGTCTACTGCGGGGGCGACATGGCCAACGGACAATCCGATTTGTAGGCTTCGCCTGCGAGGAACCGCCCCATTTCTACACCGACACGATGGGCAGCCAAGTGTACGCACGGCGATGCCGGACGCGCTCGGAACGCATCGTGGGAATGCTCTGCCTGGAAATGGTCGGCTTCTTCACCGATGAACCGGGAAGTCAGGCAACACCGCTGGGAATCCCGCGCTGGTTGCGCTGGCTCTTCCCTCATCGCGGCCACTTCCTGGCGGCCGTGGGCAACCTCCGATCACTATCGCTGGCTTGGAGGTTTCATTGGGGCTTCAAGCGAGGTTCGCCTCTCCCGTTGTATTCCGTGTGTCTGCCCGAAGTCATCCATGAAATTCGCCTGTCCGATAACAGTTCGTTCTGGGACCAGGGATATCCGGCGCTGATGCTGACCGATACCTCGTTCTTGCGTAACCCGCACTATCACCAGAGATCCGACCGAGCCGACACCCTCGACTACGATCGGATGGCACAAGTAACTTGCGGCGTGGCCGGAGGGTTGATCCGTTTGGCGGGCATCGCCGATCACGGCCGATGATCAAGCGGCCGGCGGGTCCGGTTTTCTTCCTGTCCAGCGTGGCGACAAACTTGCGTTGCGAGATCGCCTGTTGCTGGATGGTCACACCTCAGCGTCGATCGCCCTGTACCGAAAATGGCTCGAAACCCATATCGGCGGCGATTCGGCCGACGTCTTTCCAAAACTTGGATGACGTGTCGATCCGCAACCACCAGAGCCAAAGCGCCGCCCACATTGGGAGAACTCGTCCTGCCAGTCTGTTCGCGGCAAGAAGCCGGAGCCAGTTAGCGTTGCGGGGGTCCAGATCGGGGCAGATGACGATGCGGCCGACCTCGTCTTCCACCTGAAGTCGATTCGGCGTTGAAAGGAAAGCCAGCGCGTCCCGCAAGAAACCTTTGATCCGCTCCCATTCTTGGTCACTGACCAAATGACGACGACGGACTACGGCAAGCAGACGGATCGAATCGTCATCCAGGCTGCTGCCGGTTTGTTCTTCGATGCTTTTCAATTCCGCCTGGATCGGATCGTGCGACGTGCCGCCATTTGCCAGCCGTCCGTCTCGTCTTGCGTCGCACGACGACCACCATTGATCCCGTGCTGCTTCCAGCAACTCAAAGCCCCGCCCATCGTCGTCGTCCGTCGTGCGTCCCAACAGGTTGACAATCCAACGGCTGGGCAATCCAGCCCGGCCGTGCAGCGCCCCAACAGCAGCACCCACGATCGCCGCGATCGTGTCGTTGTCCTTGGTGTCGTTGACCGCGCGGACGATGGCCTCTTCTGGATCATGGCCGTGACGCATCAGAATGTATACGATGCTAGGCACGGTTTCCAACAGATACGCACCCGAATACCAACTGCCTCCGGCCTCTAGCACGGAACGGTTGTTGCGGAAAGCGGCACCGACGCGTTCCTGGACGAAACGCCAAATTGGTCCCTCGTAGGCCGCAACCTGTTCGCTGCGCGGCCGGTATCGCGTGTCGCCTTCGAGTTCTCGCGCCACGTCGACATAGGTTTCCAGCCACCACTGCGCCGGCGGCGGCGTGGTCATCGCCAGTAGTTGCCACAGCATCGACACCAAGGCCACGCAGGCTGTGGCGGACCCCGCGTCGTTGTGGGTCAACATCGCGCACAGCGCCGCGTCGGCCCACAGGCCCGTCGTCCGGGTTCGAAGGTGCGGAATCAAGATGGGCGCAATCCGCATCAGCGCCCCATTGCCGGCCGAGGGCGCCCCGCAATGCTCCCACGACAGACCGCTCTTGTAGTTCCGCAGAAACTGTCTCATGGTACTGCCGATGCCGAAGATCCGCCCGCGGGAAAACCGTTCGGCCACACGCGCCGGCACAAATCCGCCGTCGTCGAGCATCTGCTCAAGCGTCCAGAACGCCAACTGCGTATCATCCGATGGCAACCCCACCCGCCTGCCCTCCGCGTAGCGGTTCGGCAAGTAATCCCGAATCTCCCCATACCGCCCCCGCCTCGCCGATGGAAGCTGCCCTTCGCTCGTATTGCCCAACGCGTCTCCAATCGCCAGCCCTAGCATCATGCCCTCGATCTTATCGAAGTCAAACTCCGCATGCAGCGGCGAGGGAGCCTGATCGAAAATTAGGCCGCGTACAAGGTTGATCGTCCCCTGCTGGAAGAGCTGCTCGAGCAGTTTGCAATTCGCTGCGGTCATGACCGTTTGGCTCCTGGTGGCGTTTTTGGACAGCTGTGTAAATGCGGATGGTTTCTTAAAAGACACAGCCCATTTCCGTTTGCCGCGAACGGAAGCAAGACCGTGAAAATGCCTTCGTTTTTTTTCCTTGCGATTGCTCTGATTCATCACGCTTCACCACAGAAAGACATACTGCATTCGCTCAAGAACCGCAATTTCTAGCCGAAGCTGTCGGTCTCGATGATCCTCAACGTCGAAGAATTAGTTATCGTCAGCCGCGACATAATGATTGGTCAGACCGTCCAAGCGGGGTTACAGACAAAGCCCCGCACCGTCTTCTGGGGTAAAGGTTCCCTGAAGCGATTCTCTTTCTTGACTGGAGCCCGTCCCAGTCGTAACGGCCGTGGTGTTCGTCCCCTGATCCGTTGGAATGTCGCCCACCATCTATCAAGATCATCTTCGGTCGAGAACGTGGCGATGGTTCGTCCCTTCTTGCTCGTGAGTACCCAGCAGCGACCCTGATCGTACTTTCTTCCCACGGCAACATCCGCCAACGACGCTGGAACAAACACACCCGCTACAGTGACAGCCTTCGCTTTTGCACGAATTCCTCTTGCACCGCCCGTAAGCGATCTCAATGTGGCCCGCCTGCCACTTAGGCGGCCCGCCACCAATCGGTCTTCCCCGGCTACCAAGTCGGCTGGATGAAGGTCGTCATTAACGCTTTCGAAGGAAACGAGTCGGCCTTCAGAGGCGTACTCGCGTCTCGCCTGCTGCGCCGTTGATCGGCGACGAGCGTTCCACCATTCATCTTTCGGCATCGTACTTTCCTCCACGGTATTGCGACAGGTGATTGTATTCCCACGGCGGATTCTCTTGCCGCAGTGACGCGTTCTGTCGTTCAATCGTCGATCTAATAGGGAAAACTCACAAGTGTCCCCGCGCTCGCTTCTTGCCCGTCAGCAAACACGCAGGGACGCCACATATAAGGAAGATCTCCCGCGATTCCGCTGCAGTTGTCTCGAAGAGCGTACCAGCCTAGCCTTCCAACTTTCTTGCCCCTCACTCCCTTAGCCCCTCGTTTCCTTGCCCATCAATACCAACAACTGGAATATCCCACCGACGCCTTCGGGCAGCTCGACTTGTGCGGACACAGGTAGCACTCGCCGCGCCCCCAAGCCTCCTGTGTCATTTCGATTTCTCGGATTCTGCTGTGGGCCAGAGCCAGCCGTTTCGTGGTTTGTGGCCAGGCGGATTGGGCGAGCCGGACTGGCGTCCGCTGAAACGCCGGTTTGCGGATTCTGTCCAAGTTCGGTACCCAGCGGTATTGGTCCACAAACGTCAAACAGCGGATCGCTTTGTACTGGCGGCGAACGTACTCGCGGTACAGGACCAACTGCAACTCATCCGCTTCGTTGAACCGCTTGCCGGTCTTGTGATCGACGATCACCCACGTCTTTACGCGGCGCAGGATTAAATCGATTACGCCCACGCACGGCGGCAAGCTTTGACCCAGCGACAGGACAAACGGTTCCTCGACGGCGACGACCTCGAAGCCCTTGTAGGCGTTCTGCGCAGCCAACTGGATGGCGTTTTCGACTTCGATCCGCCCGGGTAGCGTCTGCCCGAGCCGTGCCAACAAGCTGTCCGTGTCTGCCGTCCGGCCTTGCGCCAGATCCCGGTACAAGCTGGCAACCGTCTCGTGGAACGCTTGGCCCTTGACGAAGTAGTCCGGCTCAGGCGATGTACGTTTGAGCTGGACGTATTCGAGCAGATACCGATATCCACAGAACTCGACGCACGCGACTTTCGAGAAGCCAAAGTATGGAACTTTTTCCCGATCCAGCGCCTCAGAAAATTCGCCGATCGTCCCCGACCAGTGCGTCAGCCGCGCTTGCAGTGCTTGGTAGCCAGCCATACCCGTACCTCCGATTGTTGGTTGTCTTGGTTTTCCATGTGGCCCGGTCTCGCCGAGACAGGATTTCGCGTTTCGGAGAAATTGCAGCCACGTGGGACTACCCCGCAACTACGACGCTGACATGCACCGGCGAACTGTCCAGCGTCAGGGCCGAAGCGTGGACGTCGTCGCCCTGGTGGGCTCGATATTCGTCGCCTTCGCCCACCGGATCGGCCTTGCGCCACGGCATGGCGTTGGCCGCATCCAGCAAACGATCAACGTCGGACGCCTCGGCTTGAGGAGGCCCGGCGTTGGTATCGGCCGGGCGAGGCTCCAACTCCGCCTCCAACGCATCGAGCACGTAGCCGCTCAGCAGCCGGTCCCAGACTTTTCGGCAAGTGGTCGCCTTGTCGAACAGATCGATGGCGACGACCTTGGCGCCCACCGCGACGGCCAACCCGCAGGCCCCGTCGACGTAATGCAGCCTGTGCCGGAAGTCGGTTACCTTGTCCTCGTGGGCCTCGAACGTGTCCGCCATGGCCTGGGTGGGCGACGCCGTACCCAACGCCGCCTGTTGGCGGGCGACTTCTTCCCAGACCTTGCCCTGGTCCGAGCGATGGCCCCGACGAGCCATCACCGATTGGGTGACGGACTTCTTCAAAAAGTATCGCAGCTTGGGCGACGAATGGCTGCCGCTGGAGCCGAACCGCCGCGACCGGTATCGCCAGCGTCCCTGTTCGACGCAGCTGACGGGGATTTTCGTCTTGCTGTGGGCGGCGATCAGCACGGACGTGTTCAGGATACGGTTCTGCTTGGCGCCGACCAGTTCCTCGCCCTCCAGGAACAGCACCCGCACGTCGCCCTTGTTTTCGACCAGCAGATCCGGCACCGATCCGCCCTCCGAAACTTCTTCGATCGACACGGCCCCGGACGCAATTCCGACGTCGGCCAAAGTGTACTCGATCGGCGTGTTCGACCCGTCGAACAGCGGAAACACAGACAAGCTCTGGTACCGGACGGCCTCGCCAACTCGGACCTGAGGCAATGCAACGTACATGAGGAATACTCCTGAGGTTGGAAGATCGTTCCGAAACAAGTTAAAGACAGCGCAGGCTCCCGATCTGTTCACGTGAAAACGTGCTGTCGGGATGTATGAAGTTCGCATCCGTGCAGTCGAAGTGGATAGGTTCGCAGCAGGTGGCAAATGCCCGAACTCGACCCATCCTGCAACATGCATCCTGTGTTCGCCGCATCCCTTGGAATCCCCTATTTTGTGTTCGCCTTTGGACGCGAAATCTTGGCCATAAAGTACTTTCCCGCACGTTCAAATCAACATCGTGGTTCCCGGCTTCCCGATGATCCAGCGTTTTTGGAACGTGTCCAGAAATCCGTCCGCGCGGGCGCGCCAAGCGCCGGTCGTGTTGGCAGCCTTGATTCCTCTGCGCAACGCCTCGCTCATGGCTTCCGGCGACGGCATAAACAGCCGCTCGCGGTCCCGAAACTCAGGGTTATGGCCGGCATACGGCATGGCGGCGTGCAGCAACTCGTGGTGCATCAGGAACTCGAGCACGAATCGAGGCACGTCCGGCGAGTTCAACGCCGGGTTGATGCGGATGCTGTTGTCCGAGGACCGACAAAATCCGAAATACCGCTTGCTGCAGCGATCCATCCAGCGGACGTCGCCCAATGTGGGAGTTCCGTTGGGGAAGTTCTGCTTGACCGCCAGTACCGCGTCGCGAATCGCTGCGAGGTCGTATCCCGGTTCCTTCCCGCCCCAGGAACGCGGCGTTCTTGTTGGGACCAGTTGTTCGACCTCGGGCTCGACCGCCGGCGGAGGCGGTGTAATCAATAGCGTTATCTCCCTGGTGACATCCTCCAGGAAGGCATGGAAATTGTCCCGGTACACGTAGCCGCAGGAGGGCACCTGTTGCCATGTCTCCTGCAGGAACTGCTGAATCGCCTGCGGCGACATCTGCTGCTCAAAGACTTGTTTCGCCAGGACCTTCGGGTTGAATCGCCGCTTTTCGTCGAACGTGTACCGGTGGATCTCGCAGCCTTTCCGCTTGGCGTCCAACAGCGTCTTGATGTCGGCCCAGCGCGGCAGCGGGTCCGGGACATCGGTGAAATAACGCCGGATCAGATCCCGCGCGTAGTCCTCTGACACGTTTTCGGGAATGTTCGCGGGATCGCCCAGTTCGGCCAGCATCGCCTCGAAGCCTTCGCGCTGGTTCTCGAAGACCATGACCGTTCTCTGCTGGTGGTCGTCCTCGAACGTGTCCCACCAGATGAACCAGCCGTGTGGCAAGCACTGAAAGACACCCTCAAGGTGCGCCGTGTAGGCGATCGAGATCAGACGATACGCTTCCCGCACAAGGTCGATGGGGATCGACACACTGGTGGTCGGCCCGTGTTCCCGGGGACTGTCGTCGCGGTCTTGCCCGTCCCCCAGCACGTACTCTGGATCGAGCACGTTGAATTGGCTCCACGTATCGAGGAACGTCACCAGGTAGGCTATTTCATTGCCGTTGGCCTTGGTGCCGCGCAGCGCCCGGCCGACCATCTGCGTCAACAGGACTTCCGAACGGGTCGGCCGGGCAATGAACACGGTGCGCGTGTGCGGCGCGTCAAAGCCTTCGGTCAGCATTTCGACGTTGACCAGCACATCGGGCTTTTTTTGCTCTTGATAGCGGCTGATCACGGCCTGTGCGTCCTTCCTCGCGTAGGTCACGTAATCCGCGTCTACGCCTGCCCTCTTGAATTCCTCCGCCAGTGTGACGCAATGCGCCGCATCGGCCGCAAAGACGATGGTCGGGCCGTAACGGTCCTTGTTTTTCAGGTACTGCTGGACGATCAGCTTGTTACGCGGGGCATTTTTCGCCAGCCTGGCAAGAAAGGCCGGCCCGAATTCGCCGAACTGCACCAAGTACTTTAGGTCTTCGGGCGTGAGTTGACGTTCGAGCTCGATCCGCGTCTTGATCGTCTCGAAACTTGGCACCGCCAGGACGTTGGCGTCAATCAGTCGTTGGCGGTTGACTTGGTAAACAATCGACTCGTCGAACAGCAAGGCGAGGGCCCTTTGGTCCGCCTCATCGCCCCGCACCGGCGTAGCGGTCAGGCCGAGCAGTTTGCAGCGGCGACTCTTCTTCAGCCGGCGCAGCAAGCGTGCGTATCCCGGCGCCGGCGAGTGATGGGCTTCGTCGACGACGACAAACACGCCGCGGCGCGAATCGTGGAGGAACGTCTCGATAAAGTCCATATTGTTCGCCCGTACGGCGCTCTGCATGGACGCAAACACGATGTCGTGCTCTCGGGCGACCATCGACCAGGAGCAATCCTCGGACGAGATGGCGATCAATCCCAGCCTTTCCTTGGGATGAGCCGCGTTGCCCAGCCAGTGGAAGGTCCGAAGCGCCTGTCGCAACAAGCTGCGACGATGCGCCAGCCACAACACCCGCCCGCCCTTGCGCACGTGATGTTCCAGCAGCCATCGGGTTGCCACCGCCGTCTTGCCGCCGCCCGTGGGCATCACGACCACCCCGGCCCGTTTGCAGCGATCACCAAAGTGCTGCGACAAAGCTTCGCAAGCCGCCACCTGATGGTCCCGCAACGTAATCGGGGACAACGCATCGGTGAGATTCAAGTGCATGTCCGAAATCCAGGTGTCCACGCCAGTCATGTTTTCCTCCAATATTTGGGTTTGTGAAACGAAACAACTAGCCCGGTTTATCCATGGGGCGTTTTGCGATCGGCACGCCTGCGGGCAGATGCAATCTGCCATGTCCTTCCAAGCGAACGCTGACCAGACCGATCTGGAACTCCGAGTCAAGCGTCACTTTGAGCCGTTCGGGCAAAATGCACGCGACGAGTTGGATCGCATCCCGCTTGATCTGCGCTAAGCGTCGGGCATCCCGCCAGTTCCCCCGTACCGCAGCATCGTGCCGGAGTCGCGAAGCAACCTGAGCGCGTTCCCAAGCCGAAGCCGCCGCTTCTTGGCGGCTGGCATCCAGAATGTCACGGAATGTTGATCGGGGATGTGTTTTCACGGTTTTGTCCAACGCCTTGCCGGTACCTCGGTCATGAGCTGTCGCTCCAGAATTGATAGCGAGGCAACGTGGGAATTCCGTCAAAGTTTCTTGAGAATTCTCGACTGTTATTGGCCGCGGTCCTCGGCGACGTCGATTTGTGACCGTGTCCTGCAGGCTTGCCGGCCCTCCTACATCCCGGTCTGGCTGCCTCTGATCTTGAACGTCAGTTTCCAATTACTAAATCGATGGCCATTGCATCTGCCGCAATTTGTCCTCGAACAATGGCCGTGTGACTGGTCCTTTATTCACGTAACACTCGTCCTGCCAGAGATTTACGTTGAACGCGATTGTCTTCGAGACTGTTCGGAGCAGGCCCTCGCATGTCCCTGCCGAACTTGGTTTGGACACGAACTTCGTTCGGGTCGGTTGATGAATCAAGGCGGATGGCTACATTGAACGCTTAAGCAGATGTCTCTTTGGTTCGAGGAGGATCATCCGGTGGGTAGTTTCGGAGACACCACACAGGTTGCATGTATCCTGCAACGCCTGCGAGACGGAGATGAAAAGGCGCGTAACGAGTTGTTGGAGCGAACCCAAGTACGGCTGCGAGACCTTGCGGAGAAAGTGTGTCAAGATTTCCCAGGCTTGAGTCCCGACGACGCACTCTCGGGCGCCAATTATCGCTTGCTCCGGGCTTTGCCCACCGTTCACCCAGATTCCGTAGTGGGCTTCATGCGCTGGGCGGCCACCCAAATGCGGCGCGAGCTGATTGAAATAGTCCGTGGCCGCCGTGGGGAACATCTCGTCGATGACCCGAAATACTCGACGGCTGGACCAGTGGGACACGTCTTAGCCGCCGAGTTCCACGAATTGATCGCGAAAATGGATGACCAGGACCGACTTCTTTTCGATCTGTTGTACTACGGCGACCTAACAATTGCAGAAGTCGCGGCACTGCTGGGCTGGGCGGAGGGCACCGTGCGAACACGATGGAATAGGGCGAAATCAAGGCTTCACCGAGTCCTCAATACGTGATGCCGGCCAAAGTCTGCATGGGCCTACGTTCAGGAGAATCCCGTGGCGTCTGACATCCGTGAATTCGACCGAGACGTGGACGAACGAATATATCGCTGGGACATGGGCGGGCGTTTGCAGTCGCCACAAGAGCTTTGCGATGATCGCCCCGACCTGAAATCAGAAGTGGCGAGCCGAATTCATGCAATACAATCGATTGAACGTCGGCTTGAAATCGACGATTGGTGCCCACCAGACATTGACGAAGGCGTGGAGTTGCTGGGATACGAGCTGAAAGATTGCATCGGCAAGGGGAGGTTTGGCATCGTCTACCGCGCTTGCCAGTCCGTGTCAAATCGGCCAGCAGCGATCAAGGTCGTCATCGACGGTGACCACCGCCGCATTAAACGCGAGGCGACAATCCTTACTGAGATAAAGTCGCCATACGTGGTCGCGATCTACGAGTCTCGTGAACTTTCGACGAGACTTTTCATTCTGGTGATGGAACTGGTCGAACGCGGTAACCTTCAAGACGCGATGAAAGCCGCTGGCGGGAAACTTGAGGAACTACCAGCGATCGTATGTATGGAGGACGTCGCTCGAGGAATGCTTGCGGCAGCGGACAAAGGAATCATCCATCGGGACTTGAAGCCCGCAAATATCCTGATCGGAAAGGGGGGACGAGCAAAAGTCGCTGACTTTGGCCTCGCGACGGGGGCTATTGGCGGTTCTGCTTTCACTCAATCAGGCGCTTTCATGGGCACCCCCTGGTACATGTCTCCGGAACAAGCCGAAGATCCCCATGGCGTCGATACGCGAGCTGACATCTACAGCTTCGGAACAACGTTCTATCATGCGCTGACAGGGAGGCCGCCTTTCGACGGCAGTTCCCTGGTTTCCATCCTTTTCAAGCACCTTACCGAACCTCTGACTCCCCCACTCGAGATAAACCCGATTCTTTCCCGACCTACGAGCGACCTACTCGAGAAATGTCTTGCCAAATCTCCCGCGGATCGGTTTCAATCCTTCGAGGAGTTGCTGGAGTCTCTGACAAAATTGCCACCCCGACGGGTTCCGAGAAGTGATACGTTATGGGTCTATAAGTGTAACGCAACATCCGGTGCGGAAGGCGACTGGAACTACTTTTTCGACGAAATGGGTGGAGAAGGCGAATGGGGCGGGACTTGGTGCATCAAGAATCGTGCTAGCCGGAAGATCATCCGTGAGCGTCTCGAGATCGGCGATCTGGTGCTCGCGTGGCAGAGTGACAAGCAGGCGGCTCTTGGGCTCTGTGGGGTATCTGAGCTAGCGGATGACGGTCAAGACATCGGTATCGTTCTGGAAACGGTGATGCGGTTTGAGCAGCCGGTCAAATTGCTGGAATGGAAGGATCGCTCGCCTGCGTTGGCTAATGGGAAGGCATTCCGACAGGGGAACGCGGGGACGATCTTTGAGACGACACCCGCAGAATCTGCCGAGATTCTCCGAATCTGTGGGGTGGGCCCAGACATTATCCCGCCATGTCGGGGGGGGTGGCGCAGGCCGAGTTCCAAGCCTCGCAACTGGTGGGTTTTCCACATCGACGGCAAGAAATGGCTCTTTGATCCGCTGGCGAAGGGCGACACAGACTACTGGCCGTGCAATGACAAGACGAGGCGAAACGATTGGGGCCTCATCTACGCCTCGAAGCCGGTGTCGGCCGTCGTCGGCGTCCTCGCAGCCACTAGCCACACGGTGTCTTACGAGGACGCTGGCCAGCCTTTCCTTTGCGACGTCAAATGCCGCGCCGTGTTCCGGACGCCTCTGACCCTGGACGAGATGAAGAAGGACCATGAGCTTGGCCAAGAACTACTGGTCCAGCGAGAATTTCAGGACGGGTTTGGCCCTCCGCGGATCGAAAACGCGATCCTAAACCGTCTGGCCGAGAAGATACCGGAGCTTTCCCGGCTACTGACTCGGGTCGAAGTAGCCGGAAGCTGAGGGATAGCGAGCGGGGAAGCACGACTATCCAGCTTGGGACCGGAGCAGCCCAAATGCAGATCGCTCCGCAACATTCACCCCGTCGCTTCCAGACGCCGAGCGACAATTCATTATCCAGAAGCGCCCGCTGCCCCAAGGCTTCCAGCACCACCAGCCCCTGCAGCTCCGGTTCGGGCAACATCTGAATTCCCGACATGAACGAAACCAAACTGCCGCGGGTGGCCGCGATGATGCTCACGATCCTCCTGGCCGTGAGTCAGGCACATGCAGATCCCGCTGAAGTCGTCGCGGGCAAAGAACCGTCCGTCCTCGGCGACATCCGCGAGTTGGGAGCTGTGGGTGACGGGAAAACATCCTGCACGGCGGCTATCCAGAAGGCGATCGACCAATGCGCAGCCCGGGGCGGAGGGATCGTCCGCCTGCCTGCCGGCATCTGGCTGACCGGCACGGTCTACCTGGAAAGCAATCTCACCCTGGTGCTCGATAAGGATTGCACACTCTTGGGCAGCCGCCAACACGAGGACTATGCCCGCCCCAGGACAATGTCTGGCCTCGGCGCCAAACCGGCTCCTTTCCGCTATGCCGCTATCCTAGCCGGCACCGACCTGCAGAACGTTACGATCCGTGGCGAGGGGACGATCAACGGCCAAGGGGATGCTTTCCGCGACAAATCCAAGACGCGGCCCAAGAACATCTATCTCCAGAACTGCCGCAACGTGACGATCGAGGGCATCCGTCTGCGCGATGCCGGGAGTTGGATGCAACACTATCGCCACTGCGACGGCCTCTCGATTCGCAACATCGACGTGTTCAACCATGTAGCCTACAACAACGACGGCCTGAATGTGGACAGTTGCCGCAATGTGCGCATCGAGGACTGCCGGGTGGATTCCGACGACGACGGGATCGTGCTCAAGAGCCTGTCATCCACCCCCTGCCACGGCGTGGTCATCCGGAACTGCACCGTCAGCAGCCACTGCAATGCCATCAAGCTGGGCACCGAGTCGGGCGGTGGATTCCAGGAGATCGAGGTGACCGGATGCACGGTTCACTCGCCGCGGAAATCTCAGAAAATCTACGGTGCCCAGCGGGGCCTCGCCGGGATCGCTTTGGAGATCGTCGATGGCGGAAAACTGGAAAATGTCACGGTCTCGGATGTCCGTATCGACGGTGTGACCGCTCCGATCTTCCTGCGTTTGGGCAACCGGGCACGGAGCTACGGATCGGGGATGCCGAAGCCCGGCGTGGGGACGTTCCAGAACGTGGTGCTGCGGGACATTGTTGCGGAGAATGCCTCGGAGGTCGGCTGCTCGATCACCGGCCTGCCGGGCCATCCGATCCGCAACGTGGTGCTGGAGAACGTCCAAATCAGCTTCGATGGCGGGGGAAGCAAAGATCAAGCGGCCCGGGAGATCCCGGAGCGAGCAGAGAGCTATCCGGAGAGCACCATGTTCGGCACGCTGCCGGCCTATGGACTTTATTGCCGGCACGTCGAGGATCTGACGCTCCGCAACGTCCAACTCGACACGCGCCGCCCGGACCTGCGGCACGCGGTGCTGGCGGATGACGTCAAGCGGCTGAGAATCGAGGCGTTGAAGGCGGATGGTGTGCCGGGTGCTGAGGCCGTCATCCGTCTCGTCCAGGTGGATGGGGCGGAGATTCGCCGCTGCAAGGCTTCCGCGACGGCCGATCCCTTCTTGCTCCTAGAGGGCGACCGAACACGTCAAGTCGTGCTTGAAGAAAACGATCTGGCAGTGGCGGCGAGGCAAATCGAGTTCCGCGGGGGCGCTTCGGCTCAAGTGGTGTCTCCGCCATGAGCGATCGGCGAGGCTCTGCATGGCGATGGCGCTTACTTCGACATCCGCGAGGGAAAGCAAAACATTACGATCGTCGACTGGAAATGCTGCCTGGACCTCGCCGACCAGGAATTCTGTAAGGCGAAGTGAACGATGCGGGATGCGAATTCCCATTGCTCGCCGAAACGCGTTGACTTGAATTTGTACACAACGACGGGAGATCGCTCGCGATGATAAACACCAGCCAGTTGTGGTTGTTGCCCCTGCTGCTCAGCGTCCTTGCAGCGGCGCAATTGGGCGCGCAGCAAGACGGCCGGATATTTCGCACCGAGCCGATGGGCAAGGGGTACGCCTGCACCGGCGTGAATACGGCGATCTTTCGAGCCAGCGCGCTGGTCGCGTCGCAGTTCGATAACAACCTCAAGTGCGTCGACCTTTCCGACCTGGACGGGGATTTGCCGTTGGATGTGGCCCAATCGACGGAGATCCTGCGGCGTACCGAGCCGTGGGAGAACGATTCCCTGGGATATCCCACCGTGGTCCGCAACGACCGAGGGCCGCATGCGGACGGTCGGTACTACCTGTACTACGCCCACCATGACCTGGGTTCCGGTATTGCCTGTGCGGTTGCCGAGTCCATTGCAGGACCCTACGTCAAGCTGGCCCAGAGCGATCCGAAGCGGACCGACAGCCGCGTCTTGAAATGTCCTGGCAGGCCGGGGCCGGCCCACTTTTCGAGCCCCTGCGTGGTCTGGAACAGCACCGAACAGCGGTGGTTTCTGTACTTCCACCATGACGCCAACGAGTGGGCGATTGGCGGTGGCCACCAACGGAGCGCGTTGGCTACGTGTGCGGATCTGGGCGCAAATGCCTGGGAACCTTGGACCGGAGACGATGGAAAGCTGGTGCCCGTGTTTCCGGTAACCAAGGAGCGCTGGATGAACAGTCAGTCTTCCTACCACGCGGTCCAACAACTGCCGGACGGCCGATGGCTGGGCTTCCTGCGCGGCACGGGCGGCGAGTACAGCCCGGAAGGAAAATGGCTGCAGGATGTCTGCAAGCTCGGCTTCGCCACGTCTCAGGACGGCAGACGGTGGGATTACTTCTCCGACAACCCGGTGATTCACCAGGATCTCGGCGGCGGACGTAAGGGCGTGTACCGACCGCATTTTGTGGGCTACCTGGGCAAGGGCGAGTACCTGCTGTGCTGGTCGGAAAGCCAGCCGTACGATGGCGGTCCGAAGATCATCTACGGCCGCACGCGGGATTTCCGCACCGTGGTGCGCGACCCTCGAGGCTACGCGCGTTGGCAGATGGGCGACGGGCTGGTCAGCCCCTGGCGGGAAGGCGACCGGCTGTACCTGTTCGCCGGGAGGTTCGTCCACGTGATGGACCTGCCCGTCCGAGATCGTCGGGACGATCCGCAGCCGAGTCGTGAAGGCGGCTTGTAGTACAGGGACAGCTCATTTCGCGGCTCAGCAATCCGCGGCCGAATCGGGATTCATGTTGGTAGCGCTATCGAATTGAAAGTGCTTTCAAGCATCTGGACATGTCGCACACAGCATCGCTGAACAAGCGTGGGTTCAGGGGTGGCCGGAACGGTGACTGCTGCGGAGAATGCCAGCCGCGAAGGACCGCCAGAATCTTCGTCGCGACCGAGGCCCCTCCGCTGTTTGGGCCGCCGTTCGACCGGTAGACTCAACCGAATCCCGGCATCTTGTTCGGTTGAATAGCACTCTGGCACCGGAAAAGTTGTCTCGGAAAAGTTGTCTCGGATCTGGAAATCGGCTGGACGACCGGCTAGATTGGTGGGCTGAGTTGGGAGCGGTTGCTCCCGGAACCAAACAAATACGTGGAGGGCCAACTGCATAAGAATGTGATGTGACACGTAAACGGTTGTCTGCCAAACAGGCCGGCGACCGACAATCCGAATGACGCGTGAGCGTCAGGAACTGCCCCGCCAAAAACCGCCAACCTGAGCCCATGTGGCTCTTGAAGTACAGAGGCAGTGACTGAGCCGCGCCCCGTAAGGGGCGCTGGCCAGCACTGCTCTGTACGCCCCTTGGCGGGGGCTGGCGGGCGGTCTGGTTCAGCGCCTTTTTCATTGCGCTGCCGGCCCGCCGCAACCCATTTTTCCACCTGTGCCTGCCACAGACCGGGATCGTTCTTCGACGCTCGCAGACACTCGGCTGAAAGATGGTCATCACCGGCACGGCAAATTCGCACGCCGGCCGATGATCTCCAAGTGCTGCCACGGTCAAACATTACTATTTGATGCAGCGGGATCGACACCCTCCGACGCACGTCGAGGTAGGCCGCTACGCACGGCTCAGTTCGCGTGCCCCGCGTCGCTTCCATCGTGAACGTCTGAACGGAAAATCTTGGAGTTAGCAGGACATGAATGCAGGTAATGCTAAACGGAACTTTGGAGCGTTCGGAATCGTGGGGTGGTTGTTCAGCTATTTTCTGACGTCATTCCGTGAGGCCGCTCAGGATTTTTGTTATCTGGTAGCGTGGTGGCGTGCAACGCTAGGCCGAGTGCGAGCTGAGGAACAGCTAGTTTCTGCTCAGTTCACTCTTGGGGAACAACTCGGTCGAAGTGGGCTCGGGGACGAGACATTGCGGCACCAGCTTGCTGTCATCGACGACCGGATTAGGAGCGTCAAGGTGGCCCAGGGCGCTTCCAAGGAACTCGAAGCGGAGCGTCGGGGGTTACTCATTCGGTTGGCTGAGTCCTACAGGATTTCGACAGACGTTTCGGGCGAGGTGGGGACGCATACCGAAAGCAGAAACCAAGCGATGTTAGCCTTAGATCAACGTCGAGGTGAGGTGACACAGGCCCGGCAGCTGTTATTGCCTAATGGTCACCTACGGCTGAATTCTCGCTGCTGGTCCTTTGGACTTATTTGCGCGTTGGCTACCGCCTGCTATACCGTCCCTGAAATCATGTCAGCGGTGCAGCAGTCAGATCAGCAACTGGATCAGTGGCTCCAATCGGAGAAATATTATGCTAAGGTTGCCAAACATTATGAGCAACGTGGTGATTCAGTTCCCTCCCGTGAAGACGTGAAACGCATCGTTGCCACTCCCGAGTATCGAGAGGAGTATCGAAAGTTACTGCGGGAAAATCTACGAGCGTATTCCCCGTATTTGTTGATTTTCATACTCTTGCCTCTCTACTTGCTCGCGGGCGGAGTGGGTGGTGCTGTCTTTGGGCTCTTAACCTGTTTTTATGTGAGGTGGTCTCGAACAGTTCCTCCTGCGAGCTAAAGAAAAGAGCCTGCCTCTCATGCAATTCCACACTCGCGCAGTGGCTCGTTGCGAAGTCGCACATCCCGCAACGGCCGGATGTCGAACCGGCCAGAATCCAGCGCACATCGAGGTACTCGCGGACTCCCGGACCACGGCGAACAGTCGGCGAAAGTGAGCGTCCGTTCGAGCCGGGTAGCCGTGGATTTTGGTCTTGGGCGTCTTTTTGTGCTTTCTGTGCTTTTTTTGTGGACACGAGGCTAACGATCTCGTCGGCGAGCGTCGAGGATTCGAGCGGAACGTAAACAGTTGGGCATCCATCTTGACAGGCGTTGCCTCGCGACCGGACTGCGCCTCCAATGGCAAGCCACAATCCTTCCGGCGTCATGGTCGACACCGAACTGCAGCCCTCGCTCGAAGCCGCGATGCAAGGCGATCCTCTTTCGCCCCTGCTGGCGAAGTGCCTTCAGCTCAACGCAAATTGGCGTTGAAGAAGTCGACCGTGCGCTGCCAGGCGAGCTTGGCCGCCGCTTCGTCATAGCGGGGCGTCGTGTCGTTGTGAAAACCGTGGTTCACGCCCGGGTAGAGGTGCACTTCGTACCGTACCTGGGCCGCCTTGAGGGCCTGTGGGACCGCCGGAGAAAAGGCCCGCACTGGCAGCGCCGCCGTCGCCTGCACCCGTGTGGGGGAGGAGCAGTCTACTTTCCCTGGCCCACACACGTGGACGTGTCCTTCCCTGTCTCCTTCACCGCGGGTCCCCGGAGCGCTGGACCCGCGGGTCTCTTCGCCGCTGTCCCCACGCAGCCCGCATCTTTGCTGGTGACCGTCATAGATTGCCTGCTAGCGGTGACTGGA
>Ga0351893_10066_pt1 | contig 42846 bp, 24 predicted proteins | sample TotcelFGM3001K15_FD_206765 | JGI IMG/M metagenome (GOLD analysis project Ga0351893, IMG submission 206765) | Enriched cells from coal bed in the Powder River Basin, Montana, United States - Total cells FGM rep3 HSBNCT.FGM.300.1.K15 ...
AATCATCATTCCAAAGGCCTCTTTTCGTTCCCTTTTACTTCTGTATTTCCGACCACGACGTTTTTTCTTGGGCTTTATACCGGCCATCCTTAGGATTGATCTTAGCGTCTCACGGCTGATCTCAATCCCCTCATTTTCCCGAAACTTCTCTGCCATATGGGTGTCATTAAATCCCTTATACTTCCCAATGGCCAGATCCTTCACTTTTTCCCTTACTCTAACGTCGATTTTAGAAGCGTATTTATTACCCTTATTCCCATGTACAATCCCTTCTAGCCCCTTTTTTCTAACCCTCGAAAGCAGGCGATAGATTGTCCTGATATTACGCCCAAGAACGGTAGCTCCCTTCTCCCCGTCAATTTGCCCATCCATAACCCTCTGAATAACCTCTAACCTGATCTGTTCCTTCATTGTCAGTACCAGCATCCTTCCTCCTGTCTTGAGCTTTTTGCTCTAACAGGTCTATCGGTAGCACTGACATTTTGTTTCGGCACTTATTGTGACATTTTGTTTCTGCTATCACACTGCAAAAGTTATACGTTGACTCGTGCATATATCCTGTGATAACGTATAACCATGGAACTCGATCTCGCATCAAAAACTCTCTTTGCCGAATTTCAGGAAACGGTGCGCTCACGCGTCGCTATTGAAGCCCAGTTTGCCGATGCTAAAACCTTTGTTTGCAAGACCGTAAAAGGAAAAGTCTATTGGTATGAACAGCACTACGAAGACGGTCAGGCGCGGCAGAGCTATGTTGGCCCCTCGAATAAAAAAAACGACAAGACTGTTACAGACGCCAGGCAGAAATTAAGAAAAGACAAACTGCTACTAAAGAAGCTCTGCGCCGTTGAATCCCGGCAGGCTGCAATGCTCCGAAATAGTGGGTTGCCTGTTCTCGACCGCAGGATGGCCCTTCTGCTTCGCCGTTTTTCAGAAGTGAAACTGATTCACCGGCATGGTGTTCTTGTTGGTACGCTTGCTAATATGGCATACACCGGGCTTTTGGGTGTCATCTTTGAAAAAGCCACATTAATGACGCAGGATATAGATATTGCACGCGATAATCGGATAGAGATCGCGGCGCCGCCCATAAATATCAGGGTGCTGTTTAGCGAGCGTGGTATGGAATGCAGGGATGTCCCTCCATTTTCGAACAAATCCCTTCCGTCTTCCTATGTGACTTCGGACGGTATCAGAATCGATTTTCTCGTTCCTCTCAGAGGAAAAGCCAAAAAAAAAGTTATCATGCCTTCTGTTTTGGGATCTGGTGCTACGGCGCTACGTTTTTTGGACTATCTCATTGTTGATCCGATAGAGACTGTCTTGCTGGCTCCATCATGCGGCATTTCTGTGACGGTTCCTCGGCCGGAGCGTTTTGCCATTCACAAGTTGATCGTCGCTGCATATCGGTCCGCTACAGAAAGTACGAAAAAGGAAAAGGACATACACCAAGCCGGTCAACTCATAACCGTGCTTGCCGCAGATCGATCAAAAGAATTAAAATCAGCATATCGCATAGCTGTTAAAGCCGGAAGGAAGTGGGAGAAGGCGGTACTTGTTTCTTTAGATCTTCTGCCCGAAGTTGTGCGAAATTTGTTGAAATAGATTCGCAAATTATCCGCTAAAAACGGCGAAGCGTTACCCTGAATCAGTGAGCGCGCACTGCTGGCAGGATCTTTGATTATATACCTTCATCGCGATCATGGTGAGTATTGTTGAAGAACCGTGTGTGGGAAATCCACAAGCACGGTTCTGGGAGAGGCGTTATTAACGGTCTCATAATAGTGCGGACAGATGGCACAGGATTATAAGTCGAGACAAGGAAGATGAGCGAAAAATGCGAGTCGTAGCCATAGCATAGCTACGTCGCAGCGTTTTTCGTGAAATCTGACGCAGTCGCAGGCCATAAGCCGAGGTCAGATGCTCACACTATTATGAGACCGTTAATAAGATGCTTTCAATGGTGACTCGTAACCCGGAAACCCGTAAAATTGTAAACCGTGAAACGACGAGACAAAGTGACAAATGGGATTTTCCCGGTTCCCGGTCCCTTGATCTAGCTCCGTCCGGGGCAGGCACTAATTAAGCTCGAGACGAACAAAGGGATCTTGCGAGGTTTTTTTACAGTACACGTGATTTATTGCGGCGAGCGTCGTTCGAACGAGCCATGCGTTTAAGATGTCTTCCTTGGGGAGAGTTTCAAGCGTACCGACGAAGTTGAGCTCGCAGCTCATCAGCGTTTTTTCAGGGCTGTGTTTGACAGTGGAACCAAGGCCAGTCCGATCGATCGCTGCGGCATCAGCGGCATCATCTGAATTTGCATCATCCGAATTTATAAGAAGCGGCAGCCCCCACATCCTGCAAATCATCGGGCGAACGGTATAGATGGCGCAGGTTTCGTCATCTTTCAAGAAGGCGCACTTCTCAGGCCGTTTTTTGATGGTATCTATGGGATTGTCGTTTAGATATTTTTTTATCCGGTCGTATTCTATCTGCCACAGCGTGATGCCGGTAACGCAGCATTTGCCGCAGCCTGCTGTGCAAAAAAAACGATCGCCGTGCCGGGCTTTAATTACCCTTCCGAACGCATCGAGCCTGTCCAAAAGTTCGAGATAGCTTTTGAACATGATCTACAAAAATCCCGGGGTGCGCATAAACCTGCCGTTTTTATCCACGATGAGTCCCTTGGCGTATTTGGTGAGCATCTCCAGACCTTTGTCAGGTCCCAAGATGAACGCAGCCTGTGCCAGCCCTTGCGCCAGCGCAGCATCCTGCAAAACAACGGCGGTTCCTTTTGACGGCATGTAGATGGGTTCTTTGGTCCTTGGATCGAAGATGGAAACTCCGCGGTACTGGCTCGCGCTTACCGTTGCCACCGAAACATTCGTTACGGTGATATTTAGCGCATGTTTGGCAAAAACTCCGCTGTCGTCCTCTATCGTGATCTTCCAAGGTCCGTGCAGGTTCTGGCCGATGCCGCGAAAGACGTTTCCCACCTTGACCATCGCGTTGTACATGTTGGAGGCGTGAATGTTTTTTATTATGAAGTCGGCCATGAAGCCGTCTATTATGGCGTCAAAACTCACCGCCATTCCGGCTTTTTCCAGATAGACCGTATTGTCGCTGCCTTGGGTCTTTAGCTTTATGTCTTTATAATTACCGGGGCCTTTTGGGGAGGTGATGTCAAACGCGCCGTTTGACCATTTTGCAACTTTCTCGGCCGCCTGAAAAGCCGCATAAACCGAACTTGAAACCTTGACGGGGGCCTTGCCCGCGCTTTCTATGATTTTGGAAACTTCGCTTTCCCGATTGCGCCGATCGAGTTTGAAATAGGTTTCGTTGGCCCGAAGCAACACCAGATCCAAAAGTTTTTTTATGGCGTCTTTGTCCGCTGAGTATCCTATGAGAAGTATGTTTGCGCCAGCCCTCCCGCCTAGCTGGGCGGTTTTTTGAAACTGCTCGATCCCGCTTCCCTGTGCGCGGACGGGGGGTGCGGCAAAGAGTGATGCTACGAAAAAAAATATGGCGATTGATTTAAAGATCCTGCTCCTCCTCGGTTTTTTTCTGCTTGAGGTTCATGGGGCCTTGTTCCGGGCCTGTGGATTCAGGCCAGTTGGATTTGAGATTTGGGTTGGATAGATTAAGCCCGGCCGATGCCACAAGCGCGCCGCTATTGTCCACCATGATGCCTTTTATCGCCGGATGTGCCTCGATATAGCGCATGCCGTGTTTGGGCCCCAGCGCGTAAACTGCGAAAGCGAAAGCTCCGGCAGTCATCGCATCGTTGGCAAGTATGGTAACGCTTTGCATGGATCCCGGGCTGATCGGCATCTTGTTTCTTCCGTCTATAAAGCCGTCACCGATCGATGAAGAGGTGATAGTGGCGGCGGAAGAATTATTCAGGCTGAAATTCCAGGCGCGTTTTGCGTATCCGGAGAGTTCTCCCGTCCCAAAACCTATTTGCAGACTCCAAGGTGTAAAGATATCGCGGCCGTGATATCTGCAAACATTCCCGGTTGATATCATGAAACTTGTAAGTCCCGATGCGAGAAGCCCATCTGCTATCAGATCCGTAAAAAAAGCGGGGGCGATCTTGTTTAAGTCGAGCTTCATGTCGTCGCTTTTGTAATTTACGGTAAAATTGCCTTCGTCGAAGACGATTCGGCGCCAATCGCGCTGAATGAACATCCCCTTGGGGGAAGGAGCGGCTACATCGTAGAAGCCGTCTGTCTGATGTGAAAGTTCCGCAGCTTTTGAGAGCATGGTGAATATCTCGGGTGGCACTTTCAGACGTTCACCTTTGCCAAGCGAATTGAGTTTTTCGGAAATTCCGCCGTGCGAAAAAAGCTCCGCGTCCAGCGCGGATATTTTCGATATCGCTTGCATTGCCGCGTCATCCGCTCTTTTTTTGTCGGATTCCATCGCGATGATCGTTATTTCCATAGCGATACCGCCTGTGAGCAGGTGCCGGTAGGAAAACTGCCTGGTCTGATCGGGGTGGGCCTTGGTCGCTGGAAGTGTGGCTGCAAGAATTATCGAAAGAGAAAACAGAAAAGATCGCGCCTTTTTCATTTGGAAAACTCCTTTGGCCTTAAAGTACGGCCTTTAAATAGCGTCCGGTGTGGGAGGATGGATGCGCCGCTATTTGAGCTGGCGTTCCTTCGGCCACTATACGCCCCCCATGTTCGCCGCCTTCCGGCCCCATATCTATACAATAGTCGGCGAATTTTATCACGTCAAGATTGTGCTCTATGACCACGACTGTGTTGCCGGCATCTACGAGCCTGTCTAGCACCGAGAGGAGCTTTTGCACATCGTCAAAATGAAGGCCCGTGGTCGGTTCGTCGAGTATGTAGATGGTTTTGCCAAGCTGACCGTCGTCGGGCACGAGAACCTGACGTTTTGCCAGTTCGCGCGACAGTTTTACTCTTTGGGCCTCGCCGCCGGAAAGGGTGGTTGCCGATTGTCCAAGTTCTATGTATCCAAGCCCTACCTCTATGATGGTTTCGAGCTTGTGGCGGATCTGCGGAACGTTTTCGAAAAACCTATGAGCTTGAACAACCGTCATCTTAAGGACTTCGGCTACCGAGGCGCCTTTATATTTAACTTCGAGCGTCTCGCGGTTGAACCTAAGCCCTCGGCATACCTCGCATTCGACGTAGATATCGGGCAGGAAATGCATTTCTATCTTGATGATTCCATCTCCCTCACAGGCTTCACATCTGCCGCCTTTTACGTTAAATGAAAATCTTCCGGGTTTGTAGCCTCTGGCCTTGGCTTCGGGCAGCTCGCTGTATAGTTCCCTTATATGTGTGAATACGCCGGAATAGGTGGCAGGGTTGGATCTGGGCGTTCTGCCGATTGGCGTCTGATCTATATTGATGACCTTGGCGATTTTTTCCCAGCCGAGTAGGTCTTTTACCTTTCCGGCTGGTCTTTTAGATCTCATGATCCTTTGCATCAGCCCCGCGTAGAGAGTGTCGTTTATCAGGGTGGATTTTCCGGAGCCGGATACGCCGGTTATTACGGTGAAAAGCCCCAAGGGAATTTTGCAGTCGATGTTTTTGAGATTGTGTTCGCAGGCTCCGCGTATCTCAAGCCATTCGTCGGCTTTTTCCCGGTATTCGAGGCGCGGTTCCAGGTTGGTTTCTCCAGCGAGATATCTGCCCGTGAGAGATTTTTTGTCGGCGATTATTTCATCCACCGTGCCCTTTGCAATTACATATCCGCCCTTGGCTCCGGCGCCGGGGCCGAGATCTATTATATAGTCAGAGGAAAGCATCGTGTCGCGATCGTGCTCTACCACGAGGACGGTGTTGCCGAGATCCCGCAATTTTTTCAGGGTTGCTATGAGCCTTGTATTGTCGCGTTGGTGAAGACCTATCGTCGGCTCATCTAATACATAGAGTACGCCGGTTAGCGCCGAACCTATTTGGGTGGCGAGTCTTATTCTTTGGTCTTCACCTCCGGCAAGGGTGGCGCTCGAACGATCGAGTGTTAAATAGTCAAGTCCGACCTCCACTAAAAATGAAAGCCTCTCGTCTAGTTCTTTTAATATTCTTGAAGCGATTTCCATTTCCTTTTTCGAGAGCCAAGCGCCAGCCAAAAATTTTCGGCACTGTGATATGGACATCGCCTCTAACTCTGCGATATTTTTTCCGCCGACCCTTATCGAAAGGCTTTCCTTTTTGAGCCTCGTTCCGTTGCAGGTGGGGCAGGTCTGGAGGTTCATGAACTGTTCGACGTAGTTTGTAACGCTTGTCGAGGATGTTTCGTCGTATTTGCGTTCAAGCTCGGGTATGATGCCCTCGAATTTAGCCTTGAACACGCGTCGTTTCTCTCCTCCGGTATCGAAGGAAAATCGTATTTCTTCGTCTCCGGAGCCGTTCATTATAATTTCGCGAATCTCCTCGGGCAGTTCGCGATAGGGGGTGTTCATGTCGAAGCCGTAGTGTCCGGCAATCGCGCTTATTAAATCTATCCTGTCGGTAGGTTTCATCCTAAGCCACGGCAATACGGCGTCCTCGCGAAGCGAGATGTGGGCATTGGGGACTATGAGATCGGGATCGAAATAGTACCTGTGTCCCAACCCGTCGCAGTCCGGACAGGCGCCCTTGGGACTGTTGAAGCTGAAAAGCTGGGGGGTGATTTCAGGAAAGCTTATGGCGCAGTAAGCGCACGCATGTTTTTCGGAAAAGAGGGTTTCCACGTTGCCTGAAAGCACGCGCATCACGCCGTTTCCGAAACGAAGGGCCGTCTCTATGGAATCTGCGAGCCTTGTCCTCGATGATGGTTTGACCTCGATACGATCGACGAAAAGATCGATGTCATGTTTTTTCTTTCTATCGAGTTTTGGTGGATCGGAGAGCAGCGCTACCTTTCCGTCTATTCTGGCGCGTACGAACCCTTCTTTCTGGAGATTTTTGATCTCCCGGGCGAATTCGCCTTTTCTGCCGGAGGCTATCGGGGCTAACAGGGAGATTCGGCTTCCCTCCGGCATGGCCAAAATGGCATCTGTCATCTGGGATACCGTCTGGCCCGCGATTTCCCGCCCGCATGAATGACAAAACGCCCGGCCTGCTCTGGCAAACAAAAGCCTTAGATAGTCGTGTATTTCAGTGGAGGTTCCCACGGTGGACCTTGGGTTTTTGCTGGCGTTTCTTTGCTCTATGGCTATGGCCGGAGACAGGCCCTCTATCGAATCGACGTCGGGTTTGTCCATTTGGGTGAGAAACTGGCGTGCATACGTCGAAAGAGATTCGATGTATCTTCGCTGACCCTCCGCATATATCGTGTCGAAGGCAAGCGAGGACTTGCCGGAGCCTGAAAGGCCGGTTATGACGACGAGTTTGTTTTTAGGAATCTCGATGTCGATGTTTTTTAGATTGTGCATCCGCGCACCGCGGACGATTATTTTATCAGAGGGCATGTTTTTTTAGGGTTGATTGTTGCTGTTTAAAACTCTTCAGCGAATGGTTTTTCTCTACAGGCCCACCTGTTTTTTCCCGAATTCGAGCATTTCCTCCACCTGCGTCAGGCTGGGGGCTTCGGCGTAGATGCGTATGAGAGGTTCGGTGCCGCTTGCACGGTATAACAGCCAACTGTCGTCTGAAAAAAGGAAGTGATGTCCGTCCATGGTCTCGTGTTTTACGACTTTTCTTCCGCCGAGTTTCGTCAGATCAAGCGACTTCATCTTTTCACGAACGCTTGCTATGGTTGCTTGATCGAGGTGATAATCGATTCTCCGGTATTTGGTGGGCCCGAAATTTTTCTGGAGGTCGGCCACAAGTTCCCCAAGAGTTTTTTTGTCGTGGGCCATATATTCAAGAAGCATCAGGTCGGAGAACACGCCGTCTCTTTCGGGGATATGTCTTGGAAATCCAAAGCCGCCGCTTTCCTCTCCGCCCACCAATACCCCGGGTTCTTTCATCGCTGGGCTTATGTATTTAAATCCCACCGGAGTGACCTCAAGGGGCAGGTCGTATTTTTTGGCCAGCCTGTCTATCATCTGGGTGGTCGAAATTGATTTTATGATCTTTCCCTTCCAGCCCTTGTTTTCCACCACGTGCCTTATGAGGAGTGAGAACACTTCATGGGTGGTTACGAAGTTGCCGTTTTCGTCCACCGCACCTGCGCGGTCGGCGTCGCCGTCGGTTAAAAGCCCGCAGGAGTAGTCGCCGGATTTTATCTTTGCGACGAGCTCATTTGTGTTGGGCGGAATTGGCTCGGGGTTTAAGCCTCCAAATTCAAGGTTGCGTTCGGTGTGTATTTCAGTGACGCAATCGCCAAGAAGCCTTGTCAGGTATCCTTCTCCCGATCCATAGAGGGGATCGAACACTATCTTGAAACCCGTTTTTTTGATCGCGTTCATATCTATGAACTTTTCAAACGAGTGCATGTACTCGTTGAAGGGATCGAAGGTCTTAAGAAGGCTGTTGCCCTTGAGCTCGGCGGTTTTGGGTTTTCTGCCCTGAATGTCATTTTCAACTATCTTGTCTTCGATGGGCCTTACGTATTCACCGGATGCGGCGCCGCCGTAACTTTCCTTGAATTTTATTCCGTTCCACGATGGTGGATTGTGACTTGCCGTCACCATTATTCCGGCTGTGCAGCCGTTTGTTTTTACATACCATGAAACGGTGGGAGTGGGGCAGAAGGTCGTTGAGAGAACGGTTTCGATTTTGTTGGCCACCAGCACGCTGGCGATGAGTTCTGCGGCTTCGGGGCTTTGGTTTCTCTTGTCGTATCCTATTACCACCGGACCGCCTGAATTCTCCAGCGAAGAATAGAGATCAGCGAATGCTTGGGTGACCTTCATTATGTTTTCGGGCGTGAAATCCTTGCCTACAACCGCTCTCCATCCGTCGGTTCCGAATTTTATCTGGGACATTTTAGCTCCTTTTTTAAGCGTTAATGGATAATTTAGCTGCAATCTCTGTTGCTGCGATGAGTCCGTCGATACGCGCAATGCCTTTGCCTGCTATGTTCTCCGCCGTGCCATGGCCGGGGGATGTCCTTATGAAAGGTAAACCCATCGTGACATTTACGCAGGCGGTAGCGCAGAGAAGTTTTGCGGGTATCATTCCCTGATCGTGATACATGGCCACGAAGGCATCGTAGTTTTCCGAGATTATGCTGTCACCCGAAAACGGGCCGTGGCAGTTTATTCCTCGTAGATGAAGTTTTTTTATAGCAGGTTCCAGAAATTCTTTTTCCTCGCAACCCAAAGAACCGTTTTCTCCGGCATGGGGGTTTAGGCCAAGCACGGCTATGGACGGTGAATCTTTGCAAAGATATCTGCGTGCCGCCTCGTTTGTTCTCTCTATCGCAAGCGCGATCGACGAAGCCGAAATGGCTTTGCTGACCTTAGATAGCGGAAGATGTCTTGTCGCTATGGAGATGATGAAGGGGCGAAATCCGTCTCTTTCCCCGATGAACACCATCGTCGGTTCTTTTGCGTTCAATGCATTTGCGATGTATTCGGTATGTCCCAAAAAACCCGGTATAACCGTTTGCATTCTGAATTTATTGACCGGGCAGGTGACGATGGCGCGAAGATTTCCCTTCGAGGCATCGTCTAGGGCATTGTCTAAGGCTTCTTTCGCTATAAGGCCGGCCTCGTGATCTGATATCCCCGCGAAAGAAGGTACCAAGCCATTTTCAACGGATTTCAAGAGATGCTTCGGCCCATAAAGCCTGATCTTGGGGTTTTTTTTGCAGGACAACTCCGCAAATGCCTTCGCCGCTATTTCAGGCCCTATGCCTTTTGGATCACCTATCGTTATCCCTATCACCGTTCACCCTTCACCTTTCACCTTACACCTTACGCCCGTTCACCTCACATCTATATACGCTTTTTGCCTTTCTTGAAGCATATAGTTGTTAAACGTTTCCTCTATCTTGCTTTCGTAGAGCGCTGCGTATATGTCATCGCGCAGTTTTTCGAAATCTTCGGCGGATATCTCGGGCAGTGAAATGACTTTTATTATTATAAGCGAATTGTTTGCGAATATGGGATTGGAGATACCGCCTACCCTCATGCCATGCACGGCTTGCGCGACAGCCTGAGGCAGGTTTTTGAGATCTATCATGCCCAGATCGCCGCCTTGTTCGGCGTTTGGACCCTTGGAATGTTTAATGGCAAGTTCCGTGAAGCTTTTGCCTTGTCTTGCCTTGGCTACTATGGAAAGGGCCATATCCCTTATTTCCAGGAATTGGGTCTCGGTGGCCAGCCCTTCGAGGGGAATTACTATCTGTCCTAGGTGGGCGCTGTGTCGTCCCCGAAACATCTCCTGATTCCTCTGATAAAAATCCCTCAGGTCCTGATCGGATATCTTTACCTTGGGTCCTATCACCTGATTTATGTACTTGATCCGTTTTATTTCTTTTTCGATGTCTTTTTTGTACTCCTCGTAGCTCATGCCCTTCTGGGCTAGTTCAGCGCGAAGTTTATCCAGAGTGATGCGGTTTTCATGCAGCACTCCGGCTATGGCCCTTGCCATGTCTTCTTCGCTGACCGCGATACTGGCTTTGGAAATGATTTGGTCGAAGAGCATGTTATCGACAAGCTCGTTTATGGCTTTTTGACGGTCGGGTTTTTGTTGCCCCGGTTTTGATTCGCGGTTTTTTCTGGAAATAGCCCGCTCTACTTCCATTTCTGTTATCACCTCGTCGTTCACCACAGCCGCAATGCGGTTTATCGTCTTTGCGGCCTCCGACTTTTCCGAAAAAACAAACAAGGCCGCCAACATACAACAGCACATCAGGAAACTATTTTTTCTCATCAGGCATCACCTCCGAAAGCGCATTCTCGTCTATGAAAATTTTCGATCTTGACCTTAAATCTTCAAACCATTCGGACAACAACTCTTTATTTCTTTCCTCGAAAAGCGTGCGCTTTATTTTTTGCCTCACCTCATCGACTTTCAACTGTTTTGCCGGTTTTTTGTCGAGAAGCTTGAATATTTGATAGCCGTAATCGGTTACTACGACACCGCTTATTTTGCCTATATCAAGTTTGGCGCAGATATCGGTGAAGGCCTTGGGATAGCTGTTTGCATCGAAATATCCAAGTTCTCCACCGCGTTTTGCATCCGGACTTAGGGAATATTTTTTTGCAAGTTCTGAAAAGTTTTCCCCGTTCTTGAGTTTTGCTGATATTTCCTCCGCTAACTTGCGCGTATTCACTACGATCTGTTTGGCCTCATATTGAACGGGCTGGATGAATTTCTGTTTATTGAGGGTATAGTATTTTTCGATTTCTTCATCGCTTATGGGAACGTTATCGAAGATTTCTTTTTGAATCAACGCTTCAATCGCAAGCCTTCGCCTGTGAGATTCCTTCAATATGTCAGGATCTATGCCGCGACCCCGCAGCGCTTTTCCCCGTTCGGCCGCATCGGCTATTCCGGTCATTCGATAGAATTCCTCATCTATTTCAGAGTCTTTCACTTCGATATTTTTTTTCAGGGCCTCGGCCAGCAGCACCGATTCTTCAATTAGTACCTCTAGGGTTTGTTTCCGAAATGCCTTTAGATTGGCTGGAACGGTCAACTCCGCATGATCGAACTTGGATGCCTCTATGGCCATTTTGGATCTTAACTGGGAAGCTGTGATCTTTCGGCCGTCCACTTCGGCAACGACAAGATCGGCTGATTTTGAACACGACGAAACAGAAAAAACCGCCGCCAGCATCAGCAAGATTATCAGGGCACTTCTAAAAACTACTGCTTCGGGGATCTCTAAGAATCGTCCATATGGCCAATGCGCGGTACCCACGCATTGACACTTCAGCATTTGATGTCCTCCTTTGGAGGACCGCAAACCGTTGAAGGTCGCAAGGCATCCCGACAGAGGCCGGCTGAGTCGTACTTGAGGTACGTCGCAAGCCGTGCCGATGGAGGGTAACGCAGCAGATGGGCGGTTATTAGAGATCCCTATCAATAAGTTCGTGAATTTACCGCACATGGTCATGGCCGGTAGCATAGCGGGCGAGCATGCTCAAGGAGTTTTTGATCGATTTTAGTATCGAGGCCTCATCAGAGGTGTTTTTCACGAGAACGATGAGCTTGTCAGGGGGGGAAATCCTGTATTCAGACGATTGGGTAGCCGCTAACTCTATGATTTTTTCAGTTTTTATCGGTGTGCTTTCATCTAGCTTGAGCGAGCAGTATCCCCCTTCGAAATTGATCTGGGAGATTTTTAGTTTTCTCGCCAAAACTTTTATCTCCATAAGGCCGGTGAGATGTTTGGCCTCGGTAGGAAGGCGGCCAAACCGGTCTGCCAGTTCGCTGGCAAGTTGTTCTATCTCTTCGTCAGATTCGCTAGATGCCAGTCGCCTGTAAAAATCTATTCTTATGGACTGGTCGGAGATATAATCTTTGGGCAGGAATGCGGGTACTTTGAGGTTGAGTTCGGGGTCTATTTCCGTGGCTATGCTTTCACCTTTGAGCTGTCTTATGGTCCTGTCTAGGAGCTTGGCATAGAGCTCGTAACCGATTGCGTTGATGTGTCCGGATTGGGCGGCGCCCAAGATGTTGCCGGCTCCCCGAAATTCGAGGTCGTGCATGGCTATTTGAAATCCACTTCCGAGTTCCGTGAAGCGCTTGAGCACCGCGAGGCGTTTTTTTGCAAGTGGCGATATTTCACCGTCAGGCGGGGTGAGCAGATAGGCATAGGCCTTGACGCTGGATCTTCCGACGCGACCGCGCAGCTGATAGAGCTGGGCCAAACCAAAAGTGTTGGCCCGATGAATGATTATCGTGTTGGCGTTTGGTATATCGAGGCCAGATTCTATTATCGTCGTGCATAAAAGCACATCGGCCTTTTTCTCGAGAAAGTTGACCATGACCTTTTCCAGTTCGCTTTCCTTCATCCTGCCATGGCCGACTTCTATTTTTGCTTCGGGTACGAGCGTCGTAATTTTTTGAAAGATGCTGCCTATGGTTTCGACTCTATTGTGGACGAAGAACACCTGCCCGCCCCGCGCCTTTTCGCGCAGGATCGCCTGACGGATTATTCCTTCGTCAAACGGTGCGACGAAGGTGGCCACAGACTGTCTATCCATAGGCGGCGTATTGATGATGCTTATATCGCGTATTCCCATAAGCGACAGGTTAAGCGTTCTTGGTATTGGCGTGGCGGTCATGGAGATTACATCCACCGTGGATTTGAACTTTTTTATCTTCTCCTTGTCCTTCACTCCGAAACGGTGTTCCTCGTCGATTATCAAAAGGCCCAGCTCCTTGAACTTCACATCTTTTTGTAAAAGTCTATGCGTGCCTATCACGACGTCTATGGAGCCTCTCCCAAGTTCCTCGACTATGCGCTTTCTTTCGGCCGGCATCTTGAATCTGGATAACATTCCGATTCGAAGAGGGGACCCTTGAAAGCGTTCGAGAAAGTTCTCGTAATGCTGGAATGCCAGAATGGTCGTAGGAACCAGCACGCATACCTGTTTCCCGGCCATCGCCGCGCGATAGGCGGCGCGCATCGCCACCTCGGTCTTGCCGTATCCCACGTCGCCGCAGATGAGACGATCTGACGGTCGTCCTTCCGACATGTCCTGCATGACCTCGCGTATCGCCCTTTCCTGATCGGGAGTTTCGTCATATGGAAATGCCGCGCAGAATTCCTCGTATTCGGTTCCGCCCTCGGGAAATGAAAAACCGGCATGGAGCTTTCTTTCGGCGAAAATTTTCAGAAGGTCTTTTGCGATAAGCCCAATGTCGCGTCTTACCTTCGTCCTGATGTTCGACCATCTCGTTGCGCCTAATTTGTCAAGGGGCGGGGACGAATCGCCTGAGCCGATGTATTTGCCCACGAGGTTTAGGCGATATACCGGCAAATAGAGTTTGTCGCCGCCCAGATATTCGAGCAAAAGGTAATCTCCTGCGATACCGTTTAACTTCAGATGTATAAGCCCTTTGTATCTGCCGATTCCATGCTGCTCGTGAACTATGGCATCGCCTTCGTCTAGCTCGGAGAGAGAGGTGAAGGGTAGGGAGGCGCTTTTGGTGACGGGCCTCTTTGATATTTTTTTGCCGAATATTTCTTCGTCGGTGATTATAGCCAGTTTTTCAGCCGGCCATCTAAAGCCTTCGGAAAGCCTGCCTATTCTTATCTTTACGCACGCGCTGGTGAGATCAGCCAAGGTGTCGAAGGGGGAATCAAACGGCATGAGTTCGAGGCCGTGAATGTGAAACAGGTCGCCTAGTCTCTCGGCTTGTATGTGGGTGTGGCAGGTAAGCAGCACCTGCCAGTTTTTCGACTGCCATTTTTTGATGATATCAACCAGCGGCGAGAGCATATCTTCATTTAGGTTGTGGGCCTGTATCATCGGACGGATATCGGCGTTGGATTCCACTCCGGTGGAAATCGAAATAGCATCTTCTTTTACGCCCAAGGTCAGGGCTCCTGTCGATATTCTCTGATATTTGTCGATGCCCGACAAGAATTCTTCAAAATTCATACATATCTCGGAGGGGGCGACGATTCTTTCTAAACTTTTGGTTTCGCGGTAAAGCTCATGAACGGTTTTGAGATGGGAGGCTGCCTGTGCCTCGATTAAAACCGCATCGGACATTATTATGATAGTGTCGTCTGGGAGATAGTTAAATATCGATGCCGGGTTTTCGTGAAATATCGGCAGGAGGGTTTCCATTCCGGAAAAAAATATGCCCTCGTGTATCGTTTCTATTAAAGTTCTGCGCTCGGAAGCCGTCAGCGGACCTTCTATTCTTTCTCGTACTATGTGCGCGGCGCGGCTTCTGGAGGCGCGGTCGAAGGGCAGCTCTCGAACGGGTATCACCGATATCGAAGCGATTTCTTTTGCGCCGGCCTTTGATCTTTGTGTGGAGGGATCGAAACCGCGCATGGAAGCCACCCGATCGCCGTCGAGTTCTAGGCGTATTGGAAACTTCTGGGAAGGTGACCAGATGTCGATTATTCCACCGCGTTTCGCGAAGGTTCCTTCGCACTCGACCAACCCTGTATCCTCATAGCCGGTCGCTAAGAGGTGCCAGTAAAGTTTCTCCGGTGCTATATCGTCCTTGAGATTGATGATTTGGGTCCCGTTAGATATGAATTTTTTCGGGGGAAGTCTTCTAAGCAGGGAATCTATGGAGGCCATGACTATAGCCGGGCGCTTGTCGGCCAGATTTTTGAGAACGTTCATGCGGCCCGCCCAGGTGCTAGGTTCAGGAGATATGCGTGAAAAGGGCAGGGAGGTGAGGGGTTCTAACTCGAGCAACCTGTCTTTTTCTGTGTTTCTGGCGAAGAAAATGAAATCGTCGCGAGCGCAGCAAAGGGCATTTTCATCGGCCGCAACGATTAGAATGGTCTTTTGGGGATGTGAAATTGCATAGTTTGCCACGAAAAGGCCAAGCGGACCGACCGGCAGATCGGCTATTTCGGTATGTTTTTTTGTCGCGAGCTGCGATATCAGGCCGCCTAGTCCAAGATGCATAGTTGATGACATCTATGCTTCGATATGTCGGCTGTCAAGGCTTGGAAGAACCGTAAAATCCGTGACTCGTGAACCGTAAAATCCGTGACTCGTGAACCGTGACTCGTGACCCGTAAACCGTGAATCGCCTTGTCGTCGCAGTTTCATCGCCTCATCATCGCACTTTCATCGCTTTCAAAAACCAGAGAACTGATAACAGAAAACCCGTGAACCGGGAACCGTGGTTTTCCCTGTTCCTAGTCCCCGGTCCCCGATTTTCGATCCCAAAAAACCCAAAAAACCTTAGCAACTTTTCTTTGACGCAGGCGATAACGCTGTGTATTTCGAAAAAAACATATTTCAAGGAGAAATGTCATGGTTGCACCTGTTTTGGGATCTACGGTTCAGGGTCAGGTCGTTTCGATGATGCCACCAGCTTCGACGATGCTCGCGCATAATCTTTTTTGCGGCTGGTGTAGTTGCAGAGCCTGCTTACGGAACTTTCGTGCCGGCGGGACAATTTACATCCGGTATTGAGGGGTATCTATCGGGAACTGATTATGCAAGGCTTCATGCTTTTCACGATTCGGTCGTCGCATCTTCGTTTCCTTATGCAACAACCGACGAAGCAGGTTATGTCGAAGCTATTTCTCGAAGTTTTGGTGAATGTGTCGGTGGGTGTGCTAATGAAACGGGGACTGTCGAAGCGCAGGCACTCAAGGGATATGTCGAAAGTATAGGGACCCTGTTGCAAGCGGGGAGAGGATCATTTTCTTTACCTGAGATGTGGTCGGGACCTGCAGCTCAACTCAGGTTTAGGAGAGTTGCAGCCGGAGAAGGGGGTATAATAGATTTCAGCAGAATCAATTTTAGAGATCTCGATCCAGAATTATTGAGGCCTGCTTTGAAGAAAAATCCCAGACTTTTTATCGGGGCCAACCTGAGCGGGGTCAACCTGAGTGGGGTTGACCTGATTAGGGCCAACCTGAGAGGGGCCGATCTGAGAGGTGCCATCATCCTAGAAGGGGTCAACCTGAGAGGGACCGATCTGAACGGGGCCAATCTGGCAGGGGCCAATCTGAGCGGAAGCAACCTAGAGGGGGCCAATCTGAGCGGAGCCAACTTGAACGATGCCATTCTAATAGAGGTCAACCTGAGGGGGACCGACTTGAATGGAGCTAATACAACGGGGATCAGATGGGCTCTTTTTGAAAGTGACCTACAACCAATTGCGGAATTTGGCGGTGAGGGCAGGGAGTATTTCGAATAAATCACCTACAAGCCCCCAATCTGATATTCGAAAAATAGGGGCGTGCGGATCGCTGTTTATAGAAAGTATTTTTTCAGATGTTTGCATTCCCACCAGATGCTGTATGGCGCCTGAGATGCCGACGGCTATATAAAGTTTTGGACATACAGTTTTTCCGGTTTGTCCGATTTGGCGAGAATATTTTATCCAGCCGCGATCTACGGCGGTTCGGGAACCAGCCACTGCACCACCTAAAACCTCCGCCAGTTCTTCGATGAGTTGGAAATTTTCGGCATTTTTTATTCCGCCGCCGCCGGCGATTACCACCTTTGCTGAAGAAAGCCCTGCGCCTTTGTCGGTATCGCGAAAGGCTTCTACAAATTCCAAAAGCGACGACATGGATGACTCGGGCATCGTTTCATTTATCAATACTCCGCCGGTTCCTATTCGCAAGGAGGGCTTTTTCATGACGCCGGCTCGGACGGTGGCCATCTGGGGGCGGCTTTTCGTGCATAAAATCGTTGCCATGATATTGCCGCCGAATGCCGGGCGCGTCTGCATGAGATTGCCCAAATCGTCTATTGAAAGTGCGGTGCAATCGGCGGTGAGACCGGTCTTTAGCATTGCGGCTACGCGCGGAATGAAGGAGCGGCCGTAGGAAGTTGCGCCTGCCAAAACTATTTCAGGTTTGTATTTTTCAATTAGATTGAAAAGGACGCTGGCATAGACATCGTCCCTGAAATGCTCAAGGGCTGGAGAATCGACCGCCAAGACGCGGTCTGCGCCGTATTCAAGCGCCTGCCCGGCAGCAGCGGCAGTCACGCCTTTGCCAAGGATAACTCCGCAAAGTTTCGACGCACGAAGATCGGCTAATTTGCGACCTTCACCTAGAAGCTCCAGAGAGACCTCTTCCAAAATTCCATTTCTGTGTTCACAAAAAACCCAGACGTCTCTATAACGGGCAAGGTCTTGGCTGTCTCCCGCTTTGGGAATTTCGAAAGTTATGGCCTGTTCCGGGCATGCCCCCGCACATGCTCCGCAGAGTATGCACAGATCGTAGTCGATGACCGCCACGTGATCTATAACGTGGATCGCATCGACCGGACAGGCCCTAACGCAAAGCCCGCAAGCCGTGCATTTTTTTTCTATGATCTCTAGATGTTTCATGGTGCCTTCAAATGTTTAATTATATCTGTAACCATAGCGGATATACCAAGGTCCGAAGCCAAAACCGGGTGACAGCCTTTTCTGATGTTCGGGGGAAAAATTTTATCCACCCACGTAGGAGATCCATCGAGTCCTATTTTTTCAGGATTGCATGAAAGTTCCTTCGGTCCCAGTACCTCTATCTTTGATCTTTTTGCCCGCATCTTTCCTAAAAAGGAGGTATATCTGGGTTCGTTTAGTCCTTTGACGACGGTTATAAGGCAAGGAAGGGGAGCTTTGATCACGTCGTAGCCGTCTTCGGTCATCCGGTGGGCAATGATTTCATCGGAAGTCAGTTTTTCGATATGTTTTACGAAGGTGATTTGGGGGAGCCCAAGCCTTACAGCTATTCCCGGACCTACCTGTGCTGTGTCGCCGTCTAGCGCCTGCTTTCCGCAGATGATTAGGCTGTATTCGCCGATTTTGCGTATGGTCTCTGCGAGTGCGTAGCTGGTAGCCAGCGTGTCGCTGCCTGCGAAATCGCGATGTGATACGAGTTTTGCGTCGTCAGCGCCCATGGCCAAGGCGTCCTCCAGAGCGTGTCTTGCCTGAGGGGGACCCATGGTGATGACGGTAACCCGGCCGCCGTGTGTTTCTTTTATACGCAGCGCCTCTTCGATGGCATAGAGATCAAACGGGTTGATGATGGAGCGTACGCCGTCGCGGACGAGAGTATTTGTCTGCGGATTTATTTTAACATCGGTAGTGTCGGGCACCTGTTTTATGCAAACTACAATGTTCATTTTTAAACTATCTCCGGGAAACATCGGTTCTTATCGATTTATCCAGCACTAAGCATTACATGCCTTTATAGTTTGGTCCTCCTCCACCTTCGGGTGGAGCCCACGTTACTATTTCATAGGGGTCTTTTATGTCGCAGGTCTTGCAGTGCAGGCAATTGGCTGGATTTAGGTGAAGCCTGGTCTTGCCGTCTTCCTCTTTTATCATCTCAAAAACGTTGGCTGGGCAAAAATACTGGCACGGGTTTCCATATTCTTCCCGGCAGATGCCGTTGCATATCGACATATCCGCAATTTTTATGTGACAGGGCTGGTCCTCCTCGTGTTTGGTTCCGGAACCGTACACACAGGTGAGCTTGTCGAATATTGTCCGGTTATCAGGCCTTAGACATTCTTCATCGAGCCTTTCCTGATTTTTCAGCATCCTCATGCAAAGGGCGTCTGGCTTTATGCCCTTGAATCTTGAAACGAGGCCCCTGCCTTTGGTTATAAACTGCAAAAACGCATGTATCATGCCGGGAATAAGGCCCGAATGAAATCCCTGATGAAAATTTCGCGAGCGCCAAAGATCGGCTCCCACCCACGACGATTTAAGTTTTTCATCATAGGTTTTAAGCGAGTTTTTCGAAAAATCGTTTTTGGTCGCTGCCTCCATTATAGTTTCGGCCGAGAGCATGCCTGATTTCATGCCGTGTTCTATGCCCTTTAACTTCATGGGGTCTAAGATGCCGGCGGATTCGCCGATGATCATGAACCCGTCGCCATATAGTTTCGGCATGGCATAGTAGCCGCCTTCGGTTATCGTCTTTGCGCCGTAGGCGACAAACCGACCTCCCTTTATTATTTTTGAAATATATGGGTGCTTCTTGAAACGCTGCATAAGTTCGAATGGATGAAGATGCGGATCTTTCCAATCGAGTCCCACCACAAGGCCTATGGCCACGAGCCTTTCCTTTATGAAATAGACAAACGAACCGCCGAAGCTGGAAAGAGGGATGGGATACCCCATAGTGTTGATAACGGTGCCTTCCTCGAAATGTTCCTCGTCAAGTTCCCACAGCTCCTTTATGCCCACCGCGTGTCCCTGTGGAGTGGAGCCTTTGTTAAGGGCAAGTTTTTCTATGAGCTCTTTTGTAAGATGTCCGCGCGAACCCTCGCCAAGCACCACGACCTTGGCGCCTATAGATACTGCGGGTACGCAGATCTTTCCGGGATTGCCTTCGCGGTTTATTCCCTTCCCTCGTATTTTAACGCCCGTAACTTTTTCTCCCTCCATCAACAGTTCATCTACAGCCTCTCCCGTGTATAGCTCCACCCCTTCTTTTTCTGCTATGGTGCCCAGCCAACGGACGAGGTCGCTTAAGGAGACGAGTCTTTTGCCGAGGTCTTTCATGGGGGGCGGAACTATTGGCAGACGAAAGGCAAAATGTTTCGTGAGAAAAGCGATTTTTTGTTTTTTTATTATGGGGCCAAGAGGAGGTTCTTTCTTCATGAAATCGGGTATTAATTCTTCGAGCGTTTCGGTGCCTAAAACAGCACCGGATAAAGTGTGGTCACCTTGCCCGGGGGCTTTTTCGATGACTGCTATGGATAAATTTTTCAAGGCAGGGGATTTTTGGGCAAGTTTCTTAAGATGTATAGCCCCGGCAAGAGACGCAGGACCTGCGCCGACAAAAATGACGTCGAAATTGGCATCCATGAAGTGCGCATTTCGTCTGTTATGGCTTGAAATGTCAAGTGAACAGGTGGGGAAAACCCGTAAACCGTGAACCGTGAACCGTGAACCGTAAAATCCGGGATTCGGGACTCGGAACTCGGAACTCGAAAACCGTGACTCGCCTTGTCGTCGCAGTTTCATCGCAAAATCATCGCTTTTTAAAAAGAGAGAACTGATAACTGAAAACCCGCAACCCGGAACCGGGAAGCGGGAACCCGAAAACCCGTGACATGGTTTTTCCCGGTCTCAGATTCCAGATCCAGAGAAGGATAGCGACCGAGGGGTTGACATTGTACTGAAAGTATTATACTTAAAGTACAACTTGGGGGAGATGATGATGTTCAAATATGACGTTCTCATAGAGCGCGAGGATATATGCAACTACGAGTCCGAGATTGCGACCATCGGTCGATACGTATCCAGAAAGGAGAAGATCGTTCTCTTCGCGCCGAGGCGTTTCGGCAAAACCTCTATTGCAATTAATGTAATCGGTAAAAAGTTTTTATCTCAAAAAGGAACACCCGTTTTCTGTTACGTCAATTTTCAGGAGGTCGTGGATCTGGATTCAATAGCGGTGAGACTAGCGCATTCGCTGGAATATGCTGTCAACCGTGCATTTCCCGTTAAAACACGGTTGTCCAAAATTATGGATTCCCTGAAACTGCTGAAACCGCAAATGAACATCGATCCGGTTTCCGGCGAGTTTTTGCTGACTCTTTCTCTTGGGAAAAGTCCTCAAAAAGAACTGATAGAGATATTTGAGACGATGCGTTCTCTTTCAGAACGACACCCGCTTTTTCTCTGTCTCGATGAGATGCAGGACATAGCAGCTATTCCCGAGGCCGAAGCGCTACTGCGCGCCTTTCTTCAGACTATGGCAGGAAGCCCTGTCATGATAACGGGTTCAAAAAAACATCTGCTTTCAAGGATATTCCTCGACGAACAAAAACCATTTTACAACTGGGGCAAGATTGTAGAGCTCAAACCCATAGGGATAGATGAATGGAAGAAATACATTGTCGCGCGCTTCAAAAATAAAAAAAACAGGATCGTCGATGAGGCCCTGAAATATCTGCTAGACAGTACATACTACATACCCAATTACATCTGCAAGATATGTTCGGAGCTGTATGAAGCCAATTCTAATTGTGAGATATCAATTGCGGAGGTTGAACGCGTCATTCATAAAATATATCTCGACTCACAAAGCCTTTACGCCGAGAAGACCTCTTTTCTTACGCGCAATCAGATGAAATTTTTGGTTCTTCTGGCAAAAGAATCCTATATAAAAGAGCTGACATCGAAAGAGACGATCGGCAAATGTGGTCTTTCAACGCGGGGCATCTCCCAAATAGCTCTTGTTCTCTTGGATAAAGGCTATGTGGAAAAAGATGAAAGAGGATTCCGGATTGCCGATCCGTTTTTTGCGTATTATCTTTCCCGAGAGTTCTGAAAAAAACCGTAACCCGTAAAATCCGTGACTCGTGAACCGTAAAACCCGGTTCCATGTCCCCGTTCCCCGGTTCCCGGTCCCCGATCCCGGAATCGATATCCATATCATTTACCAATTGTCACCAATTGTGCTATAGAGCCTTCATGTCTATACTGGAAAGGGCAGGTGCCTTGGCTTTAAGTCCGGTTTCAAAGGTCACTGAGCTAGCCGCTCTTTTTCTGGAAGTCGTGAAAATTGCGTGGCGCGAGCGAGGCGTCGGCAAAAACCTCGTTTTAGACGTAACCATGCGCCAGATACTTTTCACCGGAGTGGAAGCGCTAAAGATCGTAACCGTAATATCTCTTCTCATCGGCGGCGCGGTGATCTTCGAGACTTTTTCTATATTGCCCGGCATCGGCGGCGAAGCCGTGATGGGGCAGATACTTGTCATCGTGGTCGTGCGCGAATTGGGTCCTTTGCTTACCGCCTTTATAGTCATCGGTCGTTCCGGGACGGCGATTTCGACCGAAATAGGCTACATGATGGTCAATCATGAAATAGAGGCCATAGAGATGATGGGCATAAATCCGCTTCGCTTCATCGTCTTGCCAAGGCTTGTTGGGGTGGCGGTAGCGATAGTTTGTCTTTCTTTTTATTTCAACGTAATCGCACTTTTCGGCGGTTATGGTTTCGCAAGGCTTATAGTGGATTATCCCCTGTCTTCCTATATCGCGGATTTAAGCGGGGCCTTGGGTTTTTGGGACGTGATGGTAAGCGGTATCAAATGTTTTATGTTCGGGCTGATAGTTGCGCTGGTGTGCTGCTATCGTGGGTTCTCGGTAAAATTTTCGTTCACGGAGATTCCTCAGGTTACGACCAAGGCAGTAGTTACGTCGATTTATCTGTGTTTTATCGTGAACATTTTGATAACCGCGTTTTTTTATATTTGATATGCCAAAATCGATAGAGCTCAAAAATGTGAGTTTTGCCTATGAAGGGCAGGCCGTCCTTTTGCGGGACGTCAGTTTTGCCGTGGCTCAGGGAGAGGTATTCATCATAACCGGACCTGCGGGCAGCGGCAAGAGCACGCTGCTTAAAATATGCGCAGGGCTCGTCGAGCCTTCGTCCGGCACGGTGATTATAGACGGATATGATTTCTGGAGACTTTCCGGAAAAGATCAAAACGATCTTCGCAGACGAATGGGTTTTGATTTTCAAGACGGCGCCCTCATAGCCAACGTGAGCGTATCGGGCAATCTCGCCTTGCCGCTTAAATACCATGAATCTTTTCCTCCTGAAGAAATAGAAAAACTCGTGGATGGCTGGATAGAGAAAACGGAACTTGAAGCATATAGAAATCTGCTGCCGGCGGCACTTTCGGCGGGGCTTAAACGCCGCGCATCTTTTGCAAGGGCGATGCTTTGCGGAAGCAAGATCTTTTTTTGGGATGCGCCCGATCAGGTCATGGATAAGGGTTATCAGCGACTTCTCGAAGCTGCTATTTCCGAGTTGAAAGCTAGGGACGTTTCCTCGGTGATTGCCGCTGGAGATAAAGGTTACTTGAAACAGTTGGTGGATGGGTATATCAACGTCTAGGGATCACAAGGTGACCAAACCATGAATTTCAAATTTAAACATCTTCAAAAAATCGTCGGTGGGTTTTTTATCTTAACGGTCATTATCGTATTCGTGATGCTTATCATCGTCGCCAGAGGACAGCGCTGGTTTCAAAGCTATATTCCCTATGTGACGTATTTCGAAAGCTCCGGAGGTCTTCGTAGCGGTTCTTTGGTGCTAATTCGCGATATAGAGGCGGGCCGCGTGGAATCGGTGTTTTTGGACGAAGACAATAGGGTCAGGGTAAACTTTAAGCTTTTTGGCCAGTATGCAGACCGCATGCGTGAGGGTACGACGGCGAGAGTTTTGAGACCGGTTGTAGGTACGACAGCTCTAGTGCTCATGCTGGGCCCCGGCACAGGAGAGCTTATACCGAAAGGTGGTCTCCTGCCATCTACGGGAGACGGTGCCGTTGCCGGGTTGGATGCACTCATAGAGGAAGCGATCAGGCTCGTGGGAGATCTTCAAAATCCAAAGGGCGATCTTATGCAGACGCTTGCAAATGTTAATGTGGCAACCTCAAGTCTTGCAAGGTCGATGACCACGGGCAACTCTTCGCTTCGCATGCTTCTTGAAAAGCGCGATCTCTACGACCAGCTCATCTCCGCGACAAAACACATGGACGGCCTGCTTTCGGCGCTTAACGAGTCCACTCCCGACATACAAGATGCCATAATCGAGGCCCGCCGCGGACTTGAGGAGGTAAACAGGGTTGTTTTGGCTCTCCAAAAAAGCATTTTTCTGCGCGGCAATATAGAAAATTACTTAAAAGAGGACAGTACCTTGATATATGAGGCGAGACCATGAAAGAGTTTGGCGATTGGAAAGCAATTTCCTGCTTTGAATCTAAAATGTTTATGAAAACAAAGAACATCTCTAACAACCGCTATTCACATGGTGATCATTTTAAGGGGATCTCTAATAACCGCCCATCTGCGGCGTTACCCTCCATCGGCGCGGCCTGCGACGTACTTCAAGTACGACTCGGCCGGCCTCTGTCGGGATGCCTTGCGACCTTCAACGGTTTGCGGTCCTCCAAAGGAGGACATCAAATGCTGAAGTGTCAATGCGTGGGTACCGCGCATTGGCCATCTGGACGATTCTTAGAGATCCCCGAAACAGGAGTTTTTAGAGGTGCCCTTAAATCTCTTCGACTTCGCTTGGGAAAAATTCAGATGAAAAATATCGTGAAATCAACGGGAGCCTTTGCTTCGCTAGGTATGACGAGCGTGAAAAACATGGTTTTTAGAGATGCCCGGAAATTATTTTTTCTTGGATTCGCGGTGTTTACACTTGCGTCCTGTGGGAGTGCTCCCAAAGATGTGCGCCTTGAGGTGCATGGCGACGTGAAGGCGTTGACCGTTCGCGGAAACGAAATGTATTTTAAAGGCAGGTACGAAGATGCCGCGAAATATTATGACCGCGCAAAGGTTCTGGCTATGTCGATAGACGACAGAAGGGGCATTGCCGAGGCGCTAAACAATCTAGGCCAGCTCTACATGGTGGCCGGCGACTATATTAAGGCCTACGAAAAATTCGAACAGGCTCATCGCATAAACGACGAGATGGGCGATATTTCAGGAAAGGCATCAAATTTAAACAATGTAGGAAGCTTGATGCACAAACTTCACAATATATTTTTCGCCGAACTAGCCTTCGAGTCGGCGCTTTACTATTACAGGGTTGTGGGCGACCTCTTGGGGCAGGCGACCGTTCTTAACAATATGGGGCTTATGAAAATAGGCGAGAGTGATTTCGAAGGCGCAAAGATCGACTTAAACGCCGCATTGAAAATAGCGCGTACCAAAAAACGTCATCGTCTCGCTGCGGCGAGCCATCAAAACTTGGGCCGGCTTTCGGAAACCATTGGCGAATATGACGCTGCGATTGTTCATTACAAGGCGGCGTTGGCAAGCGACAAGCTGGTCGAATATTCCGTTGGAATAGCCCGGGACCTCTCTATGATGGGTGCGCTCTATCTTCGCATGGATCTTTTGCAAGACGCCAGAGACGCCTTCGTTCGTTCGCTTGAGGTGAACATAAGCCTTGGGTTTAAGGCCGGCATAAAGGATTGTCTGGAAAATCTCATAATTATAACAACCGCTACCCGTGACGATTTGGCCGCCTCGGACTACCGTAAAAAGCTTGAAAGCCTGCGATAGCCCGAGGGGTCAAGCCCGAGGGGTCAAGTCTTGACAAGTGCATTTTAGCCCGAGGGGTCAAGTCTTGACAAGTGCATTTTGATGATTCAAGTCGAGATGGTCGAGAACGAGAACGAAGCCCGAGGGGTCAACGAGAACGAAGCCCGAGGGGTCAAGTCTTGACAAGTGCATTTTGATGATTCAAGTCGAGATGGCCGAGAACGGATAATCGAAAACAGACAACAGAAAACCGAAAACGGAAATCAGCCAAATAAATCACCAGACGGAGCGAGACAACAACTTGTTATGATTGAATTATTTTTGCTCCGTCTGGCGTTTTTCTCCGATTCATAGGGCCGTCCTTTTGGCCCCATTATCGGCTGCTCGCTCTCATCGTTTCTTTATGTGTGGTGGGTTTACTGCGAATAAAATACGTTGATAGATCTATGGCTACGATTCGCATTTTTCGCTCATCTTCCTTGTCTCGGCTCATAATCCTGTGTCATCTGTCCACAATATTATGAGACCGTTAATAACATCGAATCAAACTTTTTTTATTGATAAATGAACGGCAGCTGCCGTAGAGTTTTACTGGGTTAAACGAAGGAGGTTCTTATGGGTCAGAAAATGACATGGGAAGAGATGAAGAGAGTTTTTCCAGACGAATGGGTTGCTCTTGTGAATTACAATTCAAACACATCTGGAAACATCGATGGAGAAGTCATTTTTCACCTTCAGGATAAATCTGCCTTTTACAAGCACATCGGAGAAATTCTTCCTCAATATGATGGTATCGCTATTCGATATACAGGTGAGCTTATTAAAAACGCGGAGATTCCACTTTTATGGCAGATTTCACATACTGCGTAGAAAAGCGGCTCATCATCGTACCTGTCAGAATATACAGTTCAACCCACTACATTGAAGAAAATTTTATTTTCGATACAGGTGCGTCGTACACGATCATCGATTATCGCCTAGCTAAATCACTTGGTTACACAAAGAGCGGTTCTAGTGCCCCGTCTCGTATAAGCTCTGTTGTAGGTGAAGAAATGGGATTTCGAACTCAAATTGAAGGAATTGAAGCCTTTGGAAAAAGGATCGCACCTTTTGAAATCGCATGCCACTCGCTCTTCGAACAAGGAGTTTCTGGTCTGCTCGGAATGACCTTTCTCGAAAATATAAACTTCTGCATTTTCCCTTCTGAAAAAATCATTCGAGTTCAATAAACCAAAAAAACATGACGCCTCTGAAAAGGCATGGGGTCACCCATTAGCTCAACTGTCAAATGAAAACGCAATAATCCCTCAGGGCAAATCCCCCACTTTTGTAAACCACCAGACGGAGCGAGACGACAACTTGTTATGATTGAATTTTTTTTGCTCCGTCTGGCGTTTTTTTACCCGCGGGAATGACCACCCCGTTGTAATGGTCTGTTTTATAAGAAGTTTTGTATCTTGTGTGCGTTATCTGGATAGGCATGAAAAAAACTTGGCAACAATTTTGACAGAGGAGCGATAAGTGATTAAGTTTGAAAATGATTTTTTAACAAGTAGAAGGAGGATGAAATTATGTCAACGAAACCGGTTGAGGTAACACCAAATTATTGCAGAATGTCGTCAGTAGATTATTGGGAACCTGAAGATCAGGTATGCGGACAGGAGGAGGGCGTTGTAACAACATTCGAGGCAAAAAAGTGTCAGCTTCAACGTCCGTTACCATTGCCTTATCATGCGTATGATCGTTGGGTTAGGATGGCTGGTGAGCCCGATGCAGAGTCGTCGAGGTGTGCAACGGGCAATTTCGACAGATATTGTCTGGTCGATAATAACGATGGCACAGGCCATGTAGTATCCGCAAAGTGTACGGAGAGTGATCGTTTTCCAATAGGCTATGACCCTCGTATAATAACCATTCCAAGTGAAGAGTTCAAAGATACTGTGTTGGTCGATAACGGAGAGAATAAATATTATAGAATAGTGCCCAACAATATTTCTAGACAGGGTGGAGTCTCTGATGTTCTGTGGAAAGACCTGCCAAGGATTCTTGTTCCCTACGATATTGATCTCACTATTGATGATGGTTGTCATGGAACAGATTGGTTTTTTCAGGATGATCCACTTCCACTGTATGTTGCGGGTGGAATCTTGCACGTTGCCGATTGTTTAGTTACGCCAGATTTTATTACTTCATCTGCACGTGGTGGTCAGACGACCACTTCAGAGGTCTTTCGAATAGACAAAATGTCAGGGATGAGATCGATTGTTGAAGACGTGTTATATTGCGCGGCGTCTGAGGCGAGAGACCCCATTATATATGAACAACTGCAAAGCGCAATTGCGATGGTGAATAGCGGTCAACAGGAAAATATAGTAATGACGAAGGGCCCTCACCAGTTTCGATACGCTAGTTTTAATATATCATTTCATTCTGGAGATTTGAGCGTTCATTCAATTCGGGGTGAAGATGGAACCATAGCCTCTTTGAAAGTTACCGTAAGACCGAATGGGCTTTTCAATGATACCCAGTTCGCGATAAACAGATTAGGATTGATCTATCGGTATAACTCAAATTGTAAAAGAGAATTCTGTTGCACGTCGCATATCACTCTCAAAAAATTTAATGACGCAGAAAGACGCACCATAATAGAGTTTCTGCAATCTGCCATTCCTTTCGTTGATGGAGAAGGAAATAAGGAAACCGTACGGCAAATAGCACGGATAGTTGAATCTCCGGGGAGCCTATAGGGCATGGGGTCAAGTCTTGACAAGTGCATTTTGATGATTCAAGTCGAGATGGCCGAGAACGGATAATCGAAAACAGAGCATAAAAACCGAACATCTTTTGTCATACGACAAGTTTTTTAGGATGCTTGAAAGATGGCTAGCTGCTCTACGCCGTCTTTTAAATCGCGAAAGCTGCCGCCGCGCGTCAGAAAATCGATGACCTTCGAAGGTTCCCTTACCCGGGTGCCGCAGACGACATCTATTCCATAGTCGAAAAACACAGGCGACATTATGGATGTAGGGCCTAGGATTATGCTGAAGGAATTTTGAGAAAGCTCTGCGATTTCCCCAAAAGTGTGATTTACGAGAGTCGTGCCCGTTATTATCACAATCTCGGCCTTCGGTAGGACCTCAGGCGCGGCGGATGCCGGAAGATCGCCCTCGCTTTGTCTTAGCTCTAGCACATCCAGATGCCCCGCTATTTTTCTGAGCTGATCGGTGAAACGAAAATGTCCTATCATGGCAACTCGCCTGCCGGCACAGCGCTTGAAAATTATATCTTTGCCGTTTATGGATTTTATATTTTCTGGAATGTCGATGGTCGCATTTATGGCCGCAACCCCGATGGATGCCGTGGCTATATCCTTGGAAACTGCGAGTTTTGCTATTTCCTTTGCTTTGGCGGGAAGCTTCGGAAAAAAATGGTCGCTCGTCATGCGGTCCCTTGCTTGGCCGCTCCTGAAATTATAGGCCATGCCGAGCCTTTCTCCTGTGGCATAGGTGGCCCTTTCGCATATCCTGATGTCATCTATCACGGAATCCGGGTTTAATTTTTCGATGATTTTTAAAAGAGGTTCTTTCATGTGCCATAAGATGAAGTATGTTTTGATATAACACAACTGGCTATTTTGTTGTCAGGCCAAGACCATCTGGCAGACGGAGCAAGGTAAGGCCTTGTTATTGTTGAATTATTTTTGCTCCGTCTGGAGTTGTCCTTCCTCCGTCTGGAGTTGTCCTTCGTCTGGAATTGTCTGCTCCGTCTAGAATTGTCTGGAATTGTTTCTGTCCCTCCGTCTGGAATTGTTTTGTTTGACAAAATTTCTTCACAGGATAACTGGGACGAGGCTATCCGCATGAAATTTCAGATCTTGGGGGAGGAACTCGTTATGGACACATCGATAAAAATCGTTGATGACATTTACTGGATAGGCGTGAACGACCGCTCAACCGATATTTTTGAGGGACTATGGCCGCTGCCCGGTGGCGTATCCTACAATTCATATTTAATAAAAGATAAAAAAACGGTCGTGATAGATACGGTAAAACAGGACTACTTTGAAAAATTTCTCAATAATCTCAGGAACGCAGCGGGCGATGGCGTGAAGATCGACTATCTCATAGTTAATCATATGGAGCCTGACCATTCAGGTTCAATACGCATGCTGCTTGAGGTTTTTCCGGAGATGATAATCGTTGGCAATAAAAAGACGGCCGGTTTTCTGGAGAGTTTTTTTGGCATAACGGGAAATGTGAAAATAGTGGAGGATGGAGATACGCTCGATCTAGGAGATAGAAAATTGAAATTTTATCTAACGCCCATGGTTCACTGGCCAGAGACGATGATGACCTATGAGGATAAGGACCGAATGCTCTTTTCAGGTGATGCCTTCGGTGGTTTTGGAACTTTGACCTGCGGCATATTCGATGACGAAGTGGATCTTCAATATTTCGAGGACGAAATACTCAGATATTTTTCCAATATAGTCGGCAAGTACTCGCCCATGGTTCAGAAGGCCATAGCTAAACTTCGGGGAGTTGAGCTTGGAGTTATTTGTCCCACTCACGGTCCGATTTGGCGAAAGAATCCCTCCTGGATAGTTGGCCGTTACGACCGCTGGAGCAGATACGAAGCTGAAGAAGGCATCGTCATCGCCTATGCCTCGATGTATGGCAACACTGAATCCATGATGGAAGCCGTGGCGCGCGGTCTTGCCATCAAGGATTTTTCCAAAATCCGCGTGCACGACGTTTCCAAAACGCACGTCTCTTTTCTTATAAGGGATGCGTGGCGCTTCAAAGCGCTTATCTTGGGCAGTCCCACCTACGACACCAAGCTGTTTCCACTTATGGATAACTTCATCAGGCTTCTCGAACACAAACAACTAAAAAACAGGATACTCGGTCTTTTCGGAACCTACGGTTGGAGCGGCGGTGGAGTATCGGGTCTGGAAGGCTGGGCCGAGAAAATCGGATGGGAGCTCGTCTATCCGGTAATAGAGGCATGCTGCTCACCCAAGGATGACGATCTGGGCAGATGTATGGAGCTTGGCAAAAACGTGGTTGCAAAACTTGAGTTTTTACATTCGGGAATCGAGATCCCATCCACAACCACCATAGGACTGGTCAGATGCCGAAGATGTGAAGGTTACCGTTATCTCAGGACCCGCTGCCGGTGCGCCAAGTATCTCGGCAGCATTGCCGCTGCTTTTCCCCACGGCGCTTATGTGCGCAGTCTCCGCAACCGACACCTGAAATATGTAGGTGCCGCTGCGTTCACTGGTAAATTCGTTGGGATCGTCTAGTCTGCAACCTGTGATTTGGCTGCACATGAAAAAGATCGCAATTGCCGCGATGCCAAAGCGCTTGTTCCTGCGAATTATTATTATCATTAGCGTTATGCCCATCATCATGGCCGGTATCGACCACGGGGCCGGGTGGTTACTTCTGGCTATGGTCATTTGCGATGCCCCGGTGCTGGCTGATTTGCTGAAATCATATACGATTAGCCAGTTGACGGTTGCACCCCGAGCGACAGTTTCGCCTATGTTGGTAAAGGTGAGGGTGCCGTTGTCGTATTCAAATGAAGAGTCGCCTACTATCAATCGGTCTCCGGCATCTAGGGTGCCATCGACGTTTGTGTCCTCATATATCTGCACCTGCCTAACCTCCACATCGTCCAATCCGCTTCCCGCCGAGGTAACCGTAAAGCTGTTAACCACGATATCCTCATCGACCGATGCCGAGAATTTCAGTTTCATCATGACGACCTGGGCCGGGTCGGTGTATTCCAGGGTGGTAACGTTTAGCTGATCTACACGCAGCGCCCTGCCTAAGGTTTGCAGGACATCGAAGGATATAATTATTGCGCCGCCGCTTCTTAGGTTACAGGCGAGTTCCTTGATCCCGTTGCCGTCGGAATCAATTATCGCCATTTCCAGGCCTAGGTAGCCGTTTTCAGCTGTACCGTAGATGATGTTTTCACCATCGTAGGTGTCGATGTCGATTTCCGACGGTAGCGGAGTTGTGCCGTAGATTACATAGATCTCGCCGGCATAGGGTATTGTTCCATCCTGACCATAGGCTGTCGGCGCGCCTATTACGATGTCGTCATAACCGTCGCCTGACAAATCTCCCACGACTATTACGCGGCCGCATTCACTGTTTTCTAGCGGGCAGGTTATTACCACGTCGGCGTCTGCCACGTCCTTGATGCCGGTGAATGATGCGTTGCCATAATAGACATAAACCTTTGCCGCATCGGGATCGCCCACTGCTGTGTCTAGGTAACCGTCATGGTTGATATCACCGGTGGCGATATTAGTGCTTTCTGGAATATCAAGGGCCTCGATGAGTGACGCCGCTGCGCTGATTTCTTCGCCACCATTGTCTATCGACATAGACTTGCTTACGCTGTTGTTGCCACCCGCAGCGCCACCTTGGTTGCAATAGTTGGAAGAATATCCTGCCGGTGGCTGATAACCCGGTGGGCAGTAGTTAGGCTGATTTTCAGGAGCGGCCTGCGCTCCCATCTTGATTGGTTGCAGTTCGTTAAAGCCGCTAGCCATGAAGGCTCTGCCAATTTCAAACAACTGATTAAAGAGTGCATCTCTTTCAAATACGCCACCGCCGTTGCCGATGATGTCGTTTTTAAGATCGATGGACATCGTGTTTTTGCCAAATATCATCAGCTCAATGGAAGGTCCTCTGCTGAAACCAAATTCATCGTTTGACATCGCGATTTTCAGATTGCCTAGTGATGCATTGGCTAGGCTCATGCCCGGGCCGCCGATTTGGAAGCTGTATGCGCCACTATTCATTATTATGCTTTGTCCAGCTCTGCTACCTCCGGGCACTCCCACAAAATACGCCGAAGCCGTGGCAGCGTCATATCTCTTGGTGATGATGTCATCCACGCCGTCTTCATCAAAGTCTAGAAATTTGGCACCTGCTCCAAAATATGCACCTTCGGAATCTCCATAGAGGCGGTCAATCTGGTAGGTACCACTGTCGTTTAAGAGATTTACCACCTTGTTTGCCCCATGGGTGAGTAAAGTGCCTCTTTCAAATTTGAATATTGCACCGCGGTTGTTGTCGAATTTTGGCAGACTGAATACGTATTCCTGAGTACCGGCATCTCCGGTGTTGGCAATATTTGCGGTGACGTCAAAAGTTCTTGCGTTTGCGACGGGCAATTTAAATGAAGCCGTTCGCGATACCTGGGTGAAATTATTCATGTTGGTCACCAAGCCGTTGGTATCGACTAGTGACAGGAGGGTGTAATCATCGGCGTTTGCCAACGAGTATGCCCCGTTTTCCATAAAAGATATGCTAGCATCTTCTGTAAGCGGAGGATCTTTTACCAATATGCCATCTTCTGTTTGGGCCATTATGCCAAATGAAACCTGCGGTGATTCTTCATCGCTCTTATCGGCGAGTATCATTACCGTTGCCCGGGCCGTTGCCTCAGATACGCCGAAATCGTTTTCCACAGTCAAATCAAAACCGCATCTTACTATGGATGAAATGGGCGCATCGGGCGCCGTGAAGGTCGGTTGCGATGCGGTCTTGCTGTTGTTGTCAGACAACGTAATGCTCGGACATCCGCCTGTGCCCGTTTGGGTCCAGTGATAGATCATATCTTCGGTTGAGGTTGTCGTGATTTTGCTGGCGACGGTTTCTGCAGGCTGATACGAGTTCTGGCCGTTTAGCGTGACTGTTTTTCCGCTGCGCACCACGCGGTTTGTTACGCACACTCCGCCGGCATCCTCTAGGTCGCCAAAGCAGGTCTTGGCCACCGGCTTTCCGGTCGTTATGGTGTCTTCATCTGGTTGCTGGCCGGTTGAGGGATCTCTTAGAGCGGCAACGGCGGCGGCGCACTGGTCGATCGATTTCACGCCGATTAAAGACACTGTTTTGCTGTCAGATAAAGCCCCCTGATCCGTTGCGGTAAACGTCACCACATGCTCGCCCGTCGTGGTTGGCGCAAACATAAACACCTTGTTGGAGTTTGAACCGGTTGCGAACGTTGCGCCGGTTGGTGCGCCGGTTGTAGTGTAAGCTATTGTATCCCCCGGGTCGGTATCTAGGGCTTTCACAGAGATAATTATATTGCTGAGCAACTGCTGGCAGATGATGTCGCCATCCGCCGGAGGTTGCGTTCTTTCGATGGCAAGTACCGGTGCGTTGTTGACGTTGGTGACATGTATATAGACCTGAATGCCGCTGCTTAGATGCGACGGGCTGTTGTCTGTGGCAGATATCAATGCGATATAGCTTCCGCTGTCCGCGCTGGTTGTAGCCCAAGTGAAGGTTTTGCTGCTTTGGTTGAAGGCTGCGCTTGACGGCAGGGCCTTGTAGTTGCCGATGTTTATGGACGACATGGATACTGTTACAATATCTCCATCGGGATCGTTTACCTCTACCTGAAAGGTTATGGTTTCACCTTCGGCCACGGTCTGTTCAGCTATTGGTGTAATCACTGGAGCCTGTGGTGTGTTGGACACCGAGAACGATATTTCAGATAGCGAACTGAGAGCCGGTGTCCCGTTGTCGCTGGCCTTTATGGTGATGCATTTAAATCCAGATTGATCGTATCCCGGCGTCCAATCAAATTTAAACGTGGCGGTGCCTGTTTTGGTTATCGTTGCACCAGTGGGTGCATAACAAGCTGTCCCAAGTACTTCCCTCTGTTCGCCGGCCGGGGCTATCACCATCGCGACTGCATCGTTATCCGGGTCGCTGGCCGTTAGGTTAAGTGAGAAAGGTTGACCTTCGGTTGCCGATTGGACCGGGACGACGGCTATCTGGGGAGCCTGGTTTAGATTGCTGACGATTATGGTGATGGTTTCGCTGCTGCTAAGCACCACCGGGCTACCCGAAGAGGCCGTGAAGGTTACCTGATATGATCCGGCATCGTCATATCCGGGTGTCCACGAGAATTGTTTTGTGGTCGCATTGAAACTTGCGCCCTGCGGCAGACCGGAAGCGCTGTAGGTGATTACATCTGCATCCGGATCGGTCGCAGATATTGTAAAGGCTAGGTTGGCTTTTTCAGCCACGCCCTTGTTGCCGATGCTCGCAAGTACCGGGCCCCGGTCGGTGTTGGTAACCGTTATCGCTACGTCTTGCGAAGCTATCTGTGCCGGGTTACCCGATGTTGCTTTAAAGGTTATCAAGTACGGACCCGCTTGATTGTATTCCGGTGTCCACGAGAACTGATTGCCCACAAGTGTTGCGCCTGTCGGCAGATTCTGGGAAGAGTAAACTATTAAATCGCCGTCTTCGTCGGTAGCCGAGATCGTAAAGGCCAGAGTGGCTTTTTCGGCGATTGTCTTGGTTCCAATGCTTGTAAACACCGGCGCTCTATCGGAGTTGCTTACAGTGATGGTGATTGTTTCGGAATCGCTTAGAGTGCCAGCCGTGGCGGTGAAAGTAACGTTGTAGGACCCGGCCTGAACATAAGACGGTGTCCAAGAGAAGTTGCCGGTGCCAGCGGTGAAATACTGGCAGATGTTGGCGGTTGTGGCTGCGTCGTTGCTGTTGCTGCAGGAGAGTGTGACGGAGTCGCCGTCAGGATCGGAGGCCGAGACATTGAAAGAAAGTTCCACGTTTTCGGCTACGGACTTGGCGCCGACGGAATTTAACACCGGATCACCATCGGCGATGGTCGAACCTGCGCTTAACATCGGGACGCCGGTTCCGAACGCGTTTTTAGGCGTGACCTCGAATTTCAGGAATTTATGGGCATCGGCTGCGGTGGTGGTGTAGGACGTGCTTATCGCGCCTTCGATGGCCGTATAGTTTCCGTCAAGCGCCCCGGCACGCAGCCATCTAAAAGTTGTCCCGTCTTCAAGGTCACCATCGATATCGCCATAGGTGTAGGTTCCGATCAGATCCTTTGCCACTTTGAGTATTCCGCCGATCTGAACGCTTGTAGCAGTCGGCACGGTATCTACTATCTGTTCCGCGATGCTCTGGATGGCTGTTCCAGCACCGCTGTCGTTGGCTTGATTTTCGTTTCTTGGAATCACCTCGAATTTGATCCACTTTCCGTTATCATCTATCGTGGTGGTGTAGCTAAGGCTTGCTGCACCGCTTATTGCCGTGAAGCTGCCGCCTGATGAAGAAGCCCTCAGCCATCTGTAGGTGGAGCCGGATTCTACGTCTCCGTCAACATCTTCATAGGTGTAGGCTCCGGTGAGCAGCTGTCCGACTTTCAAAAATCCGCTAAAGCTCACATTCGAGGCGGTAGGCGCTGAATTTGCCACCTGTTTAGGCGTGAGGCCGGAGGTTGCCAGTCCGGCTGCGTAGGTGTTCTTGGGCGTAACTTCGAATTGTATCCACTTGCCGGCCTCGCTGCCGGTTAGTGTGTAGGTGAGGGTCGCTCCGCCGCTGATGGCTGTGTATTCGCCGTCCGGGGTGTCTGATTTTAGCCACCGGAAAGTACTGCCGGATTCGGTATCTCCGTCTGCATCGTTGTAGGTATATTGCCCCGTCAAGGATTGTCCGACAAGCATCGTCCCGGATATCGTTACCGTGGATGCTGTAACTTCCGGAACGGAGTCTAGTATTGTAACTGCACCGCTTAATACTGCGCTGCCTGAGCCGTTTTCGTTGATTGGCTTGACTTCCGCTTTTATGAATTTGTGAGCTTCGGCGCCGGTTATCGTGTAGGTTGAAGATGTAGCGCCCGAAATTGCGAGGTATGAGCCGTCGGATGCGGTTGCAACCAGCCATCTAAATGTTGTGCTTCCCTCGGTATCTCCATCCGGATCGTTATAGGAGTAATTTGCGGTCAACTCATTGCCGACCTTGGCCGTTCCAGTGACCGTGACGTTTAAGGCCTCGGGTGAGGTGTCGAGCATTTGCAGGGCATCGCTTAAAAATTCCTCACCTGTCGCCTTGACGTTCTTTGGTGTGACCGCAAACTTAATCCATTTGCCGGCCTCGGCGGTTGTTAGGGTGAAGGTAGAGTTTGTCTGTTCATCGATTGCGGTGAAAACGCCGGTCTGGCTATTTGCCACCAGCCACGCAAAAGTTGTTCCGTCCTCCTCGTCCTCGTTAGCGTCATCATAAACGTAGTGTCCGGTTAGAAGCTGACCGACCCTTGGCGTTCCTGTGATCGTGACCGGTGCTGCCGTGGGAGGAGAATCGCCCAACTGCAAAGCCTGACTCGAAACCGATTCACCAGCGCCGTTTAAATTGCGTGGTTTGACTTCGAACTTGATCCATAGATTGCTGTCAGCCGCAGTTGGAACATAGGTGCTGTCCGTTGCTCCGGTTATTGCGATATATCCGTTTTCCTCCGACGTTGATCTTAACCATCTAAAGGTTGTGCCATCTTCCTCGTCTTCGTCGGCGTCTTCATAGGTGTAGGTTCCGGTTAATGTTTGCCCGACGAGCATAGTGCCCGAGAAGCTAACGTCGGTCGCCACAGGCAGAGTGTCTCCCACGACGACTTTTTCAACTACGGTCTCGCCGGTCCCGTTTTCACCGTTGTTTTTGGGCGTTACTTGATAGGCGATCCATTTTGCGGCGTCGTCGGCGGTTAGCAGATAGGTGTTCTGGCCGGAGGTTCCTTCGATTAGCGTATATTCACCGTCTTCGGCGTCGGCTCTCAGCCATTTTTTAATTGTGCCAGACTCGATGTCGTTTTCAGGATCGCTGTAGGTGTAATGTCCTGTCAATGTGTTGCCGACCTTTGGCGTGCCGCTGATTTCAAGTTCACTCGCCACCGGAGGATCATCTACCGGGTTTACGGTTATCGAGATCGTTGCAGTTTCGCTGTAATAGGTGCCGTCATTTACCCTAAAGGTGAAACTGTCTTCTCCAAAATAATTAACTGAAGGCGTGTAGGTAGGATAGGGCAATTCGTTTGACAGTATTCCATGTGATGGTTCGCTGACGATGGAATAGACAAGCTCTCCGCCCTCGGCGTCCGAACCGCTCAAGGTTATAAGCAGCGGCGTGTCTTCGTTAGTTGAAAGTTCTTGGCTCGATGCCTCGGGAGCGTCATCTACCGCCGTGACAGCTACCTTTACCGGAATCTCGGTTGCCGATGCAGCCGTTCCGTCCCAAGCCTTTACGGTAAATGCAGTGATTAATCCGTTGGCGTTTTTCGCCGGGGTCCAGACGAACTCTTCGTCCGGGCTTAGCAGAGTTGAGCCTGCGACGACCGGAGTTTCATTCTTCGTTAAGGTGCCGCTTACCACGCTCTCCACTCTAAAAGCGATGGTGTCTTCGTCTGCATCTGCAGCATTGGCAGCACTTTCCAAAATTGCGTAGGTGATCGTCTTGGCGATATCTTCGGTTCCGCTCAGATTGGAAATGCCAGTCAACGTAGGCGCGTCATTTACCGAGTTGACCGTGATGCTTACCGTGGCGGCATCGCTGTCGAGTGCTCCATCGTTTACCTTGAAATCAAAACTATCCGCCCCGTGATAGTTGAGCACGGGCGTGTATTTCAAGGTGCCGGTAACGGTGAATGGCAGATTGCCCGAGGTTATTTCGGTTGCATCATTATATAGCGTTCCGTTGGCAGGCAAGGTTACTATCTTGTAGGAGATGGCTTCTTCCTCGGGGTCTGTGCCCGTTAACGTGATTGCGCCGCTTTGCGTGTCCTCGTCGGTCGATATTTCCTGTGAGGAAGCTAGGGGCTTGCTGTTAACCGGTGCCACGTTGACAGTCATCGTGTAGGCTAGGTCGCTGTAAGATGTTCCATCGCCCACCTTGAATTCGAACGTCGCATAGCCTAGGCCGTTTTCATATTGAGCCGAGGTGAAAACTAAATTGCCAAGATTTATATCGACCGCCGATATCTCCTGATTTTCAACGACGCTTTCTCCGCTTAACGTCAAGACGCCCTTGCCCGGCAGAGAGGTGATCTTTACCTGCTGGAGTGTGTCGCTTGCGTCGATATCGTCAAATGGAAAATCATTCAGCGAGAAGATATAGGGCACGTCCTCGTCGGTTTCAACTGCGTTGTCCTCGCCGGTCGGGGCGTCGTTTATGGGATTTATCGTTATCGTGAAAGTCTGGGCGTCGGCCGTGTTGTCGCCACCGTATGAGGTGCCGCCGTTGTCGCTTAAAACGACGTTCACCGTCGCCATCCCGTTGACGTTTGCGGCAGGCGTGTAGCTAAGAGTTCCGTTTGGGGTTATCGACGGCTGGACGGAGAAGAGCGCGTTGTTATTGTTGGTCACGTTAAAGGTCATCTCCTGAGCCGATTCATCTTCCGGACCCGCGGAAATTTCGCTTGCCCATTCGGTTATCGTCTGTTCGCCTGCATCTTCGTCCACCACCTGATCACTGCCTTTGGTAAATGACGGTGCGTCGTTTACCGCCCGAACTGTGATCGTGAAGGTCTGGCTGTCGGAGGTGTCGTCCCCGCCGTTTTCACCGCCGCCGTTGTCGGTTAGATAAACGGTTACAGTCGTGCTGCCGTTTTTGTTTTCGGCTGGTGTGTAGGTCAGGGTGCCTGTGGTTTCATCTATATCCGGCTGGGTCGAGAAGAGAGCGTTGTTGTCGTTTGAAACGTGGAACGTCAGCGTCTGGCCGGATTCGTTGGTGGCGCCCTTGGAAATGCTTGTTGCCCAGCCGGAGACTGTCTGATCGCCGGCATCTTCGTTGACCGTCTGGTTTGTGCCTTTGGTGAAAGCCGGTGCGTCGTTGATTGCAACGACTGTGGCATAAACCTGAATCGCGTTTGATGATGCCGCGGTGCCGTCCCAGGCCTTTACCGTAAAGGCGCTTAGGTTCACTCCGTTGTTATTAGATGAAGGCGTCCATACCAGGGATTCACCGGTGCCTACGAGGGTTGCTCCGGGGGTCACGGGAGAGCCGCCCTTGGTGAGGGTTCCATTGGATACTGATTCAACCCTGAATGATATCGTGTCGCCCGTGTCTACATCGGCTTCATTTGCCGCCGAGAGTAACGTAGCATACGAAATCGAATTGGCCGTATCTTCCAAGAGACCGGACAACGTAGAAATGGAGGAAAGCGTTGGGGCGTCATTCACCGGCGTGACCGTTATGCTCACCGTCGCCGTGTTGCTGTCGGTCTTGCCGTCGCTCACCTTGAAGGTGAAGCTGTCGGAGCCATAGTAATCGGCCCCCGGGGTATAGGTAAGATTCGGTGCGGTTCCTGATAAAATGCCGTGCGAGGGCTGGCTGACGACCGTGTAGCTTAACGTGTCGCCGTCTCCGTCGGAGCCCGCAAGAGTTATAGCTGTCGGCGTGTCTTCGATGACGCTTGGCGATTGATCTATCGCCACGGGGGTGGTGTTGGAAGCGGAGATGAAGGACACCTCGGACAGCGTCGTCGTGTTGCCGGGGCTGGCTTCGAGGAAGGCCCGCACATTGAACGTGCCGGTTCCAAGCCCGGCCAGGCACGCGTCGGTTAGCTGGGATGCTATATTTGAATGGGAACTTCCTTCCGTCGCCTCTGTCAAGGTGTCGCCTACGCAGTATTTCCAGTTTGTGCCGTTGTCGGAACTCACCTGATATTTCACCGTTCCGGTCGAGATGGCCGCAAAGGTGTTGACGACGGAGGCGGTATGGCCTGCCTCGAATATTACAGACCCTTCGGCATCTAAGGTACTCAGATCAGTTTCTGGAGCTAAGCTATAGAAAGCGCTTGGATCGGATTGGTTGTTATATTCAGTGGCGATCCAGTTGGCAGAGCGGGCGCTGTTAGAAACGCGGAATTCATCCATCCCGCCGGTGTACAGGTAGGAGCCATTTCGACCTCCGATGTAGGAAGTTGAACCGCTTTCCGACCAGTAGTCACTTGATGTAGAAGTGCGATCGATGCCGTTGACGTATATTTTGACGTCTGATGCCGAATTTTGCACTTCGGTTACATGCACCCAATCGCCGGTGTTCCAGTACGACGATGAAACGCCTTTTCCCGTGTAGGACGACAAATAAACGCTGCTGTAAACTCCGCCTACCACCCGCTTGCCTGAAGCCATGTAAAGGTAAAATTGGACTTGATTGGCATTGTAGTTGGTCGGCTTTGTCCAATAGGACACGGTGGCAGGATAATCCGTTACAGAATTTGGAATCGTGATTGCGCCGTTGCCGTTTAGGGTGTTGGCGGCCGCTATTTTACCGGCAGAACCCAACGTGACTTGTGCAGCCGCGGTAGCGTTGTTTGCATTTGAAGTTGAATCATGGAGTGTGGTTGTTGCGTTGTGCATATGCTGAACCATCTTGTAGTTTCCATCCCATACGCTCGTCTTGTCTTCTTGACTGCCAGCGATTGCGTTGCCGTAATAGACGTATATAGATCCTCCGGCGGCGAGTGTCGGCACCTTCACCCAAGCGACCAATGCGCCCGTTGAACTATTGTAGGATTCGATTTCATGGGGAATCTTCGTCATGCCATCTGAATCCGTGAACACGATGTCGCTTCCGTCAGATTTGATATGTGTGGCGTCTAGCGTTGTGCTTATGAGAACCGGGAAGTTAGTCTGGGTCGAAGGAATTTTAGTCTCATCGCCAAAGGTTATCTTTCTGCTATACGACCAGGTGCCGGTGTCCGGTGAGGTTAGACGATATTCACCGTTGCTTGCTATGGAAGCACCCGGCTCCGTTGAGGCATATTTGCGGACAAATATCCAATCTGCTTTGAAGGTTCCGCCGGAGCTTGGACAATAGGAACCTCCAAGGCAGTTGTTGAGTTCGGGACGAACATTCTGAGAGGAATCGGGCACGTAAGCGTCGCTACTGAAAGTAGCGTTTAGGGAGTTGTTGTGGAGTTTTGCCGAGGCTGCACCCAGATACTCTATTTTAAATCTGCGCCAATTCGTTGGAGTACTGGAATAATTTTCAAGCGCAGAATAGGTTCGCGATCCTCCATTGCCCTCTGCATAGATAGTGTTGTCAGGATAGTACCACACCGCCAAGCCGCCTTGTCCTGAAAGGTAACTTCCAAAACGCATGCTGGTGTTTGTCAGTGCCAATCTAGAGTTTCTTGCGGAAGCGCTGTTGCTAACGTATGCCTCGGTAACGGTGTTATAATCTGCCGTGTAGCTTGCCCATACTCCGGAGGCGTCTGTCAGGTTCAGTAATCCTCCGGATATTGAAGGCGACCCCGTCGTGGTAGGCCATTTTGACGCATCCAAAGTTGTTCCGGAAAAATCGTCTCCGAAAAGGAATGTATTTCCGATATTGCTTTCGCTTTCCGCGCCGGTGTTTCCAAAATACATGTATGCAGTCGCGCTGCCGGATGCCGGGATGGACGGCACTTTTACCCATACTGTAGCCGAAGTTCCGGCCGTTGAAGATTCGATCCAATAAGGCAATGAAGTTGTCTTGTCAGAGGATGTAAATCGCAGGTCACTAAAATTTGAATTCATGCCTGTTTCATAAGGTACAACGATTTTCGTCTGAAAGTCGGTCAGAGGCGATGTTGTGCTGTTGGAAATCGTGACAATTTTTCTATAGGCCCACGACTCATTATACCACGCGTCGTCCTGAGCAATTTGAAGATATGGAAGATAGGTATTGTTGTTGCTGTACTTCGCCGCGCCCGAGCCAAAGGTTACGGAACTTGTGGTATAAAAACCGGCGTCGTCGAACGATCGGCCGAGCTTGAGAACCGTCGGTGAAGAGGAAATGCTGAAAGTTGTGCTGCTTTCTACCTTATAATTGTTGCCGTCGTTGTTGGAAGAGATCCTGAGCTTTAAGCCGCTACCAGATAGGTCCGCCGGCACTGCCCAAGTGCAAGATCTAACTGCCGTTGCATCGTTTACTGAATCGACTGCTGTGCAACCCGTGACTGAACTGTAACTGGAACCATTCTTTAGTTCTACTTTTACTTTCTCATCTGCCTCACCATAGAGAGAACCCCACATTATATCTACAGAGGAACCGGCCTGTACATTTCCGCCGAAATTGAAATTATACATTTCGATCGCCCTAGGGACGTAAAAGGTCGCTGTTTCCGTTGACCATGAGCCGACGCCGATATCGTTGTGCAATCGGATTCGCCAATAATAGGTGGTATTGTATTTGAGCTGGCCGCCGGCGTAGGTTAGGTCCGGAATTCGGACACCGCCCGCGGTGCTCGTGAGGTTCATCGTCTGGGACGCCCATACGGGCGAGCTGAAATCGGAGTTGGGGCTGACCTCTATATCGGCTTTGGTGCAGTTTCCGCCGACTGAATTACAAACCGCTGAAAATACGGGCGTCAGGGACGTAAGATCGGAAGGACTTGCCGATCCTCCGGAGGCATCCGTACTGTTTGAATAAAGTGCGGTAGGTTCTGTGGGGGTGAGTTGAGCGACCGA
>Ga0351893_10069_pt1 | contig 38651 bp, 33 predicted proteins | sample TotcelFGM3001K15_FD_206765 | JGI IMG/M metagenome (GOLD analysis project Ga0351893, IMG submission 206765) | Enriched cells from coal bed in the Powder River Basin, Montana, United States - Total cells FGM rep3 HSBNCT.FGM.300.1.K15 ...
TGGCGCGACTTTTCGATAAGCGTGGAAAATATTTAGCCAGTGCGTTCTGTTCGCCGGGTTCCAGATATTATCTTCGGGTGATAACGACGGCCGACATCCAGATCGACGCAACATTTCTGAAATCCGCCATCATCAAAGCCTCCAAAAAGAGAACTGAGCTGATGAAAATTACCGACGCCTACAGGGTGGTAAACTCCGAAGGCGACAGTCTGCCCTCCATAGTCATCGACAGATATAATGACATATTTGCGTTTCAGCTCACCTCGGCGGGCGCCGAAACGTTGAAAACCGACCTGATCTCAATAGTGCGCGAGGAATTTTCACCAAAGACGATAATTGAAAAAAATGCCGTCTCGTCTAGAAAACGCGAAAATCTTCCTGAAACGGAAAAAATCGTTTTCGGGAAAGACACCTCGACTATCGTACGCGAGGGAGATCTGCGCTTTGAGGTGAACGTGCTTTACGGACAGAAAACCGGCGCCTATCTCGACTATCGCCCCTTTCGCTTCGAAGCGGAAAAACTCGCTCACGGCCGATGCCTTGATCTTTTTGCTTACCAAGGCTGGTTGTCCTGCCATATCGCTAAAAATGCAAAGATGGTAACCGCCATCGACTCCTCTCAAGAAGCCCTTGCTGCCGCCAGGAAGAACGCGGTCCTAAATTCAATATCGAATATCGAATTTTCAAGGGCCGATGCCTTCGATTATCTAAAAACCTGCTGCGGCTTGTTCGACTTCATCCACATAGATCCTCCGGCGGTGGCAAAAAACAGATCCGATGTCGGCCCGGCCATAGGCGCTTTAAAAAAAATCACACTCTCCGGTATAAAACGCCTAAATCCCGGCGGCACCCTGCTAATAAGCTCGTGCTCTCACAAAATAACCGAAAGAATTTTAGAGGGGGTCGTCATCGATACAGGCCGCGCCGCAAAGAGAACGGGCAGGGTAGTATTTAGGGGAATTCAGGACCTAGATCACAAACCGAGAAAGGGGCTCGCGCAGTCGCTCTATTTAAAGGGCATAGCCGCAAATTTTGAATGAAGCGTCATCGCCGAAAGAAAATTCTGCTGCTACAACCTCCCTTGCGCGATTTTTATAGAACGCGCTTTCGCGAGTATCCGCTGGGTCTTTTATATCTCGCATCGTCTTTAATCGAGGCTGGTCATGAAGTAAAAATTATCGACGCAAGGCTTTGCAAAAAACCTAAACCTGTAAATATCTATCCCGAACTGGTCTGCGCGGAAAAGTTGCACCTCTTTTCCGGAATGTTTGCCGGGTTTCGACATTTCGGGATGAAATTCGACGCCATCGCGGAAGCGGCCAAAGAATTTGCGCCCGACATAGTATGCCTCAACTCCATGTTCACACCCTACGAACGCGAAGTCTTCGCCACGGCGCAATCTATAAAAGCCGCTCTGCCCTCGTGCAAAATCGTTGCCGGCGGGTGTCACGCCACGGCAAGCCCGGAAACCCATCTTGATTCGGGATATATCGACTGCGTTATAAAAGGCGAGGGCGAAAAAGCTCTTTTGCAAATCGTCGCGATGGATAATCCGCATGGCATAATCTCAGCCGATGGCAGACCATTTATCGAAAATGATCTCGACGCCCTTCCTGTTCCCGCCCGCAGCTTAATCGACGCCTCGAAATACACCCTAGGCAAAAAACGCTACACCATGATCCTTACCACCCGCGGATGTCCCCACCGCTGTTCGTTTTGCTCAACTCATGTGGTGGCTGGCTTCATTCACAGAACGCGCAGCGCAGATTCGGTAATGCATGAGATAGACGAGTGCGTGAGAAACCACGGCATTGGAATAATAGATTTTCAAGATGACAATTTTCTCTATGACCGCCCAAGAGCTGTGAAGATCCTCTCCGAAGTTTCCGCCAAATACGCCGGAACAGTTGAATTCATGGCCACCAATGGACTAAATGCCGCTCACCTAGATGGCGAAATCATAACGCTGCTTAAAAAATGCGGATTTCGAAAACTAGACCTCGCCCTCGCCACCGGCGAGGTAGAATCGAGATGCTCCATGCTGCGTCCCGAAACTGTCGCGAAATACGAATCGACATTGAAGGCTGCAAACCAGATAGGTCTGCCGGTAACTACGTATATCATCTTGGGTTTTCCCAAACAGTCCCTATGCGAAATAAAAGATACCGTCAGATATTTAAAGGGGCTTGAAACACTGATAGCTCCTTCGGTATTTTACAATGTTCCGGGCATGCCGATATTCGAGGAGATGAAAAAATACGAATATTCAAATTCAAACACCGCTCGTCGCTCCTCGGCGATAAACTGCTATGGCGACGATTTCGACCGCAACGACATTCTTGAGATACTTCTTGATATAAGAAAATATAATGATCGGGGATAATAGATAACTGATAACCGACAACTGTTTACCCTGTCTTTTTTGGGGGGCAAAAAAAAGACCGGTTATTTAGCAACTTTTTTGTCTATACTGCGATAAGAAGGCATATGGCACCCATACCCCGGATGACACCTCAAACACCCCGCGAAAGCACAATGTGTTCATCGCTTAAAACAAGCTATCCACTTGCAGGGGAGCTGTGCGAACTACTCGCAGAACGTGGCGAAACCATTCAAACCTTGGATACTGGCCTCGTTGGAAAGGGCTTCTCCGCCCCTACAGATCATTTAGCCCGGCCGAACGGAAACCTTGAGCCACAGGAAATTTACGCAAGAGCCACAGAAATTATCGAAAATGAGATCCTACCGCTTGGAGACATCGTCCCTGAGGACGAACGAAATCTATTTACATTCAAAGCGTGGCAGCTCGGATTTCGCGTCCCTGCTGTGCTATACGACGGAAATCCTACTACGAAGGACGACGTCGAAGCGCGTCTCCTGATTCGCAACCGCATCATAGAAATTTGGCGCGAAGCTCTGGAGGCATCCAACAGTGAAGAAAATATTATATCAACTGCAGCCCAATACCGTGTTGCACAGGGACTTCTCGAATTCGTGCAGGAATTAATCCCAAATTTTGCCCTATCACCCGAGCTTTCCGCTCTACTCGCCATAAAATACGGCAAAGGCGACTGCACAGAAAACAGCATGCTGCTCTACACTATGATGAAGATGGCCGGACTCGACGCCGGAATAGCCTATATCACGACCGACCTACTTGGGGATGAAGAAAATCATCTCTCGGCTTTCGTACGTATAGAGGAAAAGATTTTGTTTGCCGATCCGGTCAAGCCATATCACGCATTCCCTGCAGAACATAAAAAGTGGACCATAGTTCCACTGCTTTCCGTAACCTTTTTACACCACAGAAACCGACATCTCGACGTCAGAGATGGCGTTACACTTCCAACAGAAGAACAAGATAATCTTTTGCCTATAGACACCCTGCTGTCACTGGACCCATCGCTTGCAAGTTTCTTTACACATAATCGCTAAAGACCAAATCCCAAGCACTCGATCATTTCTTCCCGCTAACGCGAGACCCACTAAATATGGGATGACCAACCGTTGACGCAGGTTGCCCTAGAATGCGCGCAAGCGCTGCAGCATCGGTTCTAATATCAGGATTAGTTTTGTCACGAGCAGCGTCTTGAATCGTGTGGGCTTCTCGCAAAGAAACGACGCGGCTTTGATCCTCTCGCTCCACTGCGCCATTTTCGCCAAAATACGCCACGTCAACCCGAACCGTATCGTCATCGTGGGGGCGATAATAAAACGATTGTGTATGCTGTAACCTAACCTCTCCATTATCATCTTCGACCGGCTCATAAACGCTCTGCTTTGTAACAAAAAATCGAGGACTTCTCTCTCCTTGCCCCTGTATTTCATACGAAGTCACCACCTCTATTCCACTGGAACCCTGTCTTTTTTCGAGAATTGGAAAGGTATCCATATCTGTTGCAACAAGATTCCCACCTTCATATCTTTTAGTAATGCGGGTAATCTGCTCTTGGCCGTCTTGGTCCACCTCTTTAGGCAACCAAAGGTCCTCCCTTACTTTCTCACCTATTTTATTGAATGTTTCGAATTTCTTCGCCCCACTAGCATATTGAATAGTCTCCTGTCTGCCACCACCTGGCAGCTCTCTGCTTGGACCGCGAACTTCTGAACCTTCCTGTGCCCCTCCTCTAGCTGACAGAGGTCCTATTTTTTCACCACCGCCGGTCATACTCCCCTCCTTTGTTAAATGTTAAAATCGCACATCCACTGCATCCACTGAACGAAGACGATTTTAGTGCAATTAATATGCCAAAAATAAATGACACGGGGGTTCTCGGTTCATGGTCCCCGATTCCCGGTCCCGAAATCACTTGATAGGAGAGATGCCTTCCCGGACATACTTGGAGATAAATCCATCGCCGTCCACATCTATAAAAATAGGATTCGTAAATCCCCAAGCGGAGGCGCCAACTTTTTTGTCAGCGTGAAACGATGAAAGATCTAAAGGATCGAACGAATCGGGCGCATCACCGCTTTTTTTCAGAACGTTCGTCCTGACAGGGAAAAGGGACCTATACCCTTCCGTCCTCTTGGTGCCGCGCGCCATCGCAACGACCCAGGTATCTTCGTTGACTTCCAGTTCAAAAGACACCTCGGCACTTATTAACCCACCCTCTTCCTTCCACCCCTCGAGAGTGCCGTCTGAAAGCCTGAAAGAGGCTGTGGGTAAATAGGAATATTTGGGCGTACGATAGGGTTTGTAAAACTCTGCGGGATCGGCAGCGGTTCCTTGCATGGGAATACCTGTTGCATCGTCAACCGGAACTGGTTCGGTGTTTGAAAATATTTCCACCGTATCAAACCAAGCCCAATCGGGCGCCTTGACGCTGACTGTAATCTTGTGTTTTCTGCCAATCGTCACATCGCCGATATCGGCTTTTTTACCATCCCCGGAAAGAGCGTGCATCATCACTATTGGTCCTGCCGAAACAGTAACTCGGTGAGCATTGATGTTTCTTGCATACTCGCCAAGATCTATCTCACGATGCGAGCCTCCGAACCCGTCATCCGGATCTACGCTCGACGCAATAAAATTTCTCGGAAGGCCCATCGGGTTTGGCGCAGCATGGTGACTGTCCGAACTTGAAACCGCAGTTGCTATCACCCCTAAGTTTAACAGGTTAAACCAAGTGGGCAGAGAGCTTGAAAGCAGCTTTTCAGTGTCGTGCATCTGTTGACCTATCATAAGCTCGATGGCGGTAAAACGCGTCGTAACAAGCCCTGATCCACCGTACTCTATGGGAAACGAAGTTCCTCCATCGCTTCTTGATTGCATCCTCCTCTCGATGGGATCGGCATAGCTTGAAAGCGCAGCCACGCCGAAGTCCTTCATATAAAACGGCGACGTAACCCATCCGCACGCCAGAGGCATTCCTGTCGGATTGTCCATGATATGATTTAACTGTATGACCTTGTCTTTCGGATCGGCCAGCACTTTTTCTATTATCTCATCTACGGACATTCCATAATCTGGTGAAGGCGAGATGGCATCCAACTCCGAGGCGCTCCAGTCGATGGCGCCCATATCGGGATGCGAGGGATCAGCCTCCAAAGGATAGGTGTTGATATGGCCGTAATGATTGGGGGTTATTTCCTCACCGACCGATGTTTTTATACTGCCTCTGTTTATCAAACCGCGGTCTTCGATAGCCGCTACCGCTCCGGAAAAATCCGTAAGATAATCGTGATCGGTTGACTGGAGAATGTCTATCCCCTCGGCTGCGGCCGAAAGGGCCCGAAGCCCAAGAGAAACGGAAGAATCTGGACTCGTTATCGAGTGAAGATGCATATCCGCGCTTATATAACCCGGCGTCTTCACGACCCTTGCAAGCGAGACGATCGGTATGACAAATGTTTCGCCTGAAACGGCGATTACCGGCACCTCATACGAATCATATTCAGGCCCGCGACTGAAAACGAACAGATAGGTTCCGGGTTCCAGGTTAAAACTTTTCTCTCCGGTAAGATCGAACGTTCCATTCACACCTATGTACTTCAAATCGACGATCCCAAACACCGGCTCCCAGTGAATGGTGTCGTAAAATCTTCCTGCAACGCCCGTCTTGTTTGGGCTTGGGTCTTCACCGACTATCGTAAGCCTTGCGGGAATGGCCGCACCGGTTTCGGCATCGATAACCGCCTGAGCAAGCTCTATTTTGGTCGTTTCGCCCAGCGTGCAAACCACCTGCGCACCATCCTTCACCATAAGATCTATTTCTTGGGGAAGACATTCTCCGGCCTCGGTGGTGCCGTTTTTATGATGTCCGGAATGCTCGACCAAAATCCTGTATTTTCCCTTTCCAAAAAGCCTCGACGCCTCGTTGCCTCCGGTTGGAAGATATCCGGAAAATATCCCTTTTGCGTCGGTTGTATAGGTAATGAGAGTCGAATTGCCCGACATGACGGCCACCGTGGCGCCTTTAACCGGCCTACCTCCTGCATCTTTGACGGATCCGGAAAGAAGCCTTGAGGCTGCGCCCACGGCACCCAGCCCGGCATCCATCACGCTGCCGGCAGATGGTCCACCCACCACGAAATAGCTCGTTACAGTTCTCGACGATTTCGGTGGTATGGCGAAATTTATTATCGGATCTCCGCCACCCGGAGGTGCGAGTTTTAAAAACTCCTCTCCAAACATGATTCCGGTAAGACCTGAAAAACTCACCGAGGTTGTGGTAAGCTGTCCTCCATTTTGCGGATCTTTAAACGAACTCGCATCGTAAAAAAACCCGTAAGATACCTTTGCACCCGGAAAAGCGGCGTATATCACAGCGGGGGTGTTGGTTCCCACCTGAGTCATGAGATCCGGAGAAAAACCAACTCCGGGCACGAGCGTCGAAACCTCGCCCGATCCGTTTAGAAACTGCCCCACAGGCATTCTGGCTTCTCCGTCGCCATCGTTCATGTAGGTGGTTTCTATTTTTACATAGTTCTTGCCCGGCTCTAGTATGTAATCGGTGACGACCTCACGACTGACGCCTTTGAGATCATCGTATATCTCGAAAGGGTTTCGTCTGTCATCGAAGCGATTGGAAAATTGGATGCGCTGTCCGACTATGGCCTCTGCCACCTCGCCTATGAAATCGAGATCTAGATAATCATAGACGTCGATTTTACCGTAGGCGCGCAGTGTCTTGGGGGAGCCGTTCTCGCCGGTGGATATGACTTCGTAATTGTAATAGTTCACCGTCCACTCGATGTTCACCAAGGGAAAAAGCGATCCGAAATTGTCGTATCCCTCCTTTCCATCGCGAAGAAGATCTGCATCTATAATATTTCCGCCAAAAGAATTTAGACCGGAATTTTTAGACGGCTTTTGTATGACGACGCGTATTCGATCGTTTGAAAGCAGCACATCGCCTATGCGACCCTGAGCCACAGGTCCCCCGATGAGATCCGATTCGTCGTAAATCGTAAAAGGCGTTTTAGGGTAATCCGAAAAATCAGGCGACATTTTCTTTTGCGTGCCTTGGCTGCACGCACAAAGGCCGAATGCAAAAATGCAAAACACGATTAGGGATGCTTTATTCATTTTCATAAGTAGGCTTTAAGGAACATTTAAAATTGCACTTCATGTCCCCGAACATGGTTTTAGGTCCTGTCTTGTATCGGCATCTCTATGAAATTGTTGCTGTATTTATTCAAAAAAAACGAGCTGCGCCATACACCGCGCGTAAAAAAAGAGGGGCTTTTGCGTCATAGTTATAACACCATGAAATCATTTATATTATAGCACCACGATGGTTTAAATTCGATTGACCCAAAAACCCTTTCAGGCTAGATATGCCCTCCCGCAGGTTAGGTTATAATCAACTTTTTCAAGGAGGAATCAAATGATCATCGGCGTACCCAAGGAGATCAAGACCAGAGAAACGCGCGTTGCAGTAAGACCCGATGGCGTAAAAAAGTTAGTCGATTGTGGCCACACAGTGCTCGTTGAAAAAAACGCCGGCTGGCTTTCAGGCTACGATGATGCCGCCTATAAATCCTCCGGCGCTACGATAATAGATCACCCCGACGGCATCTGGGAAAAAGCGAGCCTTATAGTGAAGGTGAAGGAACCGCTAGACAGCGAATATAAATATTTCAGACCGGACCTCAACATCTTCACCTATCTGCATCTGGCAAGCGTTCCGGAACTTGCCGAAGCGCTCTGCAAAAACAAGGTCACTGCAATAGGCTATGAGACGGTGGAAACCGACGATCATCAACTGCCCCTTCTCATTCCGATGAGCGAAGTGGCCGGACGCGTGGCCGGTCAGGTAGGAACCTATCTTCTTCACAAAAATCACGGCGGTAAGGGTTTGCTTCTAGGCGGAGTTACCGGAACGAGACCGGGCAATGTGGTTGTGATAGGCGGCGGTTACGTCGGCCTTAACGCGGCTGAGGTGACCATGGGGCTTCGCGCCGACACGACGATCATCGACATAAGCGATGAGAAACTCAAATACATAGAAAAAAAATATGAAGGCCGCATACGCGCGGTGAGATCCACACCCGAGTCGATAAAAGAATGGGTGACTAAGGCTGATCTTCTCGTAGGCGCAATTCTCGTCGCCGGCGACCGCGCCCCGCACGTAGTTAAACAATCTCATGTGGCCGCCATGTCACACGGTTCGGTGATAGTCGATGTCGCAATCGATCAGGGCGGCTGCGTGGAAACGATCCGGCAGACAAGCCACGATGCGCCGACCTACGAGGCCCACGGCGTAATCCACTATGCCGTGCCGAACATGCCAGCGTTAACGCCGCACACCTCCACCGAGGCGCTCACGACCGCAACCTTTCCTTATGCGCTCAAAATCGCAAACGAAGGCGTAATGAACGCGCTTGAAAAGGACCGGGTTCTCGCCAAGGGTTTGCAGACGATGGGCGGAAAGGTAACCCTTCCGGTACTTGCAAAGTTGTTTCCAAATCTTGCATGACAGCTAGGGACCGGGGAAAATCATTTCACGGTTTACGATTTTACGGGTTTCCGGGTTCCGAATCCCGAGTCCCAAATTCCGGGTTTTTCGGTTTTCAGTTCTCAGTTATCGGTTGTCAGTTTTCTCGTTTTAAAAGGCGATGGCAGAGCGATGAAAGTGCGACGAAACTGCGATAATGAGGCGATGAAACGGCGATGATGAGGCGAGTCCCGGGTTTTCGAGTTACGGGTTTTCGAGTTCCGGATCCCGAATCCCGAGTCCCGGGTTTTACGAGTTCCGAGTCCCGGATTTTCCGGGTTTCGGGTTTTCCGGGCTCTGGAATTGACGATGACGATGGAATGTGGTTCTATCCTTTGTATATGACTCACCCCACCCAGCCTCCAATCCTTCTTGAAAACGTAACCTTCGAAACCGCGGTCTGGGAGCTGTCATCTGAGCGCAGCTTTTTCTGTATCGATTCCAGAAATGCCGCAAACCCTGCTGGCAGATATTCGGTTATGGGGTATTCACCCCAAAATTCATTTAATCTTACAGGTGGCTTTATAACGATAGACGGGCACACTTCCATTGACACTCCCATTTCCGCGCTTTCCAAATTTACAAAACTTGCAGGCCAAGCCCCGAAAGATCGATCAATTCCTTTTTCAGGCGGGCTTTTCGGATATGTGGGCTTCGAGGGCGCAAAGGCGTTGCGTGGCTTTGCACCGCCCAATGGTTTCTCGAGATTTCCCCAGTGCTATTTCGGACTTTTTGGAATGATCGCGATATTCGACAATATCGAAAAAATTTCGTTTATACTCCACGATGACGAGCATCGCGCAAAGGCATATTTACTCAAAGAAAGATTAGAAGGCGCAAGACCGCATGCTCCTAACCGATGGCGGTGGAATGAAAATGCAGCGATGTGCAGAAAGCTGCCTTCCCAGAAAGAATTTAGACAGCTATCGGAGACCGCCTTTATGTGGCTAAGAAGTGATGCCGCAAGATGCATACATCTAGTTCAGCATAACGAACAATCTATTGGCGAAGCATCCACTGCCGAGATTTTTTTAAACCACGCTTCCTGCGGCGAGATATCCGCCATCTTCACCCACGAAGGGGCCGCAGCCATCATCTCTTCTAAAACACCCATCTCCCGCATCGATGGCGCACCTCACCTCGATCATGCCGGCGAAATGGCTTGGCTTCTTCCTGCAAAACATCTAACCGGAGCTCCCTATCACAAAGTGATGAGCTACATAGATGAAAACGAATCTTTGCATCGCGGTTTTTATGGGGGTGCTTTCGGAACGATAACTTCCGACGGCATGATGCTCTATGCCTCCGAAAAGGTGACCACGATAGTCGATGGAAACATAAGAAAGACTTCAGGAATTGATCTCACCGCAGATATGCATCCGAATATGATCGTAAAATATTAACGATTTACGGTTTACGGTTTTTTCTACGGAGTATCCTTGATAAATCTAAATCCGGGTCTTCCGATAGCGGGTTCACTTCTATCCCCGAGTCGATCCGAAAGCGTTCTGCCGTCGCCAAATTTACCAACCGCTTGATCGGCAAGATAACCAATCCCTAAACCCGCTGCGGCAGCAACAGTTATGCCACCGCCGATGATAGCTGCTCCTTTAATTGCTCCGTATTTGCCTATCATGACCCCGATGCCCATGGTCATTACCCCGACGCCACTAGCCGTAACGTTGGCTACCCCATGCCACAGCATCGATCCACCCTGTCTTGTATGGCTAACTATCCGCCTGCCGAGATCGGCAATTTTCTGAACAATGGATGTGGCAGCCTGACTCCCTGATGTGGTCGTCGGGTTCTCAATCGCATCCTGTACGAGTGCCGCGATTCTTCTTTCTAACTCCACATCTTTAAATTGTCTCATAAATGCTCGTACACTAGGTACGAGTTGCTGAAATTGACGACTCACAAACTGCCGGTATTCGGGATTAACAATCGTCTTACGATAAGCTTCCAACAATGCGGTTGCCTCCGCTATCTGTTGTCTGAATTCAAGACGCGTTGTTATGGACCTCAGCATAGCCGGTAGTCCATTCAACAATCCGACAAATACGACGGCACCCAGAGCGCTTAATGCAATCGCGGACGAAACGGGATATCTTGCCATCAAATTATCTGTTGCGCCCGTTGGATCGATAAGTCTTGCAAATTCTGATTTTATCTCTTCACAACGATCGGCTGGGATTTTTTCACAGTCAAGGCCTTCCTTGATTTTGGCTATAAGAGTTGCGTCTGAAGTAATGCAGTATTGTCCTGCATGGCCCGCTTCGGATCTTGCGAAATCAAGGTGTAGCGATCCCCTATCAAGAGAGAATTGATCCCTAATTGCCCTTGCTTCCGCTCCTGACATTGAAAATGCATGGATTCGGGTCATTGAAGAGTACTGACCGCAGGAACCTATATATTCGCCTTCAAATTCGCCTCCAACAACGGTTCCCGAGGATGATTGGCCGCCATGTTGTGACGGTTCTGTTCGTACGCTATAGGGACCTACAGCTCTTATTGTGGCAGTTCTGGCAGGTTCAACCATTGTTATCGTCCTCCATATCTGGCCCCAAATCCCTTTCACATCTATTATCGGCAATTTTTAGGCAAAGTTGCGTGGTAACCGGTCTTTTTTTCGGTTCCGGAGTAAAAAGGGACGGAGCAATGTTAAGGTCGAGGTCGAGATTTATTATAATAGAACCTTAGCCTTAACCTTAACCTTAGCCTTTTCAACGACTTAACTAATTTACTCCGTCCCTTTTTACTCCGGGACCGGAGGTTGCGCAACTCTAGGGAGTTATCTGCCGATAATGTTATGAACGTTCATTTTTTTAGGGAGGCCCTCAAGTTGTCAAGCTCCGAGATACCAGTATCATCCGTGGCACGTGTCGCGCAGCATATAGCGGATATGCTTTTTGGACGCACGCACGATCCCGGCGAAGACATGACCATTTTCAAACCCGCCGATTCATCAATAACGGTTTTTGACCGCACGACGATGCCAGCGATACCCACTACCGAATTACCGCCGTTTGCCAGCTTTGTTCCCACTCTCCAGTTGCTTCATAAATAAATGTTACCCAAGATTGCTGTAGAGACAGAATCGTTGCTTCATAATAAATGTTACCGAGAAGCAAGGTGGACTCCATTGTTTTGTAGTTTCTAATCGAGGGGAAGAGCTGGGACTCCCAAAGGTCCCAGAGCTCTTCCCCCGTCCTTTATTTTCTTTCTTTTTTTGCTTCTTTTTTTCTTTCTTTAAAAATTTCATTTTTTAATTTATCGGTTTGGTCAAAAGCGAGAACACCTGTTTAAGTTTTATTTCCATCTGGTTTCTTAATAGAAAAGGATTAAGCTTTGCAAGCTGATTGGTAAGTGTCCGTTTGATAGCGGGATCGATCAGGTGTGATTCTATGATACGCTGATAGGGTGTTTTGGGGATATCGTGGTGTTTGATTGTTTGTGAGCCAATGCGTTTTTTAGAAATGAGTTTTACCGAGGGGCAGAAGAAATTATGAAACAGCCTCCATTCGCTACGGTAGAGTTTATTGAGAAGCGGCACAACGTCTGGATGATCTAACCGTTGATATCCAAGCCATTGACGTACATGCGTCCAGTTTTTTTGTTCTATATGTGCATTGTCATCTTTGTGGTAGGCCCTGCTTCTGGTGAACTGGATGGGCGTTTTTCTTTCGGTAAAATGCCTCAGCAGGTGATAATTCAGAAACTCAGACCCGTTATCAGAATCGAAGCCAAGAATGGGAAAGGGCAGGAGAGATTCTACATCTCTGATTTGTTCCAAGACTCCGGTCTCTCCCTTTCCCCAAACAGCCCTCTGTTCGGTCCATCCTGTGGCGATATCAACGAGATCAACGGTGTAGGCGAACATGCCAGACAGGGATTCGCCGCAGTGGGCCACAGTATCGGCTTCGAGAAAGCCCGGACGAAATTCATCCCACTGGTTCATTTTTAAGGGGATTTGCTTTCTTAGAAGAGTTCCCGGCTTTGTGGTCGACCGGCCTCGTTTTGTGTATTTTATTCTAGTGTGGTTCAAGAGCCTGTCGATAGTTGAAGCGGAAAGGGTTTTAAGCGCGCAAAGGGTCTCCTCATTAAGCCGATCAAACTCTTCCTGATATCCGGGTAACCAGAGGGGTATTATGGCCTTAAGCCGTTTTGAACACGGGAGATTTGAAGCCAACCATATCTTTTTCAAGGGTTTTAGAATGATGTCTCTGCTATAAATACAAGGCCGGCCGCGTCTTTTCGGCTTGGGCTTGGTAAAACGTTTAAACCTTCGGAGCAAGCGTATGGCGTACTTCCTATGATAACCGCAGGTCGTGCAAAATTCATCCAAAATGGCAGTTTTGCCCCGGCGGGAGGCATTCTTATAACGCAGATAAATTGCCTCGGTATATTCCCTCTTCGATCGTGGACTCATGTTTTATCTCCTTTCAAAAGGAGTCGATGTTCGGTAACATCGATTTATGAGTCAACGATCCTCTTCAACTACTTACTTCGGTAACATTTTTTATGAGGCAATTCGGACCTGTCGATACGGGTTGACCGCGGGTCGCAAAAGTGTATACTCCGCCCGCCAAAATCCGGTATTCCGGCGTTTGCTAAGTAATCCAAACAACAAAAAAGGAGGATTTCAAAATGGCTCTCAGGATAGGTATAAACGGTTTTGGAAGGATAGGTAGGTTGACGCTTCGGGCGATGATGGAGGATCGTGATGTCGAGTGCGTTGGCATAAACGATCTCATTTCCGCAGGCGAGATGGCCCACCTTTTCAAGTATGATTCGGCCCATGGAAGATTTAAAGGAGAGGTCTCTGCCGATGAAAATTCGCTTACTGTAAATGGAAAACGCATTCCGGTTACCTGCGAACGGGATCCTGCGAACTTGCCTTGGAAAAAAGCCGGCGCCGACATCGTCCTTGAGTGTACCGGCATATTCAACAATACCGAAAAGGCCGGTGCGCATCTTGCGGCAGGCGCTAAGGTCGTGATAATTTCTGCTCCGGCCAAAGGTGAAATGCCCACCTTCGTTTACAATGTGAATCATGAAAGTTACAATCCCGCCACAGACAAGGTCATATCAAATGCAAGCTGTACGACAAATTGTCTAGCCCCGGTGGCCAAGGTCCTGCACGAAAACTTCGGTATCGAAAACGGCCTCATGACCACGATTCATTCCTACACGAACGATCAGTGCGTAGTCGATGCCCCGCACAAGGATTTTCGTAGGGCGCGCGCTGCGGCCGTATCCCAAATACCGACGACAACCGGTGCCGCCAAGGCGGTAGGGCTTGTCCTGCCGGAACTTAAAGGCAAGCTCGACGGGCTTGCGGTGCGTGTTCCTACGGTAGATGTTTCGCTCGTGGATCTCGTGGTTGCGCTTAAAAAGCCAGCCAGCGTCGAAGGTGTCAACTCCGCACTCAAGAATGCCGCAAATGGCCCGCTTAAAGGTACTTTGGCTTATTGCGAAGAGCCGCTTGTTTCGGTCGATTTCATAAGCGACACCCACGGCTCGGTCGTTGATTCGTTGTGCACCAAAGTTATAGGTAACACGGTGAAGGTGTTGTCGTGGTATGACAACGAGACCGGGTTTTGCCATCAGATGATACGCATGGCGAAGTATGTGGGCAGCAAGATAGCTTAAAGACCATTTTAAGGATCAGCATGATAAAATATATAGATGAGCTTCAAATAATGGAAAAACGCGTTTTCATACGCGTGGACTTTAACGTCACCTTCAGCGAGCCGGGCGTCATAGGCGATGATACGAGGATAAGGGCGGCCCTGCCCACCATACGCTACGCCTTGGGGCAAAAGGCCAGAGTCATATTGGCTTCGCATTGCGGCAGACCAAAAGGCGAAGTAAATCCCAAGTATTCGCTAAAGCCTGTAGGCCAAAGATTGGCCGAGCTTCTCGAAGACGTCGATGTGCTGATGCCCGAAGATTGCGTGGGAGACGCCGTCAAAAAACTGGCCGCCGATCTCTTGCCGGGTCAGATCATGCTTCTTGAAAATCTGCGTTTTCATGCGGAAGAAACGAAAAACGACGACGCATTTTCAAAGCAGCTGGCTTCCTTGGCGGATGTTTATATAAACGATGCATTCGGCACGGCACATAGGGCACATGCCTCCACAGCAGGAATGGTCAAGTATTTTCAGGTCAAGGGTGCCGGATTTCTGATGCGCCGCGAGATCGAGGCGTTGTCGAAACTCGTCGATTCTCCGGCAAGACCTTTTGTGGCAATCCTCGGCGGCGCGAAGGTTTCCGATAAGCTGGGCGTCATAGAAAATCTCATGAACCTATGCGACGACATACTCATAGGCGGGGGCATGGCCTATACCTTTCTGGCGGCAAAGGGCTATAAAATCGGCAAGTCACTCTTTGAAGAGGACAAGCTCCATACTGCAAAAAGAATTCTCGAGCGTTCCGAGGCCAGAAATATCTCTATCTCGTTTCCCTTGGATCATGTGGTGGCAGATGCCTGCGACCTAAGCGCCATTCCTGAAATTACAACGAACGCAAACGTTCCTGAAGGAATGATGGGGCTTGATATCGGGCCGAAAACCCAGAGCCTCTTTGCCGAAAAAATATCGAAGGCCAAGACCATATTCTGGAATGGACCGATGGGAGTTTTTGAACTTGCCCAGTTTGCAAAGGGCACTTTCGCTATTGCAAAAGATATCGCGGAAGGCAAATCCACATCTGTAGTGGGAGGTGGCGATTCAGTAGCGGCGATCAAGAAATCCGGTTTGGCCGACAAGATAGGTCATATATCCACAGGAGGCGGGGCATCGCTGGAATTTATCGAAGGCAAGAAACTTCCCGGAATAGAGGCTTTGGAGGAATAGAGATTTATGAGAAAACCGCTTATTGCTGGAAACTGGAAGATGAACAACAACGTGTCGGATTCGCTTAAATTCGCCGCCACGCTTTCTGTTGAACTCAAGGCCGCTGGCCAGATAGACGTCGTAATGGCCCCTCCGTTTACGGCGCTTTATTCGATGGGCGTTGCGCTCTCCGATACCGAATTTAAGCTCGCCGGGCAGAATCTGTTTTGGGAGGATTCGGGAGCGTTCACAGGAGAGGTTTCCGGAGAATTTTTGGCCGAAATAGGATGTACCTACGTTATTGTGGGGCATTCAGAGCGCAGACAATATTTTGGAGAAACCAACGAAACCGTCAACAAACGCCTTATGGCGGCGATTAGGCACGGGCTCATTCCTATAATGTGCGTAGGCGAAAATCTGGCCCAACGTGAAAACGGCGATACTTGGCAAATTATAGAAGAGCAACTCACCGACGGTCTTCGCGGCATAGACCTAAGGACGGTGGCGCACTTTGTCATCGCCTATGAACCTGTGTGGGCCATAGGTACCGGAAAGACGGCCTCGCCAGACGAGGCCTCGGGAGTACACGATAGCATCAGGAATTATTTGAAAGAGCGCTATGGCGATGAAACCGCCGGAAAAATTCGCCTGATCTATGGCGGAAGCGTGACGCCGGCAAATAGCCGCGAGTTGATCACCCGCGAAAATATAGACGGCGCCCTTGTGGGCGGCGCGTCTCTTGACCCGAAAAAATTTGCGGATATAGTGCGTAGCGCCCACTGATATCGAAAGGTAGATTATGGAAACCTTGATACTAACCATACATTACATACTCTGTTTTATCCTCATCATGATAATCCTGCTTCAGGCGGGAAAGGGTGCGGACATAGGGGCAGTGTTCGGCGGGGCTTCGCAGACAGTATTTGGCAGCCGCGGACCGGCAACTTTTCTCAACAAGATTACTGCGTTCGTGGCTGTAGCTTTTATCGTGACGTCGATATCGCTTGCGCATATATCCAAGCATCGCTCAGGTTCGACCGTGATAGATCAGGCATCCCAGAAAGAAAAACAAGGGATAGTGCCCGATGCAGATAAGCTCTTGATCGATCTGGAAAAAGAGACTAAGGAAGCGGACCTCGATGCCGGGCAAGAGAAGAAATAGTTCTTTAAAATAAATCATCGCTCAGGTGGTGGAATTGGCAGACACGCACGCTTGAGGGGCGTGTGGGTAATACCGTGCGGGTTCGAGTCCCGCCCTGAGCACAAAAAGTTGGCGTTGCCTGTTTGGCGGCGCCATTTTTTTTGTGCGCCCGGCCGGACGCATCAAGCCTAGATTCCAAAATAGTGCTCGAATTTAAGAATAGTCGCATAATAAAATAAATTGACTACGAGCAATGCAGCGGAATATGCTGGGGTCCACTCCTCACATAAGGGGGGTAGAAGGGATATCTTATGGTAAGCCTTTCCCAACTTCTTTCGCCCGGCGCACTATCAGTAGTGGCCCCGGGGGCATTTGCTGCAGGGTACGGTTCTTTTGGAAGTTTTGCGCAAATTCCGCAAATTCCAATGATGGAGGAAGCCTCTGCTGCTCCGGTGCCGGCGCAGTCGGTTCCTTCCGTTTCTAGCGGTCAGGTTTTTGGTTATGACTGGAATGGTTCCAATTTCATAAGCGCACGCGGTGAGGTTGTAAAAGCTGAAATAACGGACTTACTCCCGGGTGCAACCGAGCTACTTGGAAAATGGGCCCATGTAACGGGACAGACCGCGCTTGATGGAGCTTTTCTCCAACCACCCTTTGACGGCACTTTGACTCCACGTTCCGGTGGTGCACTAAAGACCACAGTTACAAGAGACAGATTCGATCAGGTTGTGGCATATAACGCGATCACGGGCCTTTTTAATTATTTAGAAGCTCGAGGCCTCGATATGAAACAAGTTATGGGGGCGTCTCTTCCCGTCAGGGCCGTAGTAAATGCCGTCGATGATCTCAATGCCTGGATGGATCCTGCTAGGAGAGGTGGAGTCGATCTTACCTTTGGAACATCTAAAAAATCCCGTACCGGTGAATGGCACCTTGCGAGCGATAAAGAGATAGTTTGGCATGAGCTTGGTCATCTCATCTTTCATCGTATAATTCCTGCGCTTACATCGTGGCATGCTAGGGACGGAGGATCTATACACGAAGGTTTCGCCGATGCCACAGCGTGTCTTTACACGCTCGATCCCGAGGCCAGTGAAGACTTTGCTATGGCTATAGGTGGCGAATATGGAACAGGACATGGTCTTCGCACAGTAGCTAATATGCTTCAGTATGGGGCAGTGGATCGCGAGGTACATAGTCTGGGGCGTATCTATGGCGCATTTTGGTGGTCGGCTATGAAGGCTATTGCGCCTATGGTGGGAAATGACAATAGAGCCGCCGGCGATCTTGCTTGGATGTTTCTCTTAGAACATGGTTATCACTATGCGACCAATCGCCCGGGTCCCAAAGATTTTGTGGATGCAGTAACGCTTGGTGCCCGGACCTATCTTGAAAAAAGCGAACGCTATTCCGAAGTCGATTTTTCCAAAGTAAAAGAAGCGCTTGAGCGTTCGGCGACAGAGCGTGGCATGTTGTCGTCTTCTTCGGCTAAGATCGGCGAATGGGTGGAAGGCACCGACGGGATGACCAGATTGATGATACATTTTGCCAACAAGTTTGCCTTTATTCCGAAATCTAATTCCCGGGGAAATTTCAGCGGCAGACAATTTTTGCAGCAGTACGCCGTGGTTGACGATGCTCTTTTAAAGATGCTTGGGTCAGGGCTTATATTGGCAAGGCCGGCCGGTGATCCAGATAGAGTGAACGCTCATTCAAAAGGGGATGTTAGGACGGATGTTAGGATCAATCCCGAGATAAGTATCGAACCGGCAAAGGCACTTCAAGCCGTTATCGCCGAGGCACAAAGGCTCGCCCAAGAAAAAAGGGAAGAGGCTGAGTCGAGGGAACAAAACGGCGCAATCGATCCTCACGAAAGCTGGAGCAGGGAAGCGTCTAGGCTTCGGTACGAAAGGGCGCTTGCAAATGCCCTGGCTGGTTTGGCCGATCCAACAACATTAAAAGTTGAAATGGTAATGATGCCAGAAGGATATCAAGGTTCGCCTCCTGAAAATATTCATTACAGGTTCGCGCTTCCGGGTGCCGAATTTTATGTCGATGCGAGGACAGGCAAAGCTGCAGCGAAGGAGATGCCCGATTGGTAGCAGTTTCATGAATCCGGTTGGCGTGGCTTACAGCTCTTTAAACGTCGAGGTGAAATGGCGGATACCCTTGGTCTCCATATCGAAGGCGAGGCCCTTGCGCCTTGAACGTCCGGACTTGTGGACTGTATCTACGACATCCACTATATAATCGAAATGTTCCTGCGTATAAACGCGTCTTGGAATGGTCAACCTGCAAAGATCTAGTGCCGGTCTTATGTTGTGGCCTGTATCCGGATCGCGACCGGCCAGGCAGGAGCCTATTTCCACCGCCCTTATTCCACCCTCGCGATAAATCTCCACGACCACAAGCTGGGCGGGAAACTCGTCCTCGGGAATGCCCGAATAAAATCTCCTGCCATCTATGAACACCGCATGTCCGCCTATAGGGGTAACTATGGGCACCTCGCGCTTTATAAGCTCTTGTCCCAGATATGCCGTCTGATTTATGCGATGAGCGAGATAGCTTTCCTCGCATACCTCCATGAGGCCCTGTGCCATCGCATCCATATTCATTCCGCTCATTCCACCGTAGGTGTAAAAACCCTCGAAGAGAATGTCCGATGGCTTCATTTCCTCAAAGAGTTTTTCGTCGCGGAGAGCTAAAAAACCTCCGATCGGAACCAGTCCGTCTTTTTTGGCGCTCATCGTACATCCATCGACGCAGGAAAACATCTCGCGCACAATGGAGCGGATCGATTTATTTTTGTGTTCGTCTTCGCGTTGTTGAATGAAGTAGGCATTTTCTGCAAATCTGGCGGCGTCGAAAAAAACCGGAAGCCCATTTTGTCTGCAAAACTCTGACACCTCTTTTATATTTTTCATCGACACCGGCTGTCCGCCGCCGGAATTACAAGTGACCGTAATAAGCACGTAGGCTATCTGTTCCCGGCCATATTTTTCATAGGCCTGACTTAAAAGCCCTAGATCTAAATTGCCCTTGAATGGATGGTCGCAGGTGGCGTCGCGCCCTTCAGCTATCGTGCAGTCAATCGCCCGGCCGCCGCGAAATTCGATATGCGCCTTAGTGGTGTCAAAGTGGGTGTTGCCCGGCACCACCATGCCCTTTTGTATGAGAACATGATCTAGCACCTGTTCGGCTGCCCGGCCCTGATGAACCGGAATTACAAAAGGCAGGTGCATGATGTCCTGTATAGCCTCTTCGAGCCTGTAGAAGGATTCGGAACCGGCATAGGATTCGTCGCCAAGCATCATCTGGGAGAGCTGATCGTGGCTCATGGCGCCCGTGCCTGAATCTGTGAGCAAATCGATATAGACGTATTTCGAGCGAAGGCGGAATACGTTTAGCCCGGCATCCTTGATGCGTTCTTGTCTTTCTAACGGCGACAGCAATTCTATGGGTTCGACTATCTTTATTTTATAGGGAACGACAGTTCTTGCCACTTTTCCTCCGATGAAAGATGCCAGTTTTTAGGTCTAGCGGCTTTCCATAAGCTTCTTCCGCAGTTTTAGGTAATTTTTTCTTATGGGTTCAGTTTTTCTCAGAAGAAAATCGTTCTTCATGGGATTTTTTACAAGTTCCTCCATGAGCAGGACCATGTTCAGGTAATCCTTTGCCTGTACGTACTCGGCGGCCGGCCCTTTTGGGCCGTGGTTGTGATAATTGCCAAGCGGCAAGGCTATGCCGCCGGTTTTATAACCGTAGGCTATATAGGCGCAGGCCTCACATCTTCCGCCTTTCAAAAGCGCTCTTTGAAATTGAAATTTGTTATTTTCTTTTGCGAGTTCCGCCGCACAGTCGGCCAGCCACGCTTCTATCGATGGGTCGTAGGTACTTTGAAGATCGCCGGAGCGTATCACCGGACCGTCACCGAAACTTACACCGCCGCCAGATGCCGAGCTGCATTCAAGCACGATTAAAGGGGCCGATTTCGACACGCTTTTGTTTTCCATCGCGCCAAACGCCCCAAGAAAGCCTGCCTCTTCGCCGCGCGTGAAAAGCCCCGTAACGCGCGCCCGCGCTTTTTTTTCAACCAGCCTTGTCAGCAGCTCTAAAATAGCAGCCACGCTCATTAGATTGTCGGCTGCCCGGGCGTATATCCGATCGCCGGAAAATTTTATCGCCGGCAGATCGTAGTAACCGAAGTCACCCGCAAAAATTTCTTTTTCAGCTTCTATTGAAAAACAGTTTTTCCCGAGATGCTTTTCGGGAAGCGGCCCTTTGAGTATCCTTCCTGCTACCGTTTCCTCGGACGTGTGGATTATAACCTTCGCCCCCCGGAAACAATCTGAATCAACCCTGCCCCACAGGGCAACTCGCCCGGTTTTCCCTTTTGCCTCGACGACTTCAAAGCCCGGATGATCTAGATGTGCGTTGAACGTAATGCCCGGTTTTAATTTGTCGCCGTAATTTACGATGACGTTTCCGACCGGATCTTCCAACACCTCAAGCCCCAGCCCTTCAGCGTAGCAGCGCACAAAGGTTGCCGGTGCGGTTTCAAAAAAACTCATCGTGGGAAGACCCAGCACCGATTCCACAAGATTTTTTGCCGATTTGTCCATGGATGTCTCCAAACGTTATTTTTTCCGCGCACGTTTCTTTACGGCCTTGACCTTTTTTTTGATCGCACCCTTTTTGCTCTTGGGCGCTCTGCCTACGCCCATCTTGGCAAGCACTTCGTTCATTTCCCGAAGCCTTTTTTGGGCAAGCCCATGCACTGTATTTGCCGGATACGTTCCGTCCTTTTTCATCTTTCCGGCCGGTTTTCCCATCAAAATTTCTATGCCGTCATCGATATTCGATACCGAATAGATGTGAAATTTGCCGGTTTTTACGGCCTCTACAACCTCTCGATGAAGCATTAGGTGTCGCTCATTTTGAACCGGCACGACCACGCCCTGTTTTCCATTAAGCCCCCGGGCTTTGCAAACGTCGAAAAAGCCTTCTATCTTTTCATTGACTCCGCCTATTGGCTGAATGTCACCTAACTGATTGACCGAGCCGGTAACTGCCAGATCCTGACGTATCGGGACATTTGAAAGAGACGACAGAATTGCGTAGATTTCGGTGGAGGACGCGGAATCTCCGTCTATTCCTCCATAGGATTGCTCAAAACAAATAGATGCTGACAAATTCAAAGGCTCGTGCTGCGCATATTTTTGTTTTAAAAAACCGTTCAAGATCAAAACACCCTTGTCGTGTATGGGACCGGAAAGTTTTGCTTCCCTTTCCACGTTCACTATTCCGGAATTTCCTATGGAGGTGGTGGCCGTGACCCGCGATGGTTTTCCAAAAGACACGTGCCCCATCTGGTAAACCGAAAGACCGTTTATCTGGCCGACCCTCTTGGTGTCGGTATCGATAAGGATTATGCCTTCATCTATCATTCTCTGCACATGCTCTTCGGTAAGACGGTGCCTTTCGCGTTTGGCGTCCAGCGCCTTTTCGACATGCTTGCGGCCGATGAGATTTTTTTTGTCATGACCCGCCCAGTAATCCGCTTCTCGCAGAACATCCGTTATATATGAAAATTTAGTGGAAATGCGATCGCGCTGCCTGGATTCTTCGATGCCGTGTTCCACCATAGCCAGCATTCCTTCGGTATCGAAACTTTTGATGTCGCCCCTTTCGCACACGGCTTTTAGCACGGAGGCATATTCTTTGGCCGAGTCTTCATTGAGCGGCATCGTGGTGTCGAAATCAGATAAAACCTTGAAGGTCTTGGAAAAATCCTCTTCGTAGTTATAGAGCACATGATATATCCACGACGGCCCCACCATGATGACCTTCACCTTAAGATCGATGGGTTCGGGTTTTAAAGTTAGTGGTGCAATCTGAAAATGAGTTTCGGGTTGTTGGATGGTGAGCTTTTCTGCCTTCAACACCCGCTTTAGTTGATCCCATACATACGGTCTGCGCAGTATATCCATGGCGTTTATAATGATGTAACCGCCATCGGCCTTTAAAAGTGAACCCGCTTTTATGTGCCGAAAGTCAGTATTCCAAAAACCGCCCGGCGAGATGTTGTATTCGACGGCTCCAAAAATATTCGTGTAGCTTGGATTGTCCTCCTCGATTATCGGCACGTATTTTCCGCCCTGAACGCCTGTCGAGGTATCGTAGAGGAGATTTACTTCATAATACCAAAATGGATCTTCAGGCTGCTTCGAGCCGCCGCCTATCACGATAATTCCACCATCTTGAGCGCCGCCGCCGCCCTGTTCTTTCTTCCCGGAAAATCCGTCGATATTTTGAAGGATGTGCGCCTTTACGCGAAGCAGGTATTTGCGTACGTTTTCATCTTTATAGCGAAGTTGCAGCTCGTCCATCAGATCGTCTAGCACAAGCGAGGCCGAGCGCTGCACGAGACGATCTATCGCCTGATGCATCTCCTTGCCAAGAGTTCTCGCCTTGGAAAGCACCTCTTTGAGCTGGGCGGACAATTCTTTATGACGTCTTACCTTCTTGTTTTTTTCATCCTCGGTTAATTTACCTTCTTTGACGAGATTTTCGAGATAGTCGATCGAAACGGCCTCTTTCCCAATTATGGGAAATACCGTGGGAGCTACATAGCCGCCTTCCTGAATTTGTATGAGCGCAAAGCCCTCTTTTTTGAGCATCTCCGCAAAATCTTCAAAAAACTTTTTTTCCTTGCGCTGATATCTGTCTATGAGCATTTCCCGTTCGCGTTGTATATGGGAGGATTCGAGCGTCTTTGGTATTTCGATTTTCAGCACGCGGATGAATTCGACCATATCTTCCTTGAAAAGACGCCCTTGGCCGCTTTCAAAGGTCAGCAAAACCGGTTGTGATTGATCGACAAAATTGTGGACATAGCATCTGTCGGGTGCGACGGGTTTTTTGTCACATTCGGCGCAGACGAGCTCCAGAGCTCTTTTTATGGTGGTGATGCGTCCGGTCCCGGCCATGCCGGCGACGTATATGTTGTAGCCGGGCTTGTAGAGCTTAAGCCCAAGATCGAGCGCCTCGACGGCTCGTTTCTGGCCGATTATCGCCCCTGTGGGTTTTATCTTTTCAGGATGCTTGAAAAGCTCCTTCATGCCTTTAGACGGTTGCCATTTTAGTTCTGAATAAGGAATTTTTTTGATAGCCATTTCCCAACCTTTCAATTCGTTAGAATTGTTTTTAAAAATCTTGCGGGACTTTATGAGATTGGCGCGCTTTTGTCCAGAAGCGAAGACATGACGGCCTTGCCAAAACGGGCGCGCTTTACATGGGAATGATTTTTCGGATATATTAACGGTCTCATAATAGTGTGGACAGATGACACAAGATTATGAGCCCGTTAATATCACCTACGGATTTGATCTGCATCACCTCTCATTTAAGGAGTCGCCATGTATTTTGATAGTCCTGAAGCTGTGAAATTGCCGTGGAATATGGAACGTGTCGAGGTGCTGTTTGAAAATGCCTTTAAAAGGGGCGATGGCATACTTTTTGAGCACGAGGTGTACGAGGTTTTTAAATCGATAGGTCTAGATGTGCCCCAACATTTCTTCTTGAAAAGCGGGGACGATGCGAAATCCATTTCCGATAAAATGACGCCGGAAGCGCGCTATGTCGCAAAGGTTGTGCTTTCGGGCGTTACGCACAAAACCGAGACTGGGGGAATAACATTTGGCGTGTCCGCACAGAATGTCGCAATGATTGTCCGCAAAATGACGGAAAAATTTTCCGACAAAGCCGGTTTTGAGGGAGTTCTTTTCGCCTCTGAGATCGAATACGAAAAAGGCTTTGGTTCCGAAATAATAATCGGGATTTATCAAGATGATTTTTTCGGGCCGACCGTGGCCTTTGGTTTGGGCGGAACCAACACGGAATATTTAAAAGATGTCATCAAAGACGGCATGGCCCAGCGATTTATACCGGCCGCCGTTTCGGTGGATACCGCAATGGAATCGATTTTGGAACTGCCCGCCGCCAAAATAATTCTGGGCAGGGTGAGGGGGGCTTCTCCTTGGGTTTCCGAGGAAACGATCGAAGGGCTGGTGGAGGCATTTCGGCTTTTGGGGCTTTGCTATTCGCGGCATAATCCGAATTCAAAATTCGTGATAGAGGAAATGGAAACAAATCCGGCAGTGGCATCGCAGGGAAGGTTTGTCGCGCTCGATGGCATGTTGAAGGTATCGAAAAAGGATTATGGCCCGGACAAGTCGAGAGCAGTAGAGAAAATAACGTCACTTCTAAATCCCGGTTCGATAGCCATAGCAGGCGCTTCGGCGAAAAATCCGGCAAATCCATCAAATGCTATATTGCGCAAATTTTTAAAGGCCGGGCATACCGGCGAATCCATATATCTCATTCATCCATCCGAGAGCGAGATGTCGGGCATCAAGTGTCATCTAAATATAGATGCAGTGCTTTCGGCCCGAGACGGAAAACCCGTCGATTGTCTTATAGTCGGCGTGCCCGCAAAGATCGCCGGAGCGGTCATTTTAGAATCGATGAAAAAAGGATTTGCGAATTCCATTCAGATAATTTCGGCCGGTTTCGGTGAAACCAAAGCAGGCAGGGAGCTGGAGGCCGGGCTTGCCAAAAAGCTTCATGAACTTCCCAAAAATATCAGGCCGGTCATCAACGGTCCCAACACGCTTGGCAATATATATTACAACGCAAAGACGCTGTTTACTCCCGGATATAAGTCCTCCTTTACCGGCAAAGGCAAAGAAAATGCTGCGCTTATATGTCAAAGCGGCGCCTACATGATCACGAGGGTCTCCGACCTTGCAAATGTGGTTGCTCCTCCGGTTGCCATTTCGGTTGGCAATCAGATGGATCTTTCGGTAGCGGATTTTTTGGAATTTTTGATCGACGACAAGAGACTATCCACCTACGGTCTTTATATAGAAGGACTTTCTCCCGGCGATGGCCTGCGGCTCATGAAACTTTCCGCCAAAGCGCGTGAACTAGGCAAGTTTATCGTGATCTACAAGGTTGGCCGCACCGAGGCCGGGGCCAAAGCCGCGCAGGGACATACGGCATCGATGGCCGGCGATTACATGATGTTTGCGGAGCTGATGAAACGAAGCGGTGCGATAGTTGTGGATTCCTCCGTGGAATTTAACGAAATCATGATGCTTACAAGTCTATCTGGCGGATTGCATGAAACCGCCCGGCGTAGAAAGGGAAAGGCCGGGATAGCGGCGCTCTCCAATGCCGGCTATGAAAAATGCCTAATCTCCGAACATTTGATGATGCTGCATGAGGACAAATTCGAATTTGCAAAATATTCAAGACAAACGCAGGAGAAGCTACAGGAAATTTTTGCGAAAATGGGTATAGCCACGTTGCTCGATCAATCGGAGGTGCTCGATCTTTCACCGATGACAAACGATGAGGGATACGAGGCAATAATACGCGCCACCCTTGCCGACGAATCCACCGATTTTGGAATCTATGCGATAGTTCCTGAAACGGGAATGCTAAATACCTGCGAGGTCGGGGAGGGGCATAAAGAAGATTCATCGAGGCAGGAAAGCGTATTAAGCCGATTGATAAAGATTCGTTCGGATTTAAAAAAACCCTTTTGCTGCTCAATGGAATCGGGATGGAAATACGACGGGTTTGCGCAAAAACTTGTCGATGCCGGCATCCCTACTTTTCGAAGCGCCGATGCTGCCGCTCGCGCCGCAGCAAAATGCCTCAATGCTGTTTTTTAATGGCGACAAAAGATATCTTCTGGGCATCTCTCTAAAAACCCATCATCAAACGATTGTTCCCGCATGCTTAAAGCGGGAATCCAGTTATATTCTTTTCTCATGCGGCTTTCCGGGACTGGATCCCCGATAACATCATTCGGGGATGACAGTCATAAACAGGTTTTTAGAGATGCCCTTCTATGGGCGCTTAGATAAAAAGGTATTGTTGCTGTTTGGGAGAATGGACAGATATTTTTTATAACAAGCAGCTCATGCCACCCGATCGAAAATAATCTTTCCGGTTAACCTGATTTCATGGATAAAATCACCTTTTTCAAAGTTCTCGAAGTCATTTGATGAATAGGGGATTGCTTCAATAAGAGGATTTATTTTTCTGGCGATTCTATCCAGAAGCGCACAATCCTTCATCGTTCCCCCATGGAAATCAGGCGAGACAACCAATATATCTATATCGCTGAAATCATGCGGCGCGTTCCTAGCGTAAGAGCCAAATAAAATCACCTTTTCTACAGTGATTTTTTTTTCGAGCTCATCCACAAATTGCATTATTATCTTGTTAACATTTTTAACTCTTTTTTTAAGCATCGTATTATAACCTTTGTTTCAGTAAATAAATTATTTGCAACCTTCGAGGTTAAAGATTTCGAAAGAGATTCTTTTACGCCGGGATATCTGCTGTTGATATAGTGTCTGGTTAGGATAGATAAAAGTTCAACTTGATTTTCAGTGAATCCGATGCCGGTTATCTCAGCTAGTACCTGCAGATTATGCGTGTACGCTGGAGGTCTGTCGGTTGTCTCGGCAATAATGGCTTTTAGGTATTTTTCAACGGATTGTTGGCACATGAAGGTGACATATAAATAACGCCGTGATTGCAACATCAGCCCGGCGCTTTTGAGGTCATAATCGGCAAGCGATATCCATTTTTTTGTGATCTGTTTCACCGGGAGCGTACGGTATATTGTTGTTTTTGACAAATCAAGGGAGTTTTGAAGGAGTTTTGAAGGAGCGATGACGAAGCGACGAAACTGCGACGAGACTAGGAACATGGAACTAGGGACCCTGAACCCGGAAAACCCCATTTGTCACGATTTACGGTTTACGAGTCACGAGTCACGAGTTACGGGTTTTACGGTTTACGGTTCACGGTTTACGGTTTACGAGTCACGAGTCACGAGTCACGGATTTTACGGTTCACGGTTTACGGTTTTTCTGTTGTCAGTTGTCGGTTGTCTGTTGTCCGTTCTCGGTTTTTAAAAGCGATGAAAATGCGATGGTACTGCGATGATGAAGCGATGATGATGAGGCGACGATAAGGCGATTCACGGTTTACGGTTTACGAGTCACGGTTCACGGGTTTTCGAGTTCCGAATCCCGAATCCCGCGTTCCGGATTTTGTCGTTACGGCCAATAGTTCATATTTTAACGGCTCATCTGTAAAGCTCGTGATTTTAAAACCCGCGTTCAGAAGCAGCTCTTCCATTTTGTCTTTGTCTGGTAAGACATGATGACAAATCGGCTCCGGCAAATCGGCGTGAAAATCGTTTATCTCTTTTCTGGATGAAAAGTGGGCTATCAAAAATCTTCCGCCCGCCTTCAGGACCTTTGAAATTTCTTTAATGGCGAGAGGCTTGTCGTCTATATGCGGGAAAGTGCTAAAGCATATCACGGCATCGAAACCGGTTCCTATGGAGCTTAAGCCTTCGGCTGCAACCGGAACCGTCTTTATGTTCTTTTTCGGAAATTTTCGGGAAAGATGCGAAAGCATTTTCTCCGAGACATCGACGGCCCAGACCATCCCCGAATTGCCTACGGCTTCTACAAGATATGGGATAAGCACGCCGGTTCCAGAGCCAAGATCAACCACCTTCGAACCTTCGTGCAAGCCGAGCTTTGCCACGAGGCGGCGAAAATCCGCGTCCGAGCGATCATAGCGATTCACCTCGTCCCATTTCGCCGCAAAATTGTCGAAAAATTCTTTGGTCTTGCTCATCGGATTATTTTCTTCCCAGATAGGTCGTGATTTTCGACGCAAGCGGAGGCACAAGCGCAAGCTGAATGATTATTCCCGGCAAACCTACCAGGAACAGATTCTTAATTTGCACCGAGCCGGAAACGCTGTTTAATATCAGCCCTACAAATGAAAGCGATACCAGCCTTCCGAAAATCATCGCCACAATCAGCGAAACTACGAGGGGTAGTTTGATTTTCCTTAAAGAGATGTTTATGGCTGCGGCATACGCACAAAGTTCTACGGTTATTGGGAGTAGGGATTGGAGCGGAGGCATAGCCGAAAGAGCGTAGCTTAATACCGGGCTTACGAGCGCCACGGCAAGCCCGCCTCTAAAACCCATCACGATGGCGGCTATCATCACCGCAAAGTGCATGGGCAAAAAAACCATTCCCGCAATGCCGAACTGATGGCAAACATAAGGGAGCGCGATGGCAAGCGCGGTGAAAGCGGCCAAAAATATAATCCGCCTCAACGCGCTGAGATTGCAATCAACTACCGTGCCTAGATAAGCTGCTTTTAACCCGTTCATGAATTATCCTCCTTTTCGGTTTTATTTTATTCTAGTAGCTGTTATGAGGTCTGTCAAAATATCTGTGGAGTTGTTTTTCATAATGCCGGATGCAGGAGGTTTTAAAATGGAAATAGCTATAATAGGACTTGCGCAAAGCGGAAAAAGCACACTTTTCAAAATAATGACCAACGTCACCGCAGGTTACGGCGAAACCGTTTCAAGGGGTATGGCCAAGGTGCCGGATGAAAGATTTTTGGAGCTGGTGAAAATTTTCAATCCCGAAAAAGCGATTCCAGCAGCAGTGCCCTTCATCGATATAAACGCATCCGGCGAGAAAGCCTGGAATGCTGTGAGGCAGAGCCTCTCAGGCGCCGATGCTATCGTCCATGTCGTCGATGCCTTCACCACAGCGCAAGTTGATGAAATCGTATCCGGCTATCGAAAATTATCAGATGAAATGATTCTCTCCGATCTCGCAATGGTCGAGGGCCGCCTTGAAAAAGTTCTTAAGATGCAGGAACAGGCAATGGGAGCGGATGAAAAGATCCATCGGGAGCTATTTCCCAAAATAAAGGAAAAACTCGAGCAGGGCATTCCTTTGAGAAATATAGAGCTTGCGGAGCCCGAAATAAATTCGATAAAGAGTTTTTCTTTTCTGAGCTTAAAAAAGGAACTCGTGGTGCTTAACATAACCGAGGACGGGGCCGATATTTCGAATACTTTTATGGAAAAAAGCGGTCTCAAATCCCCCGCGATATCTATATGCTGTAAGATGGAATCTGAGTTGGCCGAGCTTGGCGATGATGAACGTCGCGAATTTCTCGATTCCCTCGGAATAGAAAAACCGGCCTTCGAAAGAATTGTTCGGGAATCTTTTTCGATGCTTGGCTCGATGTATTATTTTACGGTCGGCGAAGACGAAGTGCGGGCTTGGATCATAAAGCGCGGAATGAAGGCTCCGGAAGCGGCAGGCGTTATTCACAAAGATTTCGAACGCGGTTTCATAAAAGCCGAGGTCGTTTCCTACGAGGATTTTATAGCCACCGGCAAACAATTACAAAAAGCAAAAGCGGCCGGGAAAATGCGTCTTGAGGGCAAAGAGTACGTTGTCAGGGATGGCGACATAATCAATTTCAGATTTAACGTGTAGCCTATATTAATTCATCCTTTAACGAGTGCGAAACCGGCCAAGGAAATAATAAAAACAAATAATATCAATAACTTATATTATCTGAAATATAACAATAATAGATGAGCGATGTGCTTGATTTGAAATTTGATAGACAAACTGGCGTCGCATAAGGTATGTGTTTTTCATGTTCAATCCATACGCCGTAAATCCGGCAACGGGATTGCCGTTTATTGCCGTGCCGGTTGCAATGATGCCGGTCGTCGGAACTGCTTTCGCGGCTTCTTCTTCTTCTCTTTCTCCTGTATCTCCTGTGTTGCCAACTTTCATGTTGCCCCCGCCCTCCGGGCAGCAGCCAGATTCTTTTCAGATAAATCCTGTGCCATCCCAGACGACATCTCTTGGAACCTCTGCCGCAGTCATCGCCGGCATCTTGGGTGTCGCGCCTTCTCTCCACGCCGCAGACCCTGCTTCCACTGCAGTTGTTCCTCCAGCTGTCACCGAAAATGTGATGAGTTTCGCCGAAGGTGTTTTAAACATTCCTTGGCAGACATGGGGCGAGTTCGGCGCGGTAGCTGGCAGCGCAGTTGCTTTAAACTATATGCTGGGCCGGAAAATAAAATCTCTCGAAGATTTGTCGGGCGATAGATTCAGTCGTGATAACTTGGCGGCTGGCGGTCTTCGCTGGATAAGACGGATGATCTGGGGCGCCACGACTCTCGTGGGCATGCATATACTTGGCGTCGATTTCGGAAACATTTTGCTCAATTTTGGAATTCCGGCGGCGCTCATCGGTTGGGGACTGAAAGACCTTACAAGCAACATTGCTGCGTACTGGGGGCTCGTCAGCCGCGGCCATATCGATGTCGGAGATTATATCTCGGTTAAGGACATGGCCGGTTACGTTAGAAAGATTATGCCTTTTGGCGTGGTCCTTGAGAGCCGGGCAGAAGACGGAAGTCTCAAGCGGCTGTACATTCCCTGTTCCACGATCCTAACCGAAGTCGTTAAAAAGATGTTTGTAGATAAAGGAGTGACAAGTTCCATAAAGGTCGGACACTATGTAAAAATAGGAAGTGAAATTTCCGGTAGGGTCGTTTCCTTAACTGATCGAGGTATAGGAATAGAAGAAGAAGCATCAGATGGAACGCGCTTTTTAAAATACGTTTCAATGCACCAGATAAGTCCCGGTTCTTTTAAAAACTATGGTTTAGAGCCCCCGCGTCTGCCCGGCGGAGCGGGAATCGAATCGAGGCTGGTTCTGGATGGAAAACGCGGCAAAGTAGCGAGCTATAATGATAGATATGTCTATCTTCTCGATGAAGACGGCACCATGATGCACCGAATTCCCAGAACGAGCTTTGCCGGCACTTGGTCGTATATAGATCCATCCACCCGCCAGTTTCCAGATGATCAACCCGAAAAATTGATCTATCCGCCGTCAAATCCCATCGAAACCAGCGTTTTTATCGAGCTTAGAAAACCGGCAGAGGTTTCAAGCTTTACGCCAAGAATAGGGGCCGGAGTTGAAAGCTTTGCCGATATCGCAACGGTTGCGAAAATAGGTTCTGCCAACATGGTGGAGATAAGACCCGACAAATTTCCCGAAGAGGAAAAGCTGATAAGGTTTACAGCCGACGGCCTAGGATTTGAGGAAGTACCTCAAAACATGAAAAGGCTGGCCGCGATACTCAAAAAAAGATACATGACCGCGCAATTCCATCTCCCAAGCGAATTCGGTTCCGTTGACGGTTCCTCAAGAGTGCTTTCATCGGGCAGGCTCGACGATCATGACCTCTTGATGAAATATTTTGAAACGCTTGAAGCCTTGAGAAAAAAACACGAGCTTTCCGGCGAACTCATAGTTACGGTTCATCCTCCTTATGAAGTTTTAAGCCATGATTTTAGAGACATTGTCGCAAGGTACGAACTTGCGGAGGTCGTGAATCACGAACAGATAGCTCCACGGAAGAAAGCGGATATAGAGGCGCGATATCTGCAAAATACCAACGCCTTTCTCGTAAGACTCGGACGTACCATAGAGGAAAAAGGCTGGAAGATGAAAATAGGCGTCGAAAATCAACCTCATTCCAGCAAAGAGTTATGGACGGTTGGAGATAAAATGAGCGATTTCGAAACTATGATGAACGGCACCTCGGCGGCCATACAGCTAACTTTCGATACCGCACACACCACCTCGATCTTTGGAACGTTCGGAGAACGGCGGGCCCGCTCACTTATACATTTTGCGATGCAACATGGAAAGCATATAGCCGGTTATCAAACGAGGCTTCCTGCAGGTGCCGATGGGACTTCATCTATTGCAAAAATTCCCGGTTTCCACAGGTTTCATCTAAAGCGCTGCGCGCTGGAGGGTGCCTGTGCCACGTTTGAAGTAGATTTGAAAGACGAAGGAAATAAGGATGGACTGGCGCGTTTCTTTTCAAAAATCAGCAATAGCATGGAAAGATTGCGCGAACGGGGGCGGTAGGTTCGGTCTGGTTTGACAAAAATCCACATTGAGATCATTTAATCGGCTACTTTTAGCGGGGGCTAAGGTGGGAAGGCTTAAGAGAATAAGAAACTTTTATATACCTTGGCTTAAAAGCGAAAAAAGCAACGCCAAGAAACTCGCCTGGGACAGCAGATACAATCAGCTGATACGTTTTCAGGTCCTCATAGACAATATAGAGCTATCCGGAAAATCCATTCTAGACGTGGGTTGCGGGCTAGGCGATCTTTGTTCATATATCTTGGAGCAGGGCATCGACGTGGATTACACGGGTGTTGACATACTAGCGGAGATGATAGCCGATGCTCAAAAAAACTGTCCTGTTGGAAATTTCATCTGTGCCGATATATTCAAAGATAAAAAAGTTTTTGGCACAAAACGTTTCGATGTGGTTTTCGCATCTGGAACATTTAATTTAAAACTCGGCAACAATGAAATTTTCATTGCGGAAATGGTAAAAAGATTTTCGGAGTTTTCACGCGAATACTTTGCCTTCAATATGCTGCACGAGCGTTCGAGCGATTTCATGGATACCTATTTTTATACAAATCCCGAAAAAATTTCACGAATCATTGCCCCTTATGCAAATCGCATAAAAATAATCGATGATTATTTAAAAAACGACTTCACCGTCGTCTGCCAAAAATAGCCTTACCTAGAACCGGGGACTGGGGATCGGGGACCGGGTTCCGGGAAACCCCCGTTTGTCATTGCGAGGAGGCCCCCAAAGATCGTTGGGGGCCGACGTGGCAATCCCGTTGGTTGTCAGTTATCAGTTTTCAGTTATCAGTTCTCTCGTTTTAAAAAGCGATGAAACTGCGACGAAGCTGCGATGGTACTGCGACGATAAAGCGATGATAGAGCGATGAAACTGCGATGATAAGGCGATTTACGGGTTTTCGAGTCCCGAATCCCGGGTTTTACGGTTTACGAGTTACGAGTCACGAGTCCCGGGTTTTCGATGGAGATCGCAGCTGGCTTCGGAATTAGCCCGAAGGCTAGGGCAAGATCGATGCAGGCCGCGACCTCTATGACCGAACCCCTTGCGATTTCGAAGAACCGGCTACGTTCAGCCATGCTTTTTCGCGAATTTCCTTCCGCTAAATTGAGAACCACCGACGCCATCGCCCGGCGCAGCTGATCGTGTAAATAGCCAAGCCCTCTGGGCCAGCTGGCACCCTCCTTGCTTAACTCCTCTGCCATTTGAACTGACCTACGGTAGCACTCCAGTTTTTCGTGCAACATTAAATACCTCCAAGGTTCGGTTTTCGTTTTGGGCTCCTACTCCGGTTGAGAGCCCAAAACGAAAATCGAACCTAAAGGGGGAGTTATGAATCACGAAAAACTGGAGTGCTACAAGCAGTTGGTTGAGGTGGCAGAGGAAGTTGCAAGGAGGATGACCAGCTGGCCACGGGGGCACGGAGATCTTGTCGATCAGCTTCGCCGGGCCACGATTTCGGCTGTTCTCAATTTAGCGGAAGGAAACGGCAAGCAAAGGCACGGGCTCGAAAGGGGCCGGTTCTTCAAAATCGCCAGAGGCTCAATCGCCGAGGTCGCGGCCGCCCTTGATCTGGCCTTGGCCTTCGGGCTGATCCATCGCCGCGAGCAAAGCTCCTTAAAATCTCGCCTTCGTCTGGCCTATGTGCAGATCGGGGCGTTACCTTGAGAGCGGTTATCAGTTATCAGTTATCAGTTATCAGTTATCTGTTTTCCGTTCTCTCGTTTTTAAAAGCGATAATAAGGCGATGAAAGAGCGATGATACTGCGGTGATAAGGCGATGGGAGAGCGACGATAAGGCGATGGTGTTACGAGTTACGATTCACGAGTTACGGGTTTTACGGTGACTACGGGATTCCTCGCTTGCGCTCGGAATGACATCTCATGGTTTACGAGTCACGAGTCACGAGTCACGGATTACGGATTACGGATTTCACGGTGACTACGGGATTCCTCGCTTTCATAGATGACATCTCATGGTTCACGGGTTTCCGAGTTCCGAATCCCGAGTTCCGAATCCCGGGTTTTACGAATTACTCGCGGCCTATTTCTTTTTGGAAGTCGGTTGTGAATTTCTTTTCCAGCATATGCTCTATCTTGCGGACTAAAGAACGCAGATGAAAAGGTTTCGAAACGTAATCGTCCGCGCCATGCGTAAGGCCCGTTATTCTGTCTTGCTGCGTATCGCGCGCGGAGACGACGAGGATTAATATGTCTTTGGTGGCCGGATCGGATTTGAGTTTATTGCAAACTTCGATGCCCGAAACCTTGGGCATCATGATGTCGAGTATGATGAGGTGGGGTTTGTCTAAGGCTACGGATTTCAATGCTTCGTCGGCGCTGTAGGCGCTTTCGAGGGTGTAGCCTTCCCGGGAAAGCAGCTTTCCAAGCACCGTATGTATCTCGGGTTCGTCGTCAACGACGAGGATCTTGAAGTCTTTATTATTAAGTTCCATAATTTCAATCACTTAGTTGTCTAGGGGGCAGCTGGTCAAGGAAAAAGTGAACTAAATTGAAAAGATGTCACGGTTTGTAAAAAAGAGCTTTTACGTAGGGCATTTCGCTTGCAGCAGTTAATACATTTCTTTACACTCCGTCGCATAGGTTGGTGATTTTAAAACCCGGTCGCGGGTTCATTGTTTGGGTCTTGACGTAACGATTTCGAGTAGTTAGTGGAGGTAAATTCCAAATGGACGTAGGCGGAAATCAGGTCAGGAAAGGGGGTGGAACTCTCCGCGAATTGGCCAATCCGCACGAAAAACATAACAACGTACGGCACCTTTGAGCTAGTAGAAAGCTCATGGCGGGGGAGATGGTCTTTTCCACCATGGGAAAATTAGGAAAAAGGAGAGAACAAATCATGAAAAAGATTCTTACTATTGCAGTAGTGCTGGCCTTCGCCTTTACGGCGACTTGGGTCAATGCACAAGAACGCTATGTGGGCGGCGGTTTTGAAATGTCCGGTCACGTGGTAACCGGTTTGGGCTATCAGCACAATAACAACAAGACCGGCACTGAGGTAGCTAACGACGGCGACAGAACAACCTACCCGGGTCCGATCGGCGCCTATTTAGGCAAGCTGGGTCCCTTGGGTACGCCGGAAGGTGGCAATGATAATGTGTCGTTTTTCGTCGATCAGATCGAGTTAGACATCATGAAGTCCTTTGGCGAAAACGTAAGACTGCGTGCCGATCTAGACTTTGGGAGGATTAACTCCTCAGGTATCGGATCTCAGGCGTTTGTACTAGAACAGGCCTATGCCACGGCGAACATCCCGGTTGGCAACGGCATCGAGTTCTTGCTAGGCCGCTTCAACACGCCGATGGGTTTTGAGTCCGTCGATGTGGCAGCCAACGATCTCATCTCCAAGTCGATCATCACCCGCGCGCTTCGTCCGGTGAACAACACGGGTATGAAGATCTACTACGCGTTCTCCGATCTCGTAGATTTCCACTTCTACGTGGTCAACACCCTCATGCAGGACACGATCAACAGGGGCAACACGCTTCCGGCGTTTGGAATGCGTCTTGGTTTTAACTGGGGCGAAGAGGGTACGGAAAGCACGTTTGGTATTTCCGGTTTCATGGGTCCGGACAACATCGACACCAACAAGAACCTTTCGTTCGGTGGCGATGTTGATCTTAACTGGTGGATCACCGAGTCCTTCGCGTTAGGTCTCGAAGGCCTCTTCCGTCGTGACAATTCCGTCACGAGGGGTAAGACCGTTGCAGCAGGTCAGAACACCATGTACATGGGCGGACTGCTCAACCTGCACTATGTATTCTCCGATGTGTGGGATGGAACGCTGCGCTATACGTTCGCCAAGCAGTTCCAAGGCGGCACGACAGCAGCAGCAGCAGCTGGCTCGATCTACAATCTGACGGGCGCTCAGCAGTCGATCCACGAGATCACCTTGGGTGGCGCGTACGCGATAGCTGACGGCGCGAAATTCAAGCTCGAAGGTCGCTTCGACATCGTGAAGCCCTCTCAGGCGATCCGCGCAGTAGCAGGCTTCGGCACTGAGTACGTCTATGGTGCAGTAGCAGGCTTCGTCTATGATTTCTAGTTAGGTCATAGAAAAGCTCGTAGAAAAGTTCGATCCGAAAAGGCCCCGTTTTTACGGGGCCTTTTCTTATTATGCACCCCAAGGGGTCAGGTCTTGCAATGTGCATTTTGAATCCTGAATCCCGAGAGGTCATCCTGAGGGGGGGCAGGGAAAAACCTTGATTGGCGTTCTCAAATAAGGTACATACGTACCCATTATGAGAACAGTAAAACCAAGAGACAATGTCTTGACTGTTTTGTTCAACAAAACTTGCACATCACTTCTTTCTCTATTTTATAATAACGCAGAAAGATCTTATTACCTGCGCGAGGTTGTACGAAAACTAGATATTGGTAGCGGTACCGTTCAAAGAGAAATTACCAAGCTTGTATCAGCCGAACTCATCAATAAACAAATTAACGGCAAGCAGGTTTATTATAAAGCCAATACAAAGTCCCCCGTTTACAACGAGCTTCGCGGTCTAATAATCAAAACATTCGGTCTGGCCGATATTATAAAAGATGCCCTTATTCCGTTTGCTTCCAAAATAGATTATGCATTTATTTACGGCAGTCAAACAGATGGCACGTCGTCGGCGGACAGCGATATTGATCTTATGGTCGTTGGAGATGTCAACGAAATGGAATTGCATAGAGTTATTAATAAGGTCGAAAAAAAACTGGATAAGGCTATTAACTATTCGCTTTTCACATTGAAGGAATTTGACAAAAGAAAAAAAGAAAAAAAGGGATTTATTGAGCGTATAATCACAGGTAAAAAAATCATGCTTATTGGTGACAAAGATGAAATATGACGATTTATTAAAATCGGGAAAAATAAGAAGCCAGAAGATCTCCGGTGATGAGATAGAAAGGGCACTGTCTCGAGCCGACAGAGACTTGAAGACATCGCGTTCTGTCATGGCAGGCGACTGGGATTGGGGCTTTGCAATAGCCTATAATGCAATACTACAAGCTTCTCATGCTTTTATGTTTTCCGAAGGTTATAGGCCAACCAGTCATGAAGGACATAAAAATACATTTGCATTTATGCGTATTGCTATGGGTAAACCATATGAGGATTTGATTACTTATTTTGATCGGGTCAGAAACAAGAGAAATCAAGCAATGTATGACATAGCCGGAAAAATAAGTGAGAGCGAAGCCAAAACACTTTTTAAGATGGCAGTTGATTTTGTGGTTTTGGTTAAAAAACTTCTGAAAGAAAAAATATAATTTAACAAGCCGATTTTTCCCAGATCCCCCAATTCCCGGTCTTCATAATTTTCCGGAATTCATCGCAATCTGCTATTTGTGTTTAAGTCGTCGAATAAGAGATTTGCCGTGAAATGCTTTTGGCAACAACGCAGACAGGGGCATTGTTTCTGAATTTCCGCGGGTATTGGCCATTATTATGATCAGCTCGGGCGCAAATTCCGAGAGGGCCTGTCTGCAGATGCCGCAAGGGGAACAGGGTTTTGGATAATCCGCCACGATGGCGAGCTTTTTGAATTTTTTTACGCCTTCCGAAACGGCCTTGAAAAGCGCGGTGCGCTCGGCGCAACAGGCGACACCGTAGGAGGCATTTTCGACATTGCAGCCGGTGAAGACGCGGCCGTTTGCGGCAAGCAGCGCCGCACCCACCTTGAATTTAGAATAAGGCGCGTAGGCCGCCTTTCTTGCCTTTGCCGCGGAAGCTATGAGTTTTGCATCATCCATAAGAAAGAAGCCTCCAATCATTCAATTTTGCGCAGCTAGCACGATTTGCAAGCCGGATGCAAGAA
>Ga0351893_10076_pt1 | contig 37863 bp, 20 predicted proteins | sample TotcelFGM3001K15_FD_206765 | JGI IMG/M metagenome (GOLD analysis project Ga0351893, IMG submission 206765) | Enriched cells from coal bed in the Powder River Basin, Montana, United States - Total cells FGM rep3 HSBNCT.FGM.300.1.K15 ...
GGGTCGGGTCATAGCGATAGGTGTAGTCGATGCCCTCCTCCAGGAAGACACCGTTGGCGAACACCGTCAGGGCCGCGCCAGGCAAGCGCCCTTCGGGACCCAGCGGACCGAGCACCGTGACGTCGTTGACGCCGACGCCGGGAAACGGATCGGCTGCTTCATAACCATCGACGACCTGGATCAGAAAATGATCGTACGAGCCGCCGATCAGCTGCACGACAGTCGTGGTCGGATCAATGTCGAGCCCGCTGGCATCGTCGTCACGCGGGTTCAGCAGCACGGCGGCCGGCCCGACGAAATCGCTGCGGTCCAACGACCCGCGGTCCTTGAAGATGTCCGCACCTTGCCCCTGCGGCGGGGAGACGTTGGGATCGTCGATTCGCAACTGGCCCGTCATATCGCGCAGCGGAGCCAGGATCGGCGAATTCGAGATCCCCATGGCGGCCTTGACCGTAATAAATTGCGGCCGGTCTTCGAGCGAGTCCACCGAACTGTCGATCGACCTCGCCAGCGGCGCTGGGAAGAAATTCCGGCCCCCGGCGTTGACAAACAAGGGGGCCGTATTCGACAGGGAAAGGTTGAAATCGGCCGTGTCGGGACGTGCGGACGTTTGTTCCTCGGGATTGATCAGCAAGCCGACCCATTGCGTGCTGCCCAGGGAAACCCGCCAATTACCCATCTGCGCGGCGGTTTGAGATGCATTGATCGGCGCGCTGTGCTGGAAAATCTGAGCGCCGATGATCGCCGTGCGCGGGCTTGAATTCGCCGTGGGCAGCTGATTCTCCGTCTCCACCACCGCGTTTCGCGTGTTGGAAATGACGTTGTTCAGCAGCGTAGGAGTCGCCTCTTCGCTGATCAGAATTCCCGTCTCGCGAAGCACCTGGCTGTCTACGTTGTTCTGGTTCACGATCGGCGACAGCACGTTTCCGGGACCGCTGATCTGCACGATCTTCGCAGCCCCGGAGATTTCCACGTACCGGCGCCCGTCCGCTTGGTTCCGCTGCGGCCATTGAATTCGGGAGGCAATGAAGAAGGGAGTGTATGCGCCCGGCGAAAACTCTGGATCGCCGAAGTCTTCAGCGGTCACGCCCCGGAGGGACAAGTTGCGAAACAACGTCCGCACTTGATACGCCATCACCGGCGTATTTTCGCGGAGGTCGGTCGAACCGGTGTAATTAATGGTCGCGGTATTGCCGTCGACATCCGTCACCTCCCAAGTTGCGGCGGAGTTGAACAGGGGGTGGGTATCGATGACCCAAGTCCGCGGCGCCAACACGTTGACGGCGATGGAATAGTTGCCGGCGGCGGTGGGCGCCTGCCGGCCTCCCAGGCTCAGCGGACTGTACGAGGCATTCCCGGGACCGCTGACCGCCACGAAGTACGTTCCACCTTCGCGGGCATAGCTATAACCGGCTCGAACGGTGGGCGGATCGGCGACGTAGAACTCGATCGTGACCTGATTGCCGTTGACGGTATATCGCGGTACGCCGCGCGCCGCACCGCTGCCGTCGGCGACAAACTCCTCGCCCCGCTCGTTGAACAGCCGCAATAGCGGCGTGAACTCGTCGCCCGTAACGGTGATCTGTACCTGATCACCGATGTCCATTTGGAATTGGTAGAAATCAACATCCCACAGCGGATTCTGCGGAAAGCTGAGGCTGTCCCCGAGCCGCACGTTGCTGGCCGTGAACACTTCGGGACTGGCTTGGCGGCCTTGCCGCGTGTCGACGGCGTTGAAGATGGTATCGTTGGGCTCGGCAATGGAATCTGGGAAGAACGATGCATTCCCATCGTTGCCCACGATGGTGTTGTTGACGATTCGGCCGAACGGCTGCGCGGACTGGCCGATCGACGCGACGCGCGGGGCGATCGCGAACGGAGAATGATTTGTCAGCACCTCGAAATCTCGAGCGTGGTCGACGTAGGCGGCACGATAACTTCCCCCACCCAGGGACATCTCTCCCGCGAGCCGGGCGTTCCCCACGTTGGCTTCGGCGACCAGCGTCGTGCCGTTGGTCACAAGAATACTCCTCGTGACGGCGTTCTGGATAGCGCTGGCCAATTGTGCCTGCGTGCTTGCCGGATAATCGACGACGCTCACCATCGAGTAGTAGATGGGCACTCGTCCCGGCGTCCAGCCGTCCCCGTGCCTGACGTTGGCGGGGCAGGCGCCGATGACTGCATGCTCCGACAAATCCTCGAATTCAAATTCGACCGTCGTGCGGCCGACTGTGAGGGAAAACGCGTCCCCGTCGCAAACGAGATCGCCCCCCGCGTTGTCTCGCGGGATCAACTCATAGGGACGCAGGTCGCCGCTGAAATGAATGCCCCCCAGGCCTTCGCCGTAGATCGTGTTGTTGACGATCGTCGCCCCCGGCGCGATCCCGCCGGCCGCGCCGGTGCCCGTCCGATTGTTCAGCTCCAGCAGGTTTCGCACCGGGCCCATGTGCGACTGCGCCAGCCGCGGAACCTCGCTGAAAGAGACGGCGTCGCGGGAGTCGATGTCGCGCAGGCCCGCGTCGGCGACGATGCCGAAATCGGCTGCGAGCGTGATCGTATTGGAATGAATCAGGGTCTGGCCTTGATGACGGAAGTGGTTCGCATCGCCGAAGCCGTCATGCAGCACGCCGACCAGGCCGACCGGAGCGGGCGCCGGGTTCGCGGTGCCCAATGTGCCGGCTTCGATAAATATCGCGCTGTCCACCAGGCGGTTTCCGACGTCGGCGATGGCCAACGTGATCTCGTACTCGTCGCCGGCCTGGACGTTGAATTGGGCCGTAAACACATCGGTGAACCCATCGTAACCCAGCTCGCCCAGGTAACCCCCACCTTCCCGCATGTCGTTGTTATTGTACAGCAGCGGCCGGGTGGCGCCGGTGCCCAGCGGGTTGCCGCCATTGACGGTCGCTCGCGATACGGGGGCGGTGGTGCCTGGAATCAGGGCCACGTTGCGTACTGTGCCCGCCGCGATGTCGCGGATGAACACTGCCATGACATCGGGCTGCGAAGCCGTCCCAACCTGTTCGTTGTACTCCTCGGATGCGAACACAAAGTTGAAGTAGGCTAGACCCGAATCGTCAGCGACGACGGAAAACTTCAGCGAGGTGCTGTCCTGGGTTTTTCGTGCTGCCGGCTCGAGCGGCAAGAACGCGCCGTCCAAATCGGCATTGCCCAGCATCGAGGCGTCCCCCGACGAAGCGTTGGACGTGTTGGGGCCGGTAGCCACGGAGGCTTTTCCGGTCGCCAGGATGATCCCCGTCTCCATGCCGATCGACCACAAGCCGCCGCGGAACACGCCGGCGGATGTGAAGGTGCCGTCCGTCGCGTCGACTCCGCCGACGAATACGGCATCTCCCACCGGCGTCAGGCCCGTCCCCAGAACTTGATCGCGCAACATGTTGCCGAACGCGGCGGGATCGGTGAGCGCAGATTTCTCGACGGTCACTACCGTCCGCTCGGGCCGGATGACAAAATCGCCCACGGCGTTGCCGAACAGGTTAATTCGATTGTCGCGGCTGCTGCTGCCCGTCGCGGTGCCGTCCGACAAGGCCGCCTGCAGTTTCAGTTGGCTCTGCACGGAGGGACTATTAATGGCATCACGGATGGCGGCGGCGATGACGTAATTGGGATCGATCGTGCGGAAAGGAACGCGGACGTGCCCCGGCTGCACCACGCCGTTGGTCATCAGGTCGAACTCGAACGTCAAGTCCCCGGCCCCGTCCCCCAGCCGGAACGTCTGGCCATCGGTCAAGGCGCTGCCCGCCGGCGCAATCAGGGTCGTCTGCTGGGCCTGCCGTTCGTTCGTGTCGTAAGTCTCGTTCAGAATCAGCGCCGGCACCGTCGCCAGCCCCACACGGGTCTGGACGGAGGTCCCATAGTCGGTTGCCTTGCGCATCTCCAGTTGGTACGGGCCGCTCAGCTGGCGGCCCGTGATATTGTAGTTCGGCCGGGACGCGAAAGCAGGATTCGCCTGGGCCTCCGTGATCATCTCGCCGCGTTCGGCGAACCCGATGATCACGTCGTCGATGTGGACGCCCATGCGTCCCGCTGGCACGGTCGCGTCGGCCGCCCGGAATTCGTACCGCAGTTTCAGAAGATCCTGGCCGGCAAACGGCGCTAAGCTCACGCGGGCTTGCCGCCAGACGTCGTCGTTCGTCAAGCTCACGACGGCGCCGGTGATGTCGGCCGAATCGCTCGACGCGACCAATTGCTCGGTGCCGTCTCGCCGCTGGACAAAGACACGGAAGAAATCGCCCGCGTCCGCATCCAATCGGTAGTTGAAGTACAGCACCGGGAGGTCCTGGGCCGAGTTGTTCATCAGGCTGAAACCGTTGGACGTCAGGCTGCCGTTGGGGATGCCTCCGCCCGTCGGAGCGTAACTGCCTGTATCCTCGCGGCCGAAATAGAACGTCGCTCCGCCTTGGCCCGCCGTCGTCACCGCCGCATGACCTTCGATCGACGCCTGCAGCGTGTACGTGCCGTTGTTGCGGACCGGCGTGCCGGTGATGCCGCCCGACAAACCGAACGAAGGCCAACCCGCCACGCCGATGACATACGTCCCCGCCGCCGGAAACGTATATTCGATGTAAGGATCCGACAAGCTCGTGCTGCCGCCAGCCCCCCCAAGTCGTCGGCGAAAGGCTGCTGGAACTTAGCAGGTTTCCTGCGGAATTATACAGGAAGATCTGAGTATCGACGTCGGTCAGAGGATTCCCGGTGACACCGTAGTCGATGTCGAAGATCCCCTTCGCCCCTGCGCTGGGTACGACGAAGGAATAATAGTCGAAGCTGTCATTGCCCGTGGCGGTAACCGTCAGATGCGGGATGATCGTGGAAGTGTTTCCGAACATGTCCCCGATGTCCGGGTTGTTGTTCAGGGTCCAAATGTAGCCCTCCAGGCTTTGGGCGGAGGCGAGCGTATCGTTGGGCTCAAATTTGCCGGCCGTTCCCGCCCCGGCGACGCCCAAACGGCTGCCGTCGAACGCGGGCGTCAAACCGTGACCGGCGGTCGCCGCCTCGCGATTGGAAACATGCCACAGGTTGGCTGGCGAAAGCGTCGTCCCGACAAATGCCGGATCCAGCAGGACCGGAACGACGGGCGGCAATGCTGTCGCGCCGCCGAACGAGCCGATCCTGTCCTCGGCGATCCGAAGCACCGAGTTGATCGGCTCCAACCGCACGGCCGGGTTGTTCAGCAATTCATCCGGCAGCAAGCGGTCCGAGGTCACCGCGACATAATACGTGCCCTGCGGCAGCTCCACCGTTCCAATGAACGGATCCAACTCCCCGACCGTCCCGCGAGACAGATCGTACATCCCGGACTGGTCGAGCGGGTTCACGACCGGCGCAGGCCGGTCCTCGGCGATGTTCGAGTCTCGTCCGATCAAGATCGGCCGGCCCGATTCGTCGAAAACGGTCAAGGTCGTGTTCGGCCTGCTCAAACCGTCCGCATAGTCGACGTCAAACACCATCGAGGCGTGATGCGCGGAGGGATTGGAAATCGCTTCGTAGGTCACGTCGAATTTGTAGAAATCGACGTCGAACCCGGCCGCGCCGGACAGCGCGCCGGCGACGGACAACGTGGCCTGGTCCGAAGCAAGCAGATTCCCCAACTCCTGCGGACGTTGACCGGGCGTCGCGACGCTGGGATAGAACGAATTATTGCTCGCCACCGACCCGTCGGCGCTCTCATCTTCCGCGGCCTCGCCCAACAGCGGCGAGTGTTTCGGTAGACCGATCAACTCGATTCCGTTCTGCGCGTAGCGAATGTCTGCGTAGCGGACGGTGGAACCGGGTACTTCATCCAGTTCGCGCATCCGGACCTGCAACTGGTACACGCCGCTGGTCAAGCCGCCGGCGAGCTGACTCGGATCTAACAGCCCCTCCGCGCTGTCGCCCGCGGCCAAGCTGCTGCTCCGGATGCGGAACAGGTACGCGCTGCGTTCGCCTTGGGCTCCCGGCAAGACCACGCGCATGCCTGCATCCAACGGATTGGTGCCCCAGATATCCTTGGGCAGTCCCGAGGCGTGGTGCGGCTGGTATTGGTCGTTCAGCTTCTGCAGAGGATTGACGGCGCCGTTCCGCACCGCCTCGGTGTGATACAGCAAATCGGGTTGGGCCGTCTCGTTCTGGGAGTTGTTCGACAGCGCGATCAGCACGCCGTCCGCGTCCAACAACTCGACCACGGTATCCAGGCCATAGCGGGTGCGGTCGATATCGAACCAGATCTCCGTGCCCGCGACGGCCCTGAAGCTGTAGTAATCGACGTCGTTACGGGCGTTCAAGAATCCCTGAATCTCGAAGCCCAACCTCAAGTTGTCATCGCCGCCGTACTCGCGGGGCGCCAAATCGCCCAGGAACTGGGCCCGCGCCGGAATCCCATTCAAACCGGGCGCCGTCTCTTCGGGGACGGACAGTTCCAGCACGATCTCGACGTTGCGGTCGTGGCTGAATTGGTCCAACCGTACGCTCCGCCAATCGCCGGACTGAGGCGTCGAACGGATGCCGTTGTTGTTCGTGTCCTTCTGCGGACGCCCATCCGGCTGGACACCGGCGCCCACCGTGTCGTCGTGAATCGAAGTCAGCACCACTGGAAAACCCGGCTGGCCCAGCACGTACAGCGCACCGCCGATGCGGTCTTCGATGGCCGAGGATTGTCCCGTCGCCGTGAAGCCTGCCCCGATCAGCGGATTGCGGTTGTAGGTATCGTTCAAGGCCCCGGGGCCGGACATTTTGACAACCAAGCTCTCGTTTGGGCTGCTCTGCAGTCGCAGGCCGCCGTAGACGTGCAAGTTCGAAATCCGCACCTCGTCGTACAGGATGTGAACAATGTCGGTATCGTCCCACACGCTGTCTGTCGACAACGTAATGCCGACGTTCTGCAGCCGGTCGTCGGTGGGGTCCGTGGAGGTGCCGCCGTTGTTAATGGCGACCGTGCGAATCTTCATCCCGTTGGTGCCCTCGGTGCTGGGCAACACCCTACCGTCGTTGTTCGGCAGCGGATTTCCGTTGCTGCCGTATTGGTTGCCGTTGTCAGCCAAACGATTTCCGCGGATTAGTGGGCCCCGGTTGTCGCGGTACAGTGTCAACTGATCGATCAGCCCCGTCGCGCGGCCGGGATCGGAAAGTTGCCCCCCGGTCAATGAATCGACATTGATGTTGATCGCCACATCTTCGTTGTTGCGAATGACGTTGTTGACGATCACCGGCTCTGCCCCGCGGACGAAAATCGTTGCGCCCTCGTTGATCCCGCGCCCAAACCGGTGACGCGGGCCCTGGCCGCCCGTGCCGACCGCGTTCTCTTCGATCACGCTGTTGGCGATCCGTGCATCGGCCTGGTGAATTTCGATGACGTTAAAGGCCGTGAACGTGCCCTCGATCTTGTTGTTGTTGCCGCCGCCGAAGGCGATGTAGGTCTGATCCAAATTCAGCTGGCCCAACGGCCCGGCCCAAAGGCCGCCCCAATCCCCGCGCGAGGGACTGGCCTCATTCGGCCCATCGTCCTTGTTCGTATCAAACGTCCCGCCGGCGCCGTACTTGTCGTCCAGCTTCGACGTGAAGATGATCTTCCGGTCCTCCAAGCCCTCGGCGATTAGCTGCGCGCCGAAGGTGATCTCGATCCGGGCGCCCTCCAATTTGACCACGGTGCCAGGGTCGATTTTCAAACGTCCATCAAGACGAGCTCGGACCACTCCGGTCAACCGCGGATCCATTGTCAGGGGCTGGCCTTCGGAATCGCGCACCACCGTCCCGTCGTCGACGAAGCCCGTTGAGCCGGCCGCAACCTGCCCAGCCAAGACATAGGTCCCGCCACCGCCGACGGCGCTGCGGAACACCCGCAACACGGACCCCGCCGGTGCCGCGGGCAAACCCGTCAACTGAACAGCCCGCACGTTCAACGGGGCGACCGGCGCGGTAACGGTTACGCTGCCGGTAGCGTCGGATGCCGGACTTGTCTGCCCCGTCGCCAGGTCCACGATAACGACCCGATAGGTGTAACTGCCGGGCGCCAGGCCCGGAACGCTCGGCGGGACTTCCAGTTGGGCCAGCGCCACAGAACGTACCGAAGGCGGATCGCGATCCAAGACGCTAACGGTCAGCGAAGGCGGCATGACGCCGCGATCCACGAAAGTCGTGTCGGTGGCATCCAGTTTGGCGATCAGATTGTAGGGCCCTCCGCCGCCCGGCTGACTGCGATAAAGACGGCGGGTGACGAAGTTTCCGCTGACGGGAGGCAAACCGCTCAACTGCACCGTGCCGTTGCCGGAGGTCAGGGTCACGGACGCCGTCCCTTCGGATGGGCGTCCCTCAAACCCGTTGCGGTCGACGAACACCAGCTTGTACGTGTAGGTGGCCGCCGACAGATTGCCGCCGACGCGCGGCGACAGGGTCACCAAATCGACCGGCGGACGCGTCTGTTCCAAGAGGGCCCCGCCGGGCTCGCCCTGGATCTTGAAGTTTTCGGCGATCACATGCACGATATCGATATCATCGAAGCGGCCAGGGACGCTGAGCGCGCGCAGTTCGGTGCCGGCCGGCGTCTGGATGCGCACAAACAGTCCGTTAATCGAGTTCTGCAGCAGGACGTTGCCATGAATGTCCGGCCCGATCCGTTCGTAATCGGGCGTGAACCGATTCACCAATTGGAACTGCGGCGCAAGGAAATTGGTCTCTTCAAAGCTGTTCGGATCGGCCGAGATCGCCGCGTCGGCGCTGAACGTGATGCGATTAAAGGCGATCGTCGGCCGCATCTCGATCATCTGGACGGGATTGACGACCATGTCAACCGTGTCAATCCGCACCAAGCCGCCGCCGTAGCGGATGTCCGCGTGACTGACATGGTTGAGGAAAATGCCTTCACGCTCGTAATTAAAGCGGGCATCCGCGTTGTCCAGATCGGCGCGGAACAGAATCCCGCCCCAATCTCCCGCCGCTGGCGTGGTGGTCGGCGGATGCGTGTCACGGCCGATCGACTCATCCAGCCACGAGGTAAAGTAGACGCTTTCCTGGGGCGTCCCCAACACCTGCAGCGAGCCGCCGCTGCGATCAATGCTGGCTGACGAACTGCCGACGCCGATCCGCGCTCGGCGCAGTTTGAACACGGCGCCTGCGTCGATCATCGCCGTCACGCCGTGCGGAACCGACATCGTGGAACCATCGGTCAGCGTCGCGGGGCCGCCCGACGAACCGAAACCGATCTCGAAGGCGAAATTGTCACTCAACGTCGTCCGATCACCGTCGAACCCGCCATTGCCTACGATCCGGACGATGTCACCCGGAGCGGTAGCGGCGAATGCCGTGGAAATAGTGTCAAACGGTTTCTCCAACGTACCGCGGAGGTTGGTCCCCGACACCTTGTCCACAAAGATCGTCTTGCCCGCCAATTCCACGCCGACCGTGCTGCTGCTCAACAGCGTGACCCGCTCGTCTTTGAGCGTGATGGCAGTCCCGTTTTGCGTCGCCGTGACGGCCAAGCCCGAACTGTTGATCGCATTGTACAATTGGTTGGCCATGTCGATGGCGGTGGTAGGAACCAGGCCGCTGGCAAAGGGAATCCGTGTCGCCGATGAATTGGACAAACTGCCGTTGCTGTCAAATTCGAATCGCCGCACATTGCCAAAAGCGTCTTCGATCGTGACCAACTGGCCGTCTACGTACGTGTTCCCATCTCCCGTGATGGTCAGGACACGATCCAGCGGCCGCGTTTGGAACCAGAAATTGAAGACCCCGCCCGGCGTGCCATCAGCGTCGCCGTCCAATCGCGTCCCCGGCCGGTTTTCGGTGATTCGATCCCGGTCGCTGATCGTGTCGTTGTCGTCCACCTGCGAGCGGAAATTAAGCCGCAGTTCGTAAGCCCCCTGCGTGGTGCCGCCAAAGCCGGTGTCTTCGATCACGGGATCGAAATCCGTATTGCCGGCAGCCGTCACGCCGAGATAGTAGGTACCGCTGCCGAGTTCCAGGCTGATGTAAGAATCGGAGCTGTAATAGTTGTCGTTGCGAGAGATGAGTTCCCGTTCGAAGCCCACGACGAGGCCGTTTCGATCGCGGATTTCCACTTCGCGATACAACGACAGCACCGTGTCGAGTTCGCTGGAATTCGGCAGCCGCTCGGCGAACGATTCCACCGTCAACAGGCCTTTCATCTTTTCGTCCCGCTCCTGGTCGTTGAGATCGATCGTAAAATGGAACAGGTCGATGTCGTTGCTGTCCGGCCGGTGAATGAACTGGCCGTGAATGATGTCCGCATTACCGGGAAAAACAGGTTCGGGAGGCCGGTTTCCAAAGAAACTGGTCGGTGCGCTACCGAAGCCATCCCCCGAGAAGTTGGCGAAGGGATCGGTCGAATCAAACGCCATCAGGTTTGTCACCGGCAAGTCGTTGGCCCGTTGCAGTCCCAGCATCGCTCCCAAGCCCACCATGACGCGTTGGAACCAATCGGCGCCGTAATCGCTATTCCATTGCTGAGCGCTGTCCAGGATGATCATCCCGTTGGCATACGTGGGGTCTACGCGGACGATGAAGTCGTAGTCCGAGAAACCGCCGAACCCAGTGGGCAAGGCGTGATTCAGCACACTGGGATCGTTCGGATCCAAGGCTCGCGGGTCCCCGGTTACGAAGGTCAATCCTTGGCCGGCGGTCTCCAGGAACTGGACGCCCAAGTGCTTGGCCCACATTTCCACCGCTTCCCGCACTCGCGTCTTCTGCTTTTCCGTGATCAGATTCGACAGGGGGTTGCCTTGAGCATCAAATCCGTATACCTGACGGAAATTGTACAAGATGGTCGTTACGCCGGCCTGTACATCGGGGCCAAAGTCGGGATTGACGTGCTGCTCAAATCCGCTGCCCACTTCCATTGGTAGGTTGCGATGGCCTGGCTCGTCCCATCCCCCGGGTAAATCGAGATCGAAACGCTGCGGATCGATCGACGAAGCCACCAACAGGCTCTGCCCGCCTAACTGTCCTAGGTCGTAAGCCGTTTCAAAACTTGACCCCAATCCCACCACACGCAAGGAACGGTCCCCCCTGCCGGCAACAGGCGTTGCGGCGGCCCCCGCCACGGACGTGATAATCAGCCGGCTCGCGGCCCCGTCGGCGTTCAAGGCGGCTGTCAGCTCGGCAGCCGTCGTGCCCCCGGCGTCTGTGTTCAACACGACGCTGACCGCGTTTCCCGCTACCGAGATTCGCGGCGCCGTCCCGACACCCAGCGCGGCGTCCGCAAAGGACACCGTCACAGCCTTGCCAAAGTCGCCTGTGGCTGTAAAGGTAACGGAGACCGCGCCGCCGGTCCCAAAATCCGTCGTGGCTTCGATCGTCGGACGCAAAGTCAGCGGCGGCAGCGGCAACGCTTCGTCGGTTCCCACACGCAGCCTCCAAGTGCCGGGACCGATCGACGATCCGGCGTTCGGGGAACCGGCCGGGATCGGCAGCGAGTTCAGATCGCCGGCAAAGGTCAAAACGGCCGTGTCGGCGGTTGGATCGTACTCCACCCGCGTCGGAAAAAACGTGAGATCATCGGTGTTTTCCACCGTGTCGCGCGTGAAAATCAAACGGTAGAAGTTCGGATTCTCGGCGGACCGTTGAGTCGGTTTGCCGGCCGCATCGTTCTCGATGAACAGGTCATCGTCGTTATAGTAGACGACGATCTGATTGCGCGCTTGTTGCAGAATCTGATTCGCAGGATTCGCCGGATCGGTGACGCGTGTTACGGGCTGCGGGACGACCGCAAGCACTTGAGGGGCCAAACTCAGCGAAAAGCCGACCACCATATTCGTTCCATTGTCCACCCGATCGTCCGTCAGATCACCGAATGCCTCTCCGCGCGTATTTCGCAACGCGGTGATTCCGCGCAACGCATCGTCGATCCCGTACAATTCAATGCGGTATAAATCGTCGGGCAGGCTTTCGGCCAAGCGGACAACAATCTCGTTTTGATTCGGCGCAGAACCTACCCCGATGTAACCTGGCGTCACCTCGACAAAGCCATTGGCAAAGTCGCGGTCCCCACCGGCGCGCACGATCCGGATGCCGTCGAGCGTGTTCGGATCGATCTGCTGGTTTTCGTCAAACCTGAAAACCAGTTCGCGCGGAGCGATACTGCGGACGCCGGTTCCGTCCAACGGCAATAGATCCCCATCAGTCGGTTGGATTCCCGCCAACATGGGGCCCACGACCGCTAAGAGAGTTCGCTCTTCCAACTTCTCCAGTTGGAACTCGTGCTTGGCAGCCCGTTTTCGCCGAGTTTGATCCTGACGACGTTGCTTCCAAGACCCAGAAGAAGATCCACGCGAGCTACGGATGGCCATAAATCATCCCTTTAGGGGAACAATCAACTAAGCTTACTTGAATTGCGCAAAATCCCCGCCTTGCGCAACCATAACTGAGACTATCGGTATCGCAATCCAACAAGCTCAGAGCAACTTGGCAACAACGCAAAATCAGCGCAAGCTGAATCAGATCAGCATTTTTCAACGATTATAATTGCTACTCGGCCTAGCACAAGAAAATGGTTATCTCGGCCTCGAGGGCCGTTTTTTCCTTTTCCAGTGCAATTGGCAAACAATGCTCGACGCTTCAGCTGGAGGCGAAAAACTCAAATATTACCTCATCGAGACTTTTCCCCATTAGAGATGGAGAAAAACGGCAAGAAGTTCCTAGCCGCCGTTCAATGAGACACTTGGGGACGCCGTGAAAAGCGATAACGGTGTTACCTTTTCCCCCTCTAACAACTGGCATTAGAAGAAACCTCAGCTGTTTCTTTCAATTAACCATTGAAAACATAGTGAAACTAGGTAGTCTAGGTATTTAATATCTTTGACGGCTCGGCATTTATGGAATTATGCTTGACGACGGGATCGCTACTTCGCCTCGCGCAGAAAACGCCGAGGAACACGATTGGACCCCGTCTAGCAGATTTGGACTAAACGGGCAAACCGTGTCTTTGGTGGCGGCCGGTTTGCTTGGTGTTTTTTTGCCACCTGCTTTTTTGTCGGTCATTACCACGAGGAACTCATTGTGGCTCCTGAAGTTGCGGAACTTTCGGCTGAACTCGATGCGAACGTGGCAATATCATCCACAAGATCCACAAGACCGGCGCTCGCGAGCGAAAAAGCCCTCGTAGTCAGTCGCGACGCAGGGCTGGCTCAGAAGCTTCAAGGCTTCTTACAGCAAGACCACGGATGTGACGCCGATTACGTGAACAGCTACATTGTGGCAGAACAGCGGTTGCGTAGCAGTGGCCGGCAATGCGTTTTTTTGGACCTGCGTCCGGACCATTATCAAGAGGATCCCAGATCGCTATTGGATTTCCTGGTGCGTCAGGACAGACGTAGGAATCCTGTCGTTTCCATAGGTTGTGACGGATACCGCTGTGAGTGGGCTGACTTGGCGGACTCCACCGTTTGCGCCCATCTCCGATTGCCGTTCGATCGCGACCAGTTGGAGCGAGTTCTCCGGCAAGACTTGGTAACAAGCCTACGGATGCGCCCGCTCCCAACGACGGATTGCCGGCAAGTTCATACAACGCACATCACCTATCGCACTTACACGCCTCAAGTCTTTCAAATTCTCGAGCATCTGACCCGCGTCGCCATGCACGACGTGACAATTCTCCTGGTGGGCGAAACGGGAACGGGCAAGACAACATTGGCGCGGATGGTCCACGATCTATCTCCAAGATCGCAGGGCCGATTCTACGCTCTGGCGTGCGGAGCGCTTCCACCGGAGTTGATCGAGAGCGAGCTATTCGGGCACGTCAAGGGAGCTTTCACCGGGGCCGAGCGTAACAAAGAGGGGAAATTCGAAATCGCCAACAGCGGTACGCTGCTGTTGGACGAGATCGACTGCCTGGATCAAAATCAACAAATGAAGTTGCTACGTGTGATTGAGACAGGCGAGTTCGAGCGGGTAGGCTGTAACGAGACTCACAAAACAAATGCTCGGCTCATCGCCGCGTCCAACGTAGACTTGAAAGGACTTGTGGACCAAGGTCAGTTCCGCCCAGACCTGTACTACCGCTTGAGTGTGCTCGAATTCAAAGTGCCTCCGTTGCGTGACCGGCCCTACGACATCGTCCCTTTAACCTTGGGTTTCGTCGAAGAATTTCGCGAGAAGCACGGAATCACGATCCGCCGTATTCACCCCGAATTTCTCCAGCGACTGAGGTTCTATGATTGGCCTGGCAACATTCGGGAATTGAAGAATCACGTGGGGCGGGCCGTGTTATTTAGTCATAACGGCCAACTTACTCCCGCCGACTTGGCCCCCAACATCTTGGAAGCCACCGAGCATGGACCAGTGGAGAAACGCTCACTTCGATCCGGCAACACTCTGTCCGAACGAGTCGCCAGCACTGAGCACGAGATGCTAGTCCGGTCGTTGGAAGAGCACGGCCAAAATCGCACCGCAACGGCCCGGGCCTTGGGCATCAGTCGCGTTGGACTCTACAAGAAAATGAAAAAATACGGAATGTTGGAGCCGAAACGCAATCGCGTCGGCGTGGCATTCGCAGAATGATCGGAACTACGCCGCGGCACGCATGTGTTATGCAAGAGGTCAGAGAACTAGTGCGTCGGTAAGGGAATATGTCCGTATTCCGACGGTTGATATTGGCAGCATTCAACGATTCATCGGAGCCTGACATGCCTCGAGTTTTAAGCACGGTCACCAAGCGGGGGGCCAATCTGAAGCGTCTGCTGACCGAAACCGGTGGCTCGGTGTTTGTCGAATACTTACTTCTGCTCACGTTGGTGGGCATCGGCGTCATCGTTGGCTTAGCTGCCGTCCGAACGGCTTTAATCAACGAGTTGGTAGATCTGGCTCAAGCGATCAGTTCGATTACCATTCCGTGAATTCTCCAGGATGGCAATGCCCCGAGACACTACGCCTGCTCTGCATTTAACGCCAGTTCCTTGCGGAACGGTACTCTAGGGGATCTGCTGCGTAAAAACAATTTTTTGGTTTGTCTTGTTTCATACAAGTGAGGATGTAGCGTGTCCACCAGCACGGAATTTAAAGATACCCCTGTCCTAGCGCCGGCGAACTCGTTGGTTGCTCAACGGCTTTTTGTTCACTGGACCATGATCCCCGTGGTGGCCTGCTTTGCCGGGTTCTACACGTATCTTAGTTACATTCCGTTGTTCTATACAGACATCTGGGGGCACGTTGCATACGGCAAGTGGATGCTGGAACATCGGGCCTTGCCGACGACAGATCCCTTCCTGCCGTTGTCTCAAGGCATGCGCGTGGTGGACAGTTCCTGGCTCAGCCAACTGTTCCTGGCTTGGGCCGAGTCAATGAACGGGGCGGAAGCGCTCAGTCTGATCTTTGCCGCGACTACATGGCTGACGTACGTGGTTTTGTGCCGTGCATTCTATCTGCTGAGCGGCCGGCTCAGCCTTGCAATGTTGGGAACGTTACTGACGTTATTCATCACTTTCGGACGCCACGGAATCATTCGCCCGGAGATTTTCGGCAGCCTGTGTATGGCCGTGTTGATCTGGATGTTGACTCGCGGCGAGCCGTGGCGGTCTCGCGCGATTGTCTTTGCCGGACGGGAAGCGGACGACGCAAAACAACCTTGGGCGCTTTGGATCGGAATTCCTCTGCTCTTTGTCCTATGGGTGAACCTGCACGGTTCTTTTCTGCTGGGAATCGTTGTACTGGGGTGTCACGCGGTGGGACGGGCCATTGAAGTGTCGTGGACGGCACGCAATCCGCTGGCAATTCTGAAAGATCGTTGGGTGATCCGTTGGGCATTTTTGACGGAACTGGCGCTGGCGGCCTCGCTGTTGAACCCCTACGGCGTGGGTCTCTTGATCGAAACGGTTCAATTCGGGCGTAATCCGAATCTCAAGGACATCCTGGAGTGGTATAGCTTGAAACTGGTCGATGCTGAAGGCATCCAATTTGCTTTGATCACTCTGTTGTGGATCGCCCTGTATCGTTTCAGCCGCCAGCGTGTGTCGATGGTTGATTTGATGTTGCTGCTAGTATTTGGTTGCGGTGTGGCGGTGGCGATTCGAATCGTCGCGTGGTACGCCCCCCTGTTTGGACTATGCATGATGCCTCATGTGACTGACGTCGGAGTCCGGATTCTGAAGCGATGGCAGCACAGCTTCCCACTATTTCAATCGGCTTGGGCCGCACCGCCCAAACTCCTTTATTCGCTGATCTGCATACTGGTACTTTGGTGTTGTTTTGCAATATCACCGAATGGGGGTCATCTCTTAGGCTCACAGCCTCGACCGCAGGAACGATTATACAGCCCGGGAACTCCAAGAGCCATCACGGAATACCTGCGTGAGAACCCGCCCCTTGGCCTCGTTTACGCACCACAGTGGTGGAGCGACTGGCTGGCTTGGGCCGGGCCACCCGGATTACAGACGGTCGTTTCAACCAATATCCACCTCGCCCCCAAGCTGCTCTGGGATGGATATATGCGGGCCTCCAAGGGGGAAACGTACTGGGACGACTTATTTAACCGTTGGAACGTGCAAACGGTCGTGGTTGACAAATCGAAGCAAACGAAATTGACCGGCGAGGTGCGCGGTTCAGGAGCTTGGCAAGTCGTCTATGAGGACGAATTGGGAATCGTGGCCGTTCGGAGAAATTCCATCAGCGTTGGCAGTGGCAGCGCCGCGCCGAAGAAGGAGGCAGGAAAGCAATGACCAGCGTAGTTCGCGGAAATTGGCATCGCGCCCTCCTATTCGCGATTGCCCAAGTAATCATCATCAGCAGCATCGTTACGGCGACCACCTTTCGCTGGCGCGAGCGACAGGCGGCTCGCGCTCTGCCGCCGTTGCGGGAACAGGCGATTAGACTCACTCCGTTGTATGACCACCCTTGGATGGCATCCGACGAACAAGTCGAGGCCACGTTGCGAAAGCTCTATCCGCGTCTGCGCGGCCCGGAGCCGAAAATGAACTACGTCGACCACGCCTATCGTATTTGGGGTCCGAACGCCGTGTTCGACGATCCGGAAGCGCTGTCAGGGAAAGAGATGCGGGACATCTTGTTGAATAGTGCGCGATTTTCCGAAGTTTGGCCCAGGAGCCCTTCATTTTTGGAGCAGAAGGAAGGCGGCCGCTGGACCATCCGGACCAGGGAGGGCTTGGCAACCTCCGCCCACACCGACCATACCCTGGCCAGCATCTCGGAAGCCGGCATTGGCCGAGACTACCCGGTGATCACCAACTCAGGCCAGATGACCTTTGCGCAACTTGTGGAAACCTCGTTGAGCGAGTTCAGCGTCGATCAAATGGAGTACGAATGGGCGATTTTAACGTATACTCTGTTCCTGCCTCCTACCACGACATGGCTCACGTCTGAGGGCCAGCAGGTCGACTTTGATGTGCTGGCGGAGCGTCTGATGCGGGAAATGCTGCCCAACGGGGTTTGTTTCGGCCATCACCGAATGGCCGCGCTGATCGCGATGCTGCGAGTCGACGTCGACGTCGCTCCTATTCTGTCGCGACCCAAGCGGGAGAAGATCGTCAAGTACCTGACCGTCGTTTCGCGGCAACTCGTCAAGACGCAACATACGTACGGCTACTGGGATTCAGGATGGATCGGAACTAAACCGCAGGTCGTTGAAGGCGAGGAGTCGATCGCGGGGGCCGAATTGAGGGATCGGATCATCGCGACAGGCCATATCCTCGAATGGCTGGCCTTTGCGCCGGAGGAGGTGCACCCGCCGCGGGAGGTTCTCACCCGTGCCGCGCAGTGGATCGTTCGCGCTATTGAGCAACTGGAACTGAGTGAAATCAAAGAGCAATATGCGTTCGCCACCCACGCGGCCAATTCCCTTGCTCTGTGGCGAAAGACCACGCCCGCGGAATTCATGAAATCGCGTCTGGATCACACGACGGCGGTGGGGCCGGCTGCCGCGCGGCAGGGGGCCGCAAAGCGACACAGCAGGGACACTTGACATCGCGGTCGCAGGCCAGAGCGTCTGGCGGCGGCGTATCAATCGACGACGCGCAGTTTTTGAGGAGCACACGCTATGTTGAACAACGCAGCCAAGAGGTTATGGGGCGACGAGTCCGGCTTCATTGTGTCGACGGACCTGATTTTGATCAGTTCGATTCTTGTGATCGGCTTGCTGGTAGGCTTGGTGAGCGTGCGAGATCAGATCGTCCAGGAACTGGGCGACGTTGCGATGGCCGTGGGCAATCTAAATCAGAGCTACTCGTTAGCCGAACACAGCGTGACGTTTGGCGGCTTTACGTTTACTGTGGCAGGGAGCAGTTTCGCGGATACGAACGATTTTGGGGAATTAGGAGCCGACGAGAACAACACGGCTGCGGCCGGCTCTGAGCCGGCCGGCATTAGCGTCACCGTCGGCGCGTCCGGCGAAAGCTAGGCGTCGGTTGCAGCACGAGAACGCCGCTCTGGAAAATCATTGTGAACAAAAGTCGCTTCTTCCGTCGTCTTCGATCACGAGCGAGCCTTCTTTGGAACGACCAAAGCGGCGAGACTTCGATCATGTCGCTGGTCTTGATTTGTACCATCATCGTGATCGGAGTCACGGCCGGTCTGACAACCTTTCGCAACCAGGTGGTTCTGGAGTTCGGGGATCTCGCCGCGGCCATCGAAAGCCTGGACCAATCCTACGATGCCGGCCCCTACGGAACGCATGTCGATTCGCCTCCACCATCGTCGCCTATGGTCGATTTTCCCTGATCCCGGCGAATGCTGAACTTTGATCCAGACGCACGCGGTGAGGATGATCGCAATTGATTCCCTGTGTGCGTCGTTCCATTTCTTGGCATTCCGACTGCGCGCTGGTGAGTCCGGGCCGAACATGGTACACTCATCTGCGGTTCCGGATTCGAGGAAGGAAATGGCTGCGATGCGATCCAAGACGATTCATTCTCCACAGGGACGAAATCAGGCTGCAGCACGCTCCGCGGCGACACCCGCGCTCGCGCCACGGACGCTGGCAGTCGATCCGGCGAGCTCGATTCCCTGCGTTACCGTGCGGACTCTGACGTTCCATCCACTGCTGTATCGCAAACGCCTTGCGCGGTGTGAGGCCGCGAAGCCGGGAGATTTGGTCGCGGTATACGGACCGGACGACGTCTTGATGGGGTATGGCCTGTACAACTCGCGAAGCGAAATTGCGGTTCGCATGGTGTTTCCGGGGGACGAGTTGCCGGCGGCGGAACACTGGCGGCGGAAGCTCGACGTGGCCGTTTCGTTGCGTCGCGACTTGCTCCGGCTGGACGATGCGGCGGATGCGTACCGCCTGGTCCATGCCGAAGCGGACGGGCTGCCGGGCTTGGTTGTCGACCGCTACGGAGACGTGCTGTCCGCGGAAGCATTCAGTCTTGGGATGTATCAACGGGCGGATGCTATTCTGGCCCAACTGGCCCTCATGTGCGGTACACGGCATACGTTGGTGCGTGCCAGTCCCCAATTCCTCAGCCAAGAGGGCTACGATCCGCCATCGCTGAAATCTGCCGGCTTGCCGGAGCAAGTCCTCATCCACGAACACGGCACGCGGTTCCGTGTCCGATTCGCGGGCGGACACAAGACGGGATTCTTTTGCGACCAGCGGGAGAATCGCCGGCGACTGGCTGAGTTCTGCGCCGGCCGCACCGTGCTGGATCTGTGCTGCTACACCGGCGGGTTCGCCGTGCAAGCGAAGAAACTCGGCAATGCAGCCGAAGTGACCGGAGTCGATCTGGACGAAGGACCGCTTCAACTGGCCCGCGAAAACGCCAACTTGAACCAGGTCCGCATTCACTTTGTGCAAAGCGACGTATTCATCTACATGCGCGACATGTTGCAGCAAGGCCGGCAGTATGACGTCGTGGTTCTCGACCCGCCCAAACTGATCCGCAATCGTACTGAATTGGAGGAGGGCACGCGCAAACACTTCGATCTGAACCGTTTAGCGATGCGGTTGGTTCGTCCCGGCGGGGTGTTGTTGAGTTGCTGCTGTTCGGGCTTGCTTCAGGAAGCCGATTTTGTACGGTTGCTATGCTCCGCTTCCTATCAGGCCGGGCGCATTACCGAAGCGGCGACGGCCGAACGTTCCGAACGCCACGCCTCGCGACCCATGCAAATTCTTGCCCGCACCGGGGCTGCCGCCGACCATCCGGTTGCTGCAGGAGTTCCCGAGAGCGAGTACCTGAAAGCCGTTTGGATGCGGCTGGGATGATGCTGCGATGGAATGTAGTTAAACTTTTCCGCCTGCGTTGACTTTACGTGGTGTGCCGAAACGTCTGATCGAAACGCTTGTGCAGGTTCGATAAGAACGACGGGTTCGCTGTTCCGCAGTTGATTTTTGATTGTCGCAGGTCGCAGGGGGAGTTCCGGATGACAATGCAACACTGGATACCCGTTCTAGTTTGGGGTGTTCTGCTGTGCGGTGGGATCGACGGTGCGTGGGCGCAGCCCAAATGCACCGCGGGAGTGGTTTACCGTGTTGCGCGCCCTGCTGAACTGGAAAACTCGGATGCTTGCAGCGCGAAAGCATCCGGTAATTGTGGAGCCGCTTGTCGACGGCTGAATTGCTGTTCGCAAGAGGCGGTGGCAGGTGGCGAGCGGAAAGCAGCGGTCACGTGCAAGCAGAAAACGTGTTTCCAATGCGAACCAGCTTGCAGCATCGGGCAATCCCCCAAGGGTGTCTCTCATCAGCAGTCCAAGGGCGTCGCCGCGACGGAACCGAGAAAACTCGCTCTGCCGTGCGGGCCCCCGAAGCGTCTGACGGCGTCCGATTCGCCCAAGCCTGCGTACGTCAGCAACTTGGGAAAGTGCGACCCGTGTCAGGCGGATTGCCGCCGCGACACGATCTTCGGTACGGAAACCATCTTCGGCGACGTTTCCGCCCGCTCGTTTTTCGGTACTTCCCTGGAGAATGCTCTCGTGTGCTCCGGGAAACGCGGCAAGCCGGAAAAGAGCACCGCGAAGGGGCGGGCCAAGTCGAAGTGCGGGTGCGACACCGGAGATTCACCAATTCTGGAAGGTCGGCCCGAAGAGCCTGAGTGGAATAGTAATCCGTTCCGTGACGACTCGGTGGAACCTGCTCCGCTCCGGCCTCTGCCGCGGGTTTCCACAGATACGTCGGCAGCCCGTCAAGTTCCCGCCGTTCAGCCGCCGGCGAATTTGCGGATCGTGCGAGCCAAACCCGTTTCAAGCTATACCGCACCCGCGGTCTACGAAGTCGAACGGATGCGGCTCGGCGACTGGTTGCCCAATCCGATGTCGATTCTTGATTGACCTGCGCACAACTTCAGAATCTGAAGGTGGAGGATTGCTTCCCGTATGACGACGCCCGTTTCAGCGTCCTTGCGTTCAACTCCCAATCCTTTCGCCACCCGCTACACCAAGCCGTCCGCGGGCGAGTATCTGTTTCCGGACGACGCCGACGCCGGCGCCGAGACGCTGTTAGCGAGGCTGCGTGAGTTCCAATGGTGGGGCCAGATCACGGGACCACACGGTAGCGGCAAATCGACGCTCGTACAAATGCTTCTGCCCCGCCTGGAAGCCGCCGGCCGTGTCATTGACTTCTACGCCTTTCGTGCAGACCCTCCGCCCTTGCTCCTCGCATCGGCCTCATCCGGCCTACGGCCCGCTAGAGTTGCCTGCTGGACTCGAACGACGCAAATTGTGGTCGACGGATACGAACAACTCGGGTGGCTGCAGCGCACTTGGTGGAAGTGGCAATGTCGGAGGCGCGGAGCCGGACTGTTGGTCACCGGTCATGATGATTTGGGGTTTCCTCCGCTGTGGCGAACGGAAACGAGTGCAGAAGTTACGCGGCGTGTTGTGGCCCGCCTGTTGGATCAGGCCGATGCCTCGTGGCTGGCAGCAGAACAGTTGGATCATTTGTTCGCGACGCATGAGGGAAATGTGCGGGAAGTTCTGTTCGCATTATACGATCTGTACGAGCAGCGGCACCGGCACGTGCTGGCGGATGACGAATCGATAGGCAAACGGAACGAACCCGAATGACTCAGATGGCGTAGCACAGGCTGCCGTGTGCGTGAATTGGGAACTTGGCGCGACAGGCACACCATTTCAAGGGCTGGCGAATAAACAAAACCAGCCCCGTAACCGGCACCGCCGGCATGATGTGCCCGTTTTCCATTGCTTCGCCAGCTTTCTTTGGCGGTGCAAATGCAGTCTGAAACCGGCGGCCTGAGGGAATATTGGATATTTTTCCTCCAGTGTTCCCTTCCGCAGCCTAAATTACAGCATGGGATTGCGCGCCCGGGCGATTGCCGGGGCGAGGCCAGGAAGGCCCGGACACGTGGTCGTGTATTACGGGAGATAGGCCCATGCGAAAACCGGCAGCGAACATCATTCAGCTCGGCTGCTTGGTCATGTTGTTAGACGGCTTGACGGTCCAACCGGCCACCGGATATACGCTGGTCGATTGGATCCGCACTTGGCCCACCTCGACGGCGGGGGCGGTGGCGGCGCCGGCCTTTCCGGTCGTGGTGCCGACGTATCCGGCGCCGGGTTATGTCGCGCCGAGTTGCGGGGCGCCGGCACCGTCGTGCGATGCCCGCCCACCCTACTACAGCGCCCCGGCCACACTGGCTCCCGCGCCAAATTGCGGAGCCGCGATGCCCGCTGCGCCCGTGGGCGCAGGCGTGTCGTACATCCAGCCCGCCGTAGGTGTAGCAACTCCCGTCCAGCACGTCAGATATCGCTCGACCTGGGTTCGCGTACCCACCACGAACTATCGGCCGATCGTCAACTACGATCCGGCGACCGGCTGGCCCACGACGACGATGCTGCCCTGCACGACCTATACGTGGCAAATGCAGCGTGTGCCGGCCGAAGGCCCGGCCAACTGGTTGCTGGACCCACTGCGTAATTTGTTTGGACCCAGATCTCCTCCCCCGGTACCGGCAGCCGGCATCTACATCCCGGCACCAACACCCGCCCCCACGTTCTCCGCTGCGCCCGCATACGCTGCGCCGCCCAGCATTGCTCCAAGCAGTCCCTACGGAACCACCGCGCCGCTTGAGCCGCCCATCGCTTCACCGGGTTGGGTGCCCTCGGGTGCGCCCGCGCCGACCATGCCCGCGCCGACGATGCCTGCGCCGCAGATGGGCCCAGCAGGTCCGGTGGGAAAAACGCCGGCCGATCAGCCGCCGCAGCTCTCACCAAACGAAATCCAAGGGCTACAGCCGATCCCGGAAATTCGTCGCTATGCACCAGCCAACAACAGTGACCCGCCGCCGACGACGTCAGCTCCGCTGCTCAATCCGTCGCCGCCCGTGCCTCCCGCTTCACCGCCGCTCTTTTCGCCTGTGCCCGACCCGGATGCCGGCAGCAGCAGATCGCAAGTCCCTGCGGCCCCCAGTCTGTACGATCCCGACGGCCGAACTGCACGCGTGCTGCCGCTCAGCAGTCGCTGGCCCGCTGTGCCGATCCGCTGGCCGGAACAACCCGCCGTATCGGAAAGCCCCACGGTCACCGCGTTCGGATTGAGCGAGCCCACCCGATCACCCGCCGCGCTGGATACCGCCGGCTGGCAAGCCGTGCAGCCTTAGGGCCGCGAGCAGAGCCCGGGGACGACGAGCGTTCGGCGATCCTGTTTTCGGTGAAGGATTTCCAGGCACGTGACTCGAACTCGCTATCTGTCCGCCGATCGTGCATTGGAAATCGCGGCCCACCTGCGACCGCAGATCTTACGGCGGCTGGACTCGTCAAGCGGGACCTCCGGTTTACGTTCGTTGGCTGAAGCGGTGGCGATAGCCGCGAACACCGACTTGACCGACGACGAGTTTGCCAGTTTGTATGCCGAGGCGGTGGCCTGTGGAACGGCCGTGACGAGGCTTGCCGGGCCGCTGTTTCGCGACGGCCGCGTGAGAGCGTGGGTGTTGGACCACGCCAACCTGTTGTGGAAAGGGATCATTGAGGAATCGTTTGCTTTGGCGTTTGGACAAAACGCAGGCGGTTGGGAACCCCAGCCCGGCGGCGGTGACCCGATTCTGGCGTTTTATGAGGTGTTCCTGCATCGTCATGACCAACGCCGCAGAACTCGTCATGGCGTGTTCTACACTCCGCCACCGATCGCGCGATACATCTTGTCCCAGGTGCATCGTTCCTTGATCGACGAGTTCAGTCTGGCCGACGGGTTGGCCGACGAAATTACCTGGCAGGAGATGATACGGCGCGTCCCGTTGTTGTCTCTGCCGGCTGCGACGCGGCTTGAGACGCCGTTTGTTCGGATTCTCGATCCGGCGCTGGGCACCGGTGTGTTTTTGAACGAAGGCGTCAAGCTGATCCACTCGCACCTGGCGGCGCGGTGGACGGCGGCGGGCGACTCACCCCGCGAAGTGGCGAGCCGATGGGACAAGTACGTAGCCGCTGCTCTGTTGCCGCGTTGGTGTGCGCTGGAACTGATGCTGCCCGCCTGTATCGTCGCGACGTTGAAATTAGCGGTCACGTTGGCCGAAACCGGTTTCTCGTTTACGCATGCTTCGCGGCTTGAAATCCATCTGGCCAACACGTTGGCGGGCCCGGCCGCGCGGCAGCGTTCGCTGTTTTCAGAACGTGAGAACGCTTTCCTGTCCGCGGCGATTGCAGGTCGCAACTTGGCGTCTCATGCACCGTTTACCGTGATCGTCGGCAATCCGCCGTTTTCCGGCATCTCGACACAACAGGGTCGCTGGATCGCGGACCTGCTCCGCGGCAGCGAAGGCGGCCACAGAGTCTGGTGCAATTACTTTGAAGTCGATGGCCAGCCGCTTGGCGAGCGAAAAACTTGGTTGCAGGACGATTATGTCAAGTTCCTGCGTTTTGCCCAGTGGAAGATCGAGACGACAGGGTGCGGGATCGTGGGTTTGGTGACCAACCACGGCTACCTGGACAATCCCACGTTTCGCGGTATCCGGCGGGCACTGCTGGCCACGTTTCCGCAGCTCGCAGTGATCGACCTGCACGGGAACCGCAAGAAAAAGGAACGAGCGCCGGACGGCAGGCAGGACGAAAACGTATTTGCAATCGAACAGGGGACGGCAATCGGACTGTTCCGCCGCCCCCCGATCAAGGATACATGCGGCGCCGCGTGGCACGGGGAATTGTGGGGAACCGCCGAGTCGAAGCTACGCACGCTGGATGAGGCGGCGGATTTGTCGGCGTTGAGGGACGGCGATCGTTCGCTGGCGATCCGGCAGCTCGTCCCCGGTCCCGGGCAATACTTCTTCACCCCGCGGCCGATTACGCAACGGGATGAATATGATGCTTCCCCAAGCCTGCCAAACTTGATGCCGGTCAACGTGACGGCGCCGGTCACGGCTCGCGATCATTTCGTGGTGGCGTTCACGCGTGAGGAGTTGCTTGCGCGAATGGCCGAATTCCGCGACCTGGCTGTGGACGACAACGAACTCCGCCAGCGATATTTCACGCGCACTCGCTCTGCCAAGTACGCGTCGGGAGACACGCGCGGCTGGAAACTGGCCGCTGCGCGCCGCCGTCTGGCCGCCGATCCGCTCTGGCAGCAGCATGTCCGCCCGTGTTGGTATCGGCCCTTTGACGAGCGTTTCGTGTACTGGGCGGACGGGATGATCGACTGGCCGCGACGCGAGGTGACGCCATATCTGATGCGTCCGGGAAATCTGGCCCTCGTGGCTCGACGTCAGATGCTGCCCACACAGCCCTGCAATTACTTCTGGGTCAGTGATCAGCTTCTGTTAGACGGCCTCATTCGTTCCGACAACCGAGGCAGTGAATCGGTGTTTCCATTGTTTCTTGAGCCCGCAGACGGTAGCGTGTCGCGAAACCGGATTAACCTGGACGAGGCGTTCCTGGAACGAGCGGCGCGCCAGCTCGGGGTTCGCTGGCAGCCGGACGGCCCCCGCGCCGAGGACACGTTCTGCGCCCTGGATCTGGTGTCCTACACCTATGCCTTGTTCTTTTCGCCGATCTATCGCCGCCGTTACGCGGACCGGCTGTGGAGCGATTTCCCCCGTGTACTCCTGCCGCGCAGGCTGGACCTATTTCGCGGCATGGCCGAACTTGGCTGGCGGTTGGCCGGCTGGCATCTACTGCGCGGTTTACGTTCCGCCGCGACCGAAACGGAGCCCCCTGGTGCCGCACCGGAGGGGCGGGGGGACCTGTATTGGGCGGTTGGGGCGCCATCGATCGTATCGCCCGGCTTTCCGAAGTTCGATGCGGGGCGGATCTGTGTTAACCGCGATGTGTGGCTGGAGCCGGTGACGGGCGAAATCTGGGACTTCCACGCAGGTGGCCATCAAGTATGCAACAAGTGGCTCAAAGATCGTCGCAACCGGACACTGAGCAAACGCGAATTGGCGGTTTACTGCGGCATCGTATCTGCCATCGACGGCACGTTGCGAACCATGCCCGCGATCGACGCCATGATCCAAGCGGCCGGCGGCTGGCCCGGCGCTTTTGTGCTGGTCGAGGCGTGAGTGCGGAAAAAGCCTATTGGGCAGCGGCCGTCTCTGCCTGGACAGTCGCGACGGGCTGAGACAGAGTCGGCCCGCGGTAGTAGCGGCGGCGAACGGTATTCCCGTAGAAGTGCATCGGACGGTAGGCCCGGTGAACGATTGGTGTCGCCTGGACTTGCGCCCGCTCCTGGCCGAACACAATCACGCGGCCCGACCAGCCGGGCTCTTCGGCCGCAACGGACGAGCTAAAACAGGACGTGCTGGCGAGAATTGACAATACAACGGCCCATTTCTTCATGGTCTACCCTTTTCCTATATACCCCATTTCAATAAGTCGAATCTAGAGACTCTGCAACAAATTTGGACCGATGTTACGCATTCGTCAAATTTGGTCGTTGTGTCGCGCTGGGTATCCGGAAGCGATCGCAGTGCAGTTTGCCGACGATAACGAAAATTCGATCGACGCCTTCTGAGCATAATCCGGTTCGACCGATTGAAGTGAAGGAAGCCAACCCCGTATAATCGTAGGGGCACTTGTGCGAAGAAAAACAGGAATTGGCGGAAAGACAAGTTCTAGCGGTCGAGGCAAGGCATGAACTTCACAATCAGGTGTGTCTGTGGCCACCGCTTTGACGTGCCTGCCGGACGCGCCGGTATACAACTTCGTTGCGTGTGCGGCCGGACCATCGAAGTCCCGTTGTTAACGAAGTTGCAGCAGGCGAGGGACGCAGGCGAGGTGTGTGATGCCACGGAGTGTCGAGAGCGTTTTCCGGCAGACGAGTTGGCCGCAGCGCGGGCGGCAGACGAGGAGATGCCTCGCGAGTTCTTCATGATCCTGGCTCCGGATCACGTGATCGCCCAACGAGTGCATCAGGAGGCCTTCGTCCATTTCGTCGCGGCATTTGATCGCGCCGTCAAGTGGTTTGCGAGCACGACGGAGGCGCAGCCGGGCGTGGACGTCCAAATCGGCTACGCCATGTTTCCCGGCGGCTCGCGTCTGATCGACCTGCAAGTTCGGCCTGAAATTCTCCCGCCTCACGTCGTCAGCGAACTGAAAATGGAACTGGATGCGCTGCGTCATCCCCCCGTCGAAGGCGGGCCGGTCAGTTTCTGTTGCCGAACCACGCTGTGGGGCGGCGCCGCCGACTCGCATCCTCCGTTCTTGTTTCCCTTTTCGCCTCAATTTGGAAAGCGTTCGGCTTCATTCGATCAACTGCTGACCGAGGCGGCGGGATTACCGTTTCCCCCACCCGAAGCGCACCGCGGCGCGGTAGATGCTCGCAGCCGTTGGATGGGGGCCGTGTGCGCGCTGAGGCGGCGGTTGAGAGCCTGGCTTACCGGTGCGCTCGCTCGGCCGGTCGAAACTCCGGCGGTCAAGCCTCCCCAGCCCGCCGTCGCGCAGCCGGAATTCCCTTCGCTGTTGCCCGGTCCAGCCGATCCGTCGCGCGGGTACACCATCGAGGAACTAACCGAGCTGATCGGCCAGTACCCGCAATACGCACCGCTGTTCGGCATGCGCGCCGAGGTGTTCGAACAGCAGGAAGATTATGACCGAGCGATCGCGGATTATACGGCTTGTTTGGCTTTGCATCCCGACCAAGCCGAAATCTATGCCCGCCGTGCGATGATCTATTGTGCGGTCGGCAGCCAAGAGTCGGGCTTAAAGGATCTCAAGGCCGCGTTACATTTGGATCCCGATCACGTTGCTGCGCTGGCGGGCCGCGGCATGATCTATTTGCAGCTGGACGCCTGGGAACAGGCGTTGGCTGATTTCGAGGCGGCCATCGAGCACGACGGGCGAAATCCGTCGCTGCAGGTTCACCGAGGCCGCACGCTGATCGGCCGTGGAGACTACCCGCGGGCCGTCGAAGCACTAACCCAAGCCCTGCGGTTAGACCCGCATCACGATGCGGCCTACGCTTGGCGGGCCTTGGCACGGCGACGAGCCTCTCCGGAGCCGACGGACGAGACCATGCAATCCATGCTGGCCGATTTCGATGCGGCCTTGGACATCCAACCGGAGCACGCGGGCTATCGTCTATATCGGGCCGAGGTGCGATTGGGGGCGGGTGATATCCGCGGCGCAGCGGCGGACTGCGATTTCATCCTCGCCCGCCAGCCGCAGTCCGGCGAGGCCCATGCTTTGCGCGGAATCGCCCGCCAACGACTGGGAGATTCGCCGGGCGCCATCGAGGACTGTGATTCGGCGCTGGAACGTGGCGCCGAATCGGCCGATATCTATCTAGCGAGGGCTTTTGCGCACGAAAACTTGGGGGAAATGGACTCGGCGCTGAGCGACTGCGAAGCGGCGCTGGAGGTCAATCCACAGGAAGTCGTGGCCGTCAACCTGCGAGGCGCTATCCGGCTGAAGCTCGGCGATCCGAACGAAGCGGCGGAGGATTTCGAGGCGGCCATCGCGATGGAACCGGAGTGGGCTCTGCCGTATGCCAATCGCGGCAATGCCTGCCGGGCTCGCGGCGATAATTCGGCGGCGATCCGGGCATACAGCCGAGCGATCGAGTTAGATCCGCAGTTGGTCTTCGCCTACCTGAATCGCGCCCTGGCCTGGGCGGACGAAGAACAAGACGAGAAGTCCTTGGAGGACTTCGACGCCGCGTTGCGGCTCGCTCCAGACGTCGTCGGTGCATATATCGAACGCGCTTGGCTGCGGAGCCGGCGGCAGGAGTACGATGCGGCGCTGGCCGACTTGAATGAAGCGGTGCGTTTGCAGCCTGAGTCGGCACCGGCGTATTTTCAGCGCGGCCGATTGCACTTGCAACAAGGCCACTATGACGAGGCGTTGCAGGATTTCGACCGCGTGATCGACCTGGCCCCTGACATGGCCGAGGCCTACACCAGTCGCGGAGGCGTCTGGATTCAGAAAGGCGAGCACGACAAAGCGGACGCCGATTTTCAGCAGGCCATCGCTTGCGAACCGGGAATGGCCGAGGCATTTGCCATGGAACGTCTGCTGCTCGAAGCGGCGTACTATGGCCGGCAGGAAGAGTTCGACGAGGCCGTAAACCGCGCCACGGAAGCGATCGAACTGGACGAGGACTGCCTGCCAGCCTATGCGATCCGCGCCGGGGCCTACTGGTACTCGGAACAATTGGTCGAAGCGATCGACGACTTCTCGCAGCTGATCGAGCGAAACGACGAGCACGACTTCCACGCCCACGCGGGCCGCGGCCAAGTATACGCGGAACTGGGCGAATTCGACTTGGCGCTGGGTGATCTCGATCATGCGCTCGCCTTGGTGAATAAGCTTGCCGGCGGGAAAGGTCCGTCCAAGACCGGTTTGGCTTACGCATACAACGGCCGCGGCTTCGCGTTGGCCGGTTTGGGCCGATTGGACGAAGCCATGCGCGACTTCGACCGCTCGCTGCGGGACGCGCCCCAAAGCGCCTGGGTCTACTACAACCGAGGACTGGTGTTCCACCACCTGGGCCGCAATGCCGAGGCTGCTGACAGCTTCCGGCAGGCCCTGGAGAAAACCGATCCATCGCTGCCCCCTCTGAAACGGGACCGGGCTCGCGGCTTTCTGAGGCGCTACGGATCCGTCTGATATCAAAATCGCGACAGAAATCATCGAGAGTTGTCAGCCGAACTTTTTGCCAAATACGACACAAGTCGATAAGATATGGGTAAATGATTAACAGTTTCGATTCCGACGATGCAATGGCACGGAGCTTGCATGCTCTGCTATCGTCCGCCAGCCTGGATTCGAGATGGCCGGACGCGTGGGGCTAACTCTTCTTAGGGGACGAGGCAATGAGACGCGTAAGAAGTCTGTTGACGGCGTTTGGAGCCGCGGTGATGGCTTTTTCGCCGTCATGGCGCGGCTCGGAAGAAGTTCTCGGCCAAGATAGTGGCAGCGGGACTCAGATTTTGCGGGGCGGAGCCGTTATTGATCCGGACGCCAAGGGCGTCGACGCGCCGCGTCCGCCATTGCGGAGTACCGCCGAAAAACGCCGCTGGCTGCGCGATCAGTTATCCAACGGCGTGACGAGCAAGCGGGAACTCATGCCCCTGTTGAGGCGAGTCGATCAGTTGACGCCTCAGCAAGTGGACGTTCTGACCAATGCCGTGTTGGCTCAACAACTGCCGCCCGCGGACCAGCAGCAGCAATTGCAACAGCAGATGCAGCAGTTCGATTTGCAACAGCAGCAGTTGCTCCAGCAAAGTCACCAGGAATTGGCTCGGCTGCGATTCCTCCGCCAGGCGTTGGAGAATGAGTTGTGGCTGCGAAACGCCGGCTACGGCGTCGGCTATATGCCCGTCGTCACCTGGCTGCCCGAAGGAACGTGGTTCGGGGCTGCCGCGAATATCTCGCCGGACGGCCGTTACGCCCGAGTTAATGCCAACCCATTCTATTCCAACGTGGGGCCGGTCTACAACTACAACCTGAACACAGGCAGGACACAACCCTGGATGCCGCAATCCGGCTCCCAGGCGAACCAGCGGCCGCTGGGTTCGCCGGGCTACGACCATGCCGACGTCTACGGCGGTAGTCAGACGAGACACCAACCCCAGGCCACCCCGCCGGCCCAGCCCCGGGTTTGGCACGATGGGATCCGCACCCGCGTGGGCCCGTGACACCGTTACGGCGCGATGTTGAATCGCGGTCGTCGGCTGGCGATAAGTTCTGATTCGTATGCCCGCCGCATTTCTTTGTAGCGGGCGTTGGAATCCGGATCGAAAGCGTGCAGCTCGACGGTGACACCGGCGACCCCTTCTTGCCACAAGTACCGCGCCAGCGATTGGCGGTCGGAGTGATCCAAGTGCTTGGTGACGCGGCCCCGCAGATCCTCCGATTCGCCAATGTACAAGTACCCCCGGGAGTCGCGAAAAACATAGATGCCCGGCCCGGCGGGAACCCGTTGCGGGGCGGCGACGATTTCTTCTGCCGACAGCGTGATGACTTGTTTGCTCCAATCCGCCACGCGGGCCACCAACTCGGGACGCAGTTGGCGCGCTTTCCGCAAGCTCAACGCCGCCTTGCGCAATTGGTAGGCGGATGCATCGGGCGTGACGCCGAGGGCGATACGGTCGAACTCCAGCCGCAACGTTGGATCGCACAGCACCCGATCGATCGATTGCCGGTACTTGTCGTACGTCAATCGAGCCGCGATTTCGGCGGCATGGGCGTGGTCTTCATGGCGTTGCGGAGCCCGCTTGGTAACGTTTGCCTCCAGCTGGCCTGCCTTGCGCAGATTCAACAGCGTCCAATTCAATTTCGCCTCGCCCGCGTCCGGCAGACGGCTGCGGGAACTCGCGATGAATGCTCGATTCAGATCGTCCCGGACCAACACTTCGTCCGAACTCCAACCGTCATGAACCTCGGCGAACGCCGCTTGAACGGCCCGCGTCCAAGCCTCGCGATCCCGAAGCTCTCCGCTACGACCTTGTCGCTCGCCAGCCAGCAGACAGGCGATCAGAAGTAGCGTCAAACCGGGGTACAGACTCGGACGGCAATCCTGTCGCTTGGAGGCAAACTTACGTGCTTGTTGCATTGTGATTGAGTCCTAGGATGAACTTCAATTGATTTCCAGGCTTGGAGGACCGTCAAACGGGCCCCGTCCGCCCGTTGGGCGCGGCGGATGTTTCTGGTATATTAGTACCATGAGTGACGCCGCGATGCCACGGATCGACGCCGCCCGTAAGACCGCCTGGTCGGTCCTGCTGGTCATGGCCGCCGGTTGCGGAGGAAGCGAATCGCAATTTCCCGCCAACCGCGTGTACCTCAAGCAGCAAGAACTCGCGGCTCAGATTGAGTTGACAGACCGGCAGCGGCAAGACATCGCCGAAACGCTGGAGCACCTGTTCGGCACGCCGGACGAGCCGCAGATTCCCCGCTTGGACGACGTGGACGTCGCCCAAGTGCTCCAACTCGACAAACTGCAGACGGCGGCCGGCCCTGTCAGCAGCGATCACGTCGGTCGCCACTTCGGCTTGTATCGCAAGCATTGTGCTCACTGCCACGGTCTGTCCGGCGACGGGGCGGGACCGTCGGCGGTTTTTCTCGATCCTTATCCGCGCGACTTCCGCCGGGGGATCTTCAAGTACAAGGCAACACTGGGTGCGCTGGCACCGCCCACCGATGACGATTTGCTCCAGGCGATACGCAACGGCAATTCGGGCAGCGCCATGCCGTCGTTCGATTTATTGAGCGATGACGAAATGGAATCGCTGGTGTGCTACGTCAAGTATCTGGCGATCCGGGGCGAAGTCGAACGGGCGCTGATCTTCGAATCGATCGATCAATTGGAGGACGAGTACGACCGGCTGGTCGACGTGTCCTTGGGCGAACGGGACGAGGAGAAATTCGCGGCTCAAATGAGGCCCATCCTGGCTGTGGTTCGCGGCGTGGTGCAGCGCTGGCAGGACGCGCCCGGCGAAGTCACGCCCGTGCCGCCGCCCCCTGCGGACTGGGACTCGCCGGCCGCGATTCGCCGCGGACGAGACCTGTTCGCGGGCAAAGTCGCCAACTGTGCCAAGTGCCACGGTCTGACGGGCCGGGGCGACGGCGAAAACGTCGACTACGACGATTGGGCTCGCGAAATCGTCAACCCGCAGAACCCCGCCGCCGTCAAACCCTATCTGGCCCTGGGGGCCCTCGCCCCGCGGCTGGCCCGTCCCCGGAACCTCGCCCACGGCCTCTATCGCGGTGGCGCTCGGCCCGAGGACTTGTACCGCCGCACTATCAACGGCATCGCCGGCACCCCGATGCCTGCCATTCCGCTGCGTCCGGCCGATGCCAAACCCGACGATCAGCGATTGACTCCCGCCGACGTCTGGCATGTCGTGGCGTACGTGCTCTGGCTTGCGGGGAGGACGGAGGCCGTTCTCGATCAACAGCCCACAAGCCCGGCAGGGAGCACTGCGACCCGTCCGGGTTGCCGTTGCTACGGCTTGTACTGGCCGGGGATTGGGAACGGATAGAACCCGTCGGGCCCCGGCACATGGCGGGGTGCGGCGTCCCAGGCGATCCGTTCGGGGCTCTCTTGGGGCCCCTTGGCGATCGCATCGTCCCACTTCACGACCAGGCCGGAGTACGTGGCCATGCGGCCCATGACCGCCGTCATGCTGCTGATCGCGCCGAACCAGCCCTCGTTCAACTTGTCGCCGCTGGTGATCGCCTTGATCAGATCCACGTGTTCCTGGACGTACGGGTTGCCGCTTTCCAGATTCGGGCCGCCACCGGTGGCGACGCCGCGGCTGCCTTTGCTGCCGTGAACGAATTCGCTGACCGCATCCCACGTGCCCGGCTGATGGCGGGACTGGCTGTACATTTTCGTGCCGTCCGCATAGGTGAACTCGACGAAATGATGATCGAAGATATCGCCATAATTTCCGCGGTTCCCGCGACCGCCCATGCCATTGGCCTCGACCGGATGAGCCTTCTGCACGTCGCCGTCCTTGCACATTACCCAATTGCCGATATCGATGTTGTGGACGTGCTGCTCGACGATGTTGTCGCCGTACAGCCACAGGAAGCAGCCCCAGTTGCGGATCTGAAATTCCATCTCCTTGGGATCGTCCAACGGGCGCGGCCCCAGGTCGCGAGCGCCGCCGCCCGAGCCGTTCCAGTAGACGCGGAGCAGTTCGACATCCCCCAGTTTACCTTCGTGGATCTCCTGGATTCCTTGCATGTAGCCTGCCTGATGGTGACGCTGCAGGCCGACCACCACTTTCAGGCCCTTCTCGTCCGCCATCTTGTTGGCCTCGACCAACTGGCGATAACCCGGGGCGTCCGTGCAGCAGGGCTTTTCCATGAACACATGCTTGCCCGCTTTGATCGCCGCTGCGTACTGCTCGGGGCGAAACCCGGGAGGCGATCCCATCACGACCATGTCCGCTCCGCATTCGAGCGCCTTTTGATAGGCGTCCAGGCCGGCGAAGACCCGCTCGGGCGGGACGTCGACCTGTTCCGGCCATGCTTTCTGGAGGTGCCCCAGAGACCCGCGGGTCCGGTCCTCGAATGCGTCCGCCACAGCGATCAGCTTCATCGGCTGGTTGAGAATCTTCGCGGCATTCAAACAGTCATTGGCGGCACCCGTGCCGCGGCCGCCGCAGCCGATCAAAGCGATTTTGATTAGATCGCTGCCAGCCGCGTGAACGCGGGGGGCCAGGCCGCTGTGCAGGGTAGCGACGGCGCCGGCGGCTACGGCCGAACGCTTCAGGAATTCACGCCGGGACGATGGAACTTGACTCATCGGGGACTCCTCGGGAGGATACAGGGAAGGAAAACCATGTGGAGGCCGGCGTTCAGACCGGACCAGCCAGTCGTCTAGTGTAGACATTGGTAACGGACGATGCAACGGACCGGCCTCCGCACGAAAGACCGGCCTCCGCCGCGATCGGTGAAGCAGAAAACGCAAACGGTTGAGTTCTCAATTTGTTGCAGATCTCAGATTTCAAATCTCAGATTCACATGGATGTGCTCGCCGCAGGCGAGGGCCGATCCGGCACGCGACCGGCTACGGCCTGGCGGAAGACGATGGATGCGGAGATTCCAGCACCGCGGCGGCATGACGTGCCAACAGGCCCTGAAGATCGTGTTGGTATTCTTCAAGGAGTTTCCGGCCCAGTCCGTGCCAATCCCCACAGCGCATCAGGGCTCGCGCCAGGACGATTTCGCGCAGCGGCGCGGTGCGGTCGCGGCGCTGTGCCATGCTCTCGGGCAACGCCACCAGCGTCGCTTGCGCATGGCCCGACATGCCCGGCTTGCCCAGCAGTTTCGCCAACGGCTCGGCCGCCGAAGGATCGCCGATTTGCTCCAGCGCCAACGCCGCGGCGCGATGGTGTGACAAGGTGACGTTGGCGTCGAGCGTCTCCAGCTTGCGCAGGATCGCCGGCAACGCCCGACGGTCGCGGGTCGCGCCCAAAGCCATGATCAGCGAATCGATCGGCGTGGGCAAATGCGCGTATTCGGCCATTTTGCCTTGCAGGATCCTCGCGTCCCACGCGTTGATCTGGTCCAACGCTTCGACCAACTCGGGAACCACCGCCGCATCGCCGAGGAATCCGAGGATCTTGGCGTAGATCCGTTTCTGTTCCGGCGCGGCGGCAGCATAGCGAGCTTGCAGCATCGGATAGGCGGTCTCGGCGTGCGACAGTACGATGGCCAGCGCCTTGCAAGCCTCCAAACGCCGATCGGTCCGGCCCACGGCAAGAACCGCCTGCTGAATGGTATCGGCCGGCAAGGGAAAGGAATCGTGATCGCTCAGCACCGATTCCGGCAGATTGCCGATCTCGACTAGGTGTTGTTGCAGCGATTTGATATCAAGCTCTCGCGTGGTGCCGCCAATGGCGGCGATCATGGCCGCCGCCACTCCGGCCGCATAGCCTTGATTCTGAATATCGCGCTGCATCCGCACCATCGCCAGCGCGTCGCGATCGGCACTCAGTCCGATCCCGGCGACCAGGATGCCATCCAGCCCGCGCGGCAGCAGGCAGCGGTACGGCGTATAGCACTGGCCGCCCGGCGCCGGATGATTGGCTTTGAGCGTCTTCGCATCGTGCGGGAACAGGGCAAAGTAAGCTTCGACCGGGTACCCGTGCGCATCGTAGTCGCTGGCGGACAGCACGATACTGTCCGGGTACGTTCGCTCGGCAATCTGGTCCAAGTACGTCAGACGATGCTCGCCCACAACGCGCCGCCGTTCGCGAGTCTGGATCAGCGTGCCCGCGTCGAATTCGGCGGGGTTCATGCCTTGGCGCGCTCCGACCAGCGCTCGCCACGCGTCGAGCATGTCGGATTCGTCGACCAACAAGTAGTCGGTGTTGACGAACTGGCGATCCAGTGGCCGGGGAGGCAACCCCGCGCCTTGCATGGCGATGTCTGCCACGCCGGCCCCGTATTCCGTCTCCGCGCCGGCTGCCGCTGCGATATCGGCGCTGCCGGTGGCGTCCACGACGCATTCGGCCGCCAGCACCCCGCGGCCTTGCGGCGTGGCGACGACGGCGCCGCGAACGCGATCGCCGTCCCGCCAAGCGCCGCAGCCCAGCGCGCCGAACCAGATTTCGCCGCCCGCCGTGCGAATCTCGCGGCGAAACCATTCCATTTTGTGCTCGACATTGTGACGCTGGTCCGGAAAGGGCACTTCTTGGGCGAACCCGACCAAGTTGCCGTGATAAGGCCGAGTAATCAGTCCCAACGTTCCCGTGCCGCCCAAGGCTTCCTGATACTCGACGACCAGCGTCTTGGCTCCGCGGCGCGCGGCGCCGATCGCCGCCGACGCCCCGGCCGTCCCACCTCCGATGACGACGACATCGTAGCGGCCCAGAACGGGAAGACGGCGCGCCTCCGCGGCGATGGTCTCGTTCGGTTCGCCGATGGGCCGCAGTCCTTGAAGCGACTCGCCGACATCGCCGGGCTGAACATCCGCTGTCCGCACGCCGGTCAACCGCACGCCGCGCGGCTCCGGCAGCCGTTTGGCCTCGCCAGCCGCCGCGGCGCCGATCCTCCGTGCCAACGCGATCAGCGCGGTCGGCCGCAGCAGTTCGGCCGCAGCGTCGCGCGGCACTCCCGCGGCGCCGCTCAGCACGTACCAGCGTTCGACGCCGGCCGGCTGAAAATGCCCCAAGTCGCACCCCGCCACTCCGTCCCATGCGGCCGGCGCGGTCCGACACACGATCGGGTCCGGGGGCACGTAGAACAAAGATTCTGACGCCCGCAACTGGCCTTCGACATACGTTCGGTCACGGGCCGCCTGTTCGGCGCCGGCCAACGAAGCGAAATCCCCGGCGGCCAATGCCAGACCGACGCGACGTACGACAGCCTTCGCTCCGCCGCCCGTCCCGGGCACCAACACGGTCCGCTCGAATTGCTGTTCCTCACTGGGCCACGGCTCCGCCGCAGCGCCCGCCGTGCGAGTCGCCCAAGCCCGTCCGGTGGCGTCGATCACCAGCTTGGCCACGACCGCCTGCCGCCCGGCGCGATTGGCCATCACGATCCCCGCCGGCCGGCCGTCCTGGTCCCGTAGCACGTCGGTGACATAACAGCCGTGCAAAAAGCGGACATCGGCCGCCAACAGCGTTCCGTCCAACGCCCGCTTGACCGTCAGCGGCGTGGTCGAACGGCCATCGGGAAAGAGCCGTTGGGCCAGCGGGTCCGTCAGTATTTGGCCTTCGTCCAATTGCAGGCGAAGTGTCGCGCACAGATCCTCGCCCAAGTAGGCTCGTTCGGCGGCCAGAAAGACGCGAGCGCCGCTCTGGGCCGCCGTCTCCGCCGCCGCCACCGCCGCGGTGCCGCCGCCGATTACGACCACATCCACTCGGTACGCGACCGGAATCCGGCGAGCCGATTCGGTGACGGCGTCGGCATACGTTGGGAGCGTTCCCGCGAGGAAGCACCCAAAAGCCGTCATCGGGATGAAGAACGCCGCGTGAAATGAGCGTCGAATTCGAACGTTGTTCATAACGCAAATCCTTCCGTCGATGCGGGACGAATTTCGGCTTGAGCATCCGCAAGCATAACGTGGCG
>Ga0351893_10079_pt1 | contig 35938 bp, 34 predicted proteins | sample TotcelFGM3001K15_FD_206765 | JGI IMG/M metagenome (GOLD analysis project Ga0351893, IMG submission 206765) | Enriched cells from coal bed in the Powder River Basin, Montana, United States - Total cells FGM rep3 HSBNCT.FGM.300.1.K15 ...
GATCCGCATGGGCTCCGTGGGAGGAGTGACGGCCAGCGAGCCCCAGGGATTGATGCCTTCGTTTCCCAGATTCATATTCATCACGTAGAGTCGCGCGTCTTTTGGTGCGATGTTCCGGGTGGCACGCCTGAAGGAGCCGGTGAAAAGCGAGGTGACGACATAGGCCTGCTCGCGCTGCTCGATGCCGAGATAGGGGGCTAGTTTCCCGACGAGGCGGCCTTCCCGCGCGGGGTCGTATTCCGCGACTTGGCCGGGCCAGAGTGGACCGGGGAGATAGCCGCTGTGCTCCGAGGTATAGAGTCGCATCGCGTGGCCGATCTCGCGGATCTGGCCGGTGGCCTTCATGCGATCCGCCCGCGTGAGTTGACTGCCCAATACCGGAATAACCAAAGCCGCCAAGATTGCGACGATGGTCGCAACCGTGACGGCTTCCAGTAAGGTAAATCCACTCCTGCCAGGCTTCATATGCGGCACAAACCTGCGCCGAAAGAAGCCTGAGGCAAGGGGAAATGAGGATTAAACGATGCGATCCGTGGAGACCGGGTCAAACAGGTGAACCTGCTTGGTGTCGATCTCGAAGAGAAGGCGATGGCCGGCTTCCCGTTGATCGACCAGAGCATGGCTGCGGCTGATGATCGTGTGGGCACCGGTCTGGAGATAGAAATAAGTCTCCGCACCCATGGGCTCGACGATGTCCACGACGGCCTGGAAGGAATTCTCCGACGGGGCCTTGCCTGCCGGCACGAGGTCGCAGTTCTCCGGGCGAACGCCGAGGATGATTTCCTTGCCGAGATAGGGGAGGGCCGACTTGCGGTCGCCGAGGGAGAGAGTGACCACTCCGCCTTCCACTTCCTTGAAAGTGATGGCGCCTTCCTTGCCTTGCAGGGTGCCCTTGATGAAGTTCATGGGAGGGCTGCCGAGGAAGCCGGCCACGAAGAGATTGCGGGGCTCATTATACAGCTTCAAAGGAGCATCCACCTGCTGGATGTAGCCGTCCTTCATGACCACGATGCGGGTACCCATTGTCATGGCTTCCACCTGATCGTGCGTCACGTAGATCATGGTGGCCTGGAGGCGCTGGTGGAGCTTGGTGATTTCCGTTCTCATCTGCACGCGCATCTTGGCGTCCAGGTTGGAGAGGGGTTCGTCGAAGAGGAAGACCTTCGGCTGGCGGACGATGGCGCGACCGACCGCGACACGCTGACGTTGACCGCCGGAGAGAGCCTTGGGTTTACGGTCGAGCATCTGCTCGATACCGAGAATGGCGGCGGCTTCCATGACACGCTTGTGGATCTCCGCCTTGGGATATTTGCGGAGCTTCAGGCCGAAGGCCATGTTGTCGTACACCGACATGTGCGGGTACAGCGCGTAGTTCTGGAAGACCATCGCGATGTCGCGATCCTTCGGAGGCACGTCGTTGACGCGGCGATCACCGATGTAGATATCGCCCTTGGAGATTTCCTCCAGACCGGCTACCATGCGCAGGGTGGTGGACTTACCGCAGCCCGAGGGGCCGACGAAAACCACGAATTCGCGGTCTTCGACATCGAGATTGAAGTCAAAAACGGCGGTTACATCCTTGCCTTTGTCACCGGCATAGATTTTCCACACATTCTTCAGCGTTACTTTAGCCATTCTATTTTCTGTTTTGAGGTTTGTAAGTTGCCCGAGGATTTAAGAAGGCAAGTGGGCGGCCAGCCTTCTATTAAGAAGCCGCTTATCCTAGGGAGGGGGCCCCGGTGGGGTCAATGCGCAAAGGCGTCTAGCGATCGGTGGGGGTGGAGGTGAGAACCTCCAGAGTCGCCGAGACATTTCTCTCGATGGAATAGGACTGGGCGAGAGTCCTGCACTCGGCGCTGATGGCTTCCGAGTGATTCTCCGACCAATACTCCAGGGCTGCGGTCAAGCCGTCCGTATCACCGGGAGCGGTGACGGAGCCGTGGACGCCCGGGGTGATGATTTCCGAGAATCCATTTGCCGTTGTCGTGATGACCGGCAATCCCGCGGCGAGGCCTTCCAGGCAGGCATTGGAAAAGGGGTCGTAGATGGTCGGCAGGATGAAGGCGTCGGCTGCCGAAAAAAGCGTGGAAAGATCGCGTGTCGGCCCCAGGAATTTCGCGCGGGGACTGCGGAATTTTTTGGCAGGTCCCCGACCTGCGACCAGAAGCAGGGAGTCGCCGTCCAGTTGATCGACAGCCTCCACGGCAAAGGCCAATCCCTTTCGCTCCCAACCCGTGCCGACGAAGAGCGCGCAGAAGATATCGTCTGGGAGGTCCAGTTTTTCCCGGGCCTCCGACTTCGGGATGAGTGGGAGCGTTGCGCCGATGCCATTCGGGATGATGCTGATATTATCCGCCGGGAAGTCATGCCACTGCACGATTTCGTCTGCCACCATGCGGGAATTGGCGATTACGCGCTTGGTGGTGCGGAAGACCTCGCGCTCCAGGATGCAGAGAGCGCCATGCTTGGGATTGAATCGGCGGAACCACGATTTCCAGGGTGGCTCGAATTTGGCTCGACGTGCCAGCCATGCGGCATGGACGCCATCGCCCGCCCGGAAGGCATCGCAGCCCGGAGTGCGGTCCAGTGCGTAGGTCAGGTCGCAGCCGAAGTTTCCCGCCGAGACCGCCTGGGCAAATGCGGTGGGAGTTCCGGCGTCCAGTCGATGCATGGTGCCAAAAGGCCATGCCTTTTCCGGCCAATCCGTGGAAGTGATCAGAACAGGCTCATGTCCCTGAGCGGCCAATCCCTTGGCGAGCCGGATGAGGTAAGCTTCTGCTCCCCCGGTGGGTGAATATCCCCGACGAACCAAGCCGATTTTCATGGCAGGCAGGCCGTCAGAGGGTGAGTGGAAGCGCGGGGCATCGGCTCTTTATTTCAGGCTGGGGCGTGGGATTCAAGCGATGACGCTCCGAAGCGCATGGCGGGGGAGCTTTTTAGGGTCCTGTAAGGTTGACAATACAAGATATTGTGTTGAATTGAGTTCTTAACTCTCACGAACCACAATGCGTTGCCCCAAGTGCGGTTCACTAGAAGATAAAGTGATCGACTCCCGTCTTTCCAAAGACGGGGCGAGTATCCGCCGTCGTCGGGAGTGCCTGGCCTGTGAAACCCGCTACACAACATACGAGGAAATCGAACGTATCGAACTGCGCGCCATCAAGCGCGACGGTCGGCACGAGCCGTTTGATCGTCACAAGTTGCTCGGGAGCATCCTCAAGGCCTGCGAAAAGCGCCCCATTTCCATGGAGCAAATGCAACAATGCGTAGAGGAAATCATCCAGGAACTGGAGTCCAGCCAGCATCGCGAGGTTCCCACGAAGCTCATAGGTGCCAAGGTCATGGAGAAGCTCCACGCGCTCGATCCCGTGGCGTATGTTCGTTACGCCTCGGTCTATCGGCAGTTCCAGGAGATCGGGGATTTCATCGAGGAAATTCAATCCTTGGAGCGACGCTCGGCGCGCTCCACCGCACAACCTGACTTATTCCGCGCATGATTGCTTTCACCAACTATCTTCCCCTGATTCGTTTCGAAGACGGTCAGATCATGCCCTTTGATCGCACGTGGCTTTCCCTGTCCCTTGCTCGCGCGGCCGAGTCTGCCGGCTACAAAAAATGGTGGCTCGCTCCCCATGTCACCGAGAGTGTGACGAATTACCTCGAACAGGATTTCGACGATAGCGTGGTCACGATTCCCCGGCTGGAAAAGGCCGTGCAGTCCGTCCTGCAGGTCATCGGGTATGCTGATGTCGCCGGGCACTTCCGCGCCGTGCCGCCGCCCGCCCGCATTTCACTGACCGACCTCGCCACGGCTGCCGGCCATGGTTACGAACTGATCTTCTTTGAACTGCTGCGCAATCGCCTGCGCGAGGCCATCGAGTCTCCCGCCGAACGCCTGGAAATCTGTGACGCGCAGAGCGGAGTGAAGCAACTGCGCTCCGCCAAGGTCTGGCGGCGCGACTGCTCCGGCCTGCTGGATGAGATCGTGGAATTTGTCCGTGACGAATTGCAGGCCAGCAATCGCCCGGCGGAAATGCATCTCCAGGTATCATGACCCTCTTCGAGCGCATCATCGCCCGCGAGATCCCGGCGGATCTTATTCATGAGGATGAGCATTGCGTGGCCATCCAGGATATCAATCCCCAGGCCCCCGTGCATTTCCTCGTCATACCCAAGACCGTCATCCCGCGCATTGCTGAAGCCTCACCCGGGCAGGAAGCGTTGCTGGGTCATCTGCTGCGTACGGCGGCGGAGATCGCCCGTCAGCAGGGATTGGAAGAAGGTGGTTTTCGGATCGTGATCAACAATGGTCGTGATGGTGGAGAGACCGTGCCACATCTCCACGTGCATGTCCTCGGTGGGCGGTCCATGACCTGGCCTCCAGGCTAGTTTTCCCTCAGTGCGGGGATGCGCTTGCGTGCGCGGTGGGAATCGGTTATCTGCGCCTGCGTATGCACATCACGGATTGGCAGGGAGGATCGGTATGACGATTCCTCCCGTCTGGACCACGGTCATTCTTCTGACCCTGTCGAATATCTTCATGACCTTTGCCTGGTATGGGCACTTGAAGAATATGAAGTCCCAGCCTTGGATCATCGCAGCGCTGGTGAGCTGGGGGATTGCCCTCTTTGAGTATCTCCTTCAGGTTCCAGCGAATCGCATCGGTTCCCAGACCCTGAGTCTGGCGCAGCTCAAGATCATGCAGGAGGCGATCACCCTCACGGTTTTCGTGCCTTTCGCCATCTTCTACATGGGCCAGCCCTTCAAGCTGGACTTCGTCTGGGCCGGGCTCTGTCTGGTCGGGGCGGTGTACTTTATCTTCCGCTGAAGCGATGTCTCAGCGGACGATCCCGCGCTTGCTGCTTTCAATGAAGGCCAGCAAGTGGTCGAGATATTCCGAACCGGGCAGGTCTTTGCGAATCAATTCGCAGGCCTGCTTCACATTCAGATTTGCACGGTAGAGGAGTCGATAGGCTTCGCGGAGCGGGCGGATCTTCTCCATGTCGAACCCTCGACGCTCCAGACCGACCTGATTGATCCCCCGCACTTCCGCCGGATTGCCGTCCGCGATCATGAAGGGCGGTACATCCTGCACGATCTTCGTACAGCCACCGATGATGGCATGCATGCCGATGCGGCAGAATTGATGGACGCCGCTCAGCCCTCCGATGACCGCGTGGTCCTCGACGATGACATGGCCAGCCAGCGTGCCATTGTTGGAAAAGATGACGTGGTTTCCCACGATGCAGTCATGGGCGACGTGAGAGTAGGCCAGGAAGTTGTTGTGGCTGCCGATGATCGTCTTTGAGCCCGGGCTGGTGCCGCGGTTGACGGTGCAGAATTCCCGGAAGCTGTTATTGCTGCCGATCTCCAGATAGGTCGGCTCGCCATCGTACTTCAGATCCTGCGAACGTTGCCCGATCGAGCTGTGGGGGAAGAAGAAGTTATTTTCCCCGATGGTGGTCGGGCCAGCGATGCTGACATGACTCGCCAGCTCGGTGCCTGTACCCAGCTTGACTCCAGCCCCGACGACGCAGAAGGGGCCGATAGTGACGCCCACCGCAATCTCGGCGGAGGGATCGATGACGGCGGTGGTATGGATCATTTATCGATAAGGCCGAAGAGCAATTCTGCCTCGGAGACGACTTCGCCATTCACCCGGCACTGGCACGAGGCCTTGCCGAGACGCTTCTTGGAAGTCAGAAGCTCGCAGTGAATGAAGAGCGTGTCGCCGGGGACCACGGGTTTGCGGAATTTCACGGAATCGGCGCTCATGAAGTAGCCGATCTTTCCGGCATTCTCCGTCTTGCGCATCATGATGATGCTGGCCACCTGGGCCATCGCCTCGATTTGCAGCACGCCGGGCATGACCGGATGGCCGGGGAAGTGGCCTTGGAAATAAGGCTCGTTGATGGTCACAGCCTTCACGCCGACCGCCTTGATGTCGTCGATGATTTCCAGCACGCGATCGACCATGAGGAAAGGATAGCGGTGGGGAAGAGTGCGCTGGATCTCGTTGATGTCCAGAACGCCGCCCTCGGCTGCCACGGGGCGTGGGGCCATCGCGATCAGCTCCGAGTGACGTTTCACCACGGCGCGGGCCAGCTCGGTATTCGGGCCATGGCCCGGGCGTACGGCCACGATATGGCCCTTGATGCGACGACCTGTCAGGGCGAGGTCGCCGATGATGTCGAGGATCTTGTGACGGACGAACTCATTCGGGAAACGGAGGGGTTCCTTGCTCAGGACGCTCTCTCCGCGGGCGACCACGGCATTCTCCAGGCTTCCGCCCTTGATCAGGCCCTTGTCCATGAGAGGCTTTACGTCCTCGTAGAAAACAAAGGTGCGGGCCGGGGCGATCTCGGTCTCGTAGAATTCCGGGGTGACTTCGACGCTGAGGAACTGGGTGAAGCGTCCCTCCGGTCCCACCTGGGTACAGGAGATACGGAATTTTGAATCTGGCAGGAGGGTGAGGATGGAGCCGCCCGCCTCGATGACGATGGGTTCGCGGGGTTCCAGATAAACGCGTGAGGCGTCCTGCTCGACGATGCCGGCCTGCTTGATGACGGCCACATAGGGAGCCGCGCTGCCATCCCCGATGGGGGGCTCATTGGCATTCATCTCGATCAAGGCGTTGTCCACGCCCATGCCGGTGAGGGCGGAGATGACGTGTTCCACGGTGTGGATCTTGGCATTGCCCTCCACCAGGGTGGTGGAGCGCTCGACCGTCTTGACATTCTCGACCTTCGCTTCGACGACGGGTTCATCCGGCAGATCACTGCGCTTGAATTTGAACCCATGTCCCACGGGAGCGGGATGCAGGGTAAGGGTGACAGTCTCTCCGGTGTGAAGTGATGTGCCCGAGAGGCTGGCCGATGATGCGAGGGTGCGTTGTTTTTCCACTGTAATAAAAAAATCGTGTTTAACCGGGCTGAGGCCGGAAATCAGGAGGCCCTGCGTCCCAGAAGGATGAGGTCCACGTACTTTTGGTTTTCCGCCCGGAGGCGTGCCACCAAGGATCGCCCGATCGCGGCGAGGATATGGATGGCTGCTCCGGGTTGCAAGCCGGCCAGCATTCCCAAAGTCATACGGGTGATGGTGAGCAATTCACAGTCCTCCACGGCGACGACATCCGCCGAGCGGGGGCCGTCGTCCACCAAAGCGACTTCACCGAAGAAGTCTCCCGGCTCCAAAACGGCCAAGTGCACATCCTGAGTGCTGACGCGGGCCATGCCGCGAAGGATCACATACATGCAGAAGCCGACATCCCCGGAGGAAATGATGGTCTCGCCGGCTTTGTAGGAGGCCGTGCCGCTATGGCGGACAAGCTCGGCGAGTTCATCAGAGTTCAGCTCGGTGAAGAGCTGGAACTTCGTCAGAAGCTCATCGTTGCAGTCAATATGTTGATTGTGTGGTTGAGGAGATTTTTCCATCACGCATGGCAATGTGGTTGGGCGCGAGGCCCGCCAGTTCGGTGCTATGCGTCACAATAACCAGCGTGACGATTTTTTGGGAAGCAATCTTTAGGAGGGTCTCCGCCACGCGGTGGGCATTGCCTGAGTCGAGATTTCCCGTCGGCTCGTCCGCCAGTACGAGTTGCGGAGATCCCGCGAGAGCCCGAGCCAGGGCGGCCCGTTGCATCTCGCCTCCGCTCAATTGGTTGGGGAAATGCTTTGCCCGGTTGGTGAGGTCCACCAGATCGAGCATTTCGTTGACCCGTTCCCGGGCGATTTTCTTCCGCTCGCCTCGGAGGAGGAGGGGGAGTTCCACATTTTCCCGCACGGTCATACCCGGGAGGAGGTTAAAAAACTGGAAAACGATGCCCACGTGATGGCGGCGATATTTGGTGAGGGCGCGGTCTCCCGCCTTGTGGAGAGGCACCTTTCCCACCCAGACCTGGCCCGAGTTTACCCTATCCAGCCCTCCCAGCACATTGAGCAGCGTGCTCTTGCCACACCCACTGGGGCCGGTAATGGCCACAAAATCCCCCGTGGGAATCTCAAAGGACACGCCATCCAAGGCCCGTACTTTGCCATCCCCGGTGGAATACGTTCTCGAAACATTCTCCAGGCGCACCATATGTTCATCGACAGTTGCCCGATGCCGCCCACGAATCAAGCTGACTTCACCGTCCTGGGAGAAACTTCCGACTTTATCGCTGTTGATAAACCGGCGGGTCTCCTCGTGCATCCCACCCGTCCCGGTGGGCCACGCACCCTGTGGGATGGGCTCCGAGACCTCCTCGGCTATGAACTCGCCACCGGGGGCCAGATTTCCATCATCAACCGTCTCGACCGCGAGACCAGTGGGGTGGTGGTCGTCGCCAAGCACTCTGCGGCTGCCCGCCGGGCGGGGCTTGCCATGCAGGACCGGCGGGTGAAGAAAAGTTACGTCGCGATCTGCTTTGGCTGGCCGGACTGGGAAGAGATCACCATCGATGCGCCTATCCTGAGGCTGGGGGAGGTGGAGGCCTCTGATATTTACCTCATGCGTGCGGTGCGTCCGCAGGGTGCAGTCTCCGTCACGGAATGCCGTGTCCTCCAGCGGGCGGAAACTCCGCTCGGTCGGTTCTCCCTGATAGCGGCGCGGCCCCTCACCGGGCGCACGCATCAGATCCGCGTCCACCTCGCACATGTGGGGGTGCCTGTTGTCGGAGACAAGATTTACTCGCGGGGGCACCATCATTATCTGGAGTTCATTCGTGATAGCTGGACGCCGGCTTTGGAGCAGGTCCTTCTCCTCAATCGCCATGCGCTGCATTGCACCCGGATGGAGATCGATGGGCATGTGTGGAATAGCCCTTTGCCTGAGGATCTTGCGAACTTCGCCGGAGGCGTGTTTGCAAGTGTCCCTGTCGAGTGGTAGCTGTTCCGCATGATTTCCGCTCTTTCCCTTGGAGGAATTTCCCCCTGGCGTCGCTTTCTGACCGGGGTGGCCAGCCTTTTCCTCGCCCTGTCGGTACTGCCTGCGCAGGTCCACCAAGGTAAAACGCTCGTCACGCCCTCACTCGTCGCGGATGCCACGGCCATCGTTCCCGGCAAGACCATCGAGATCGGCATCCTGCTGGAGATCGAGAAAGGCTGGCATACTTATTGGCTGAATCCCGGTGACGCCGGCATCCCCTTTGCCATCGAGTGGACCCTGCCAGAGGGATTTGAGGCTGGTGCCATCCAATGGCCGCTGCCCCAGCGACTCATCGAACCCGGTGACCTGGAGGCCTTTGCTTACAAGGACAAGGTCCTCCTGATCGTCCCGATCAAGGTTCCGGCGGAGGTGTCCGCGACTTCCGTCGATATCCGGGGCAAGGCCTCCTGGCTCGTGTGCGAAGAGATCTGCGTGCCCGGCAATGCCGACGTCAGCCTGACATTGCCCGTTGCCAAGACGGCCGAGTCGGCGAATGAGGGGCTGTTTGCGGAATTTCGCGCTCAACTTCCCTCGGCTGAGGCGCCTCCGTTTTCCATTAAGTGGCAGCCTGAGGGCAAGGCTATCGTCCTCGAAGTCGCAGGACTCCCGGCGGAGGCCTCGGTGGATTTTTACCCTCTCCCGGCTCAAGGCCAAGCCATCGATCACGTCAAGAATGACCCGGTCCAGGATGGTGTCGCGCGCATGACCATTCCTGCCACGGGTGAACTCAATGGTCTCCTCGTCGTTGATGTACAGGGCAAGCGCTCTGCGTGGTCGATTTCCTCCACGGTGACGCAAGCCGCTTCCTCCTCTGCGGCGGCGGTCACGGCTGCTCCCATCTCCCTCTGGCTGGCTTTGTTTTATGGATTTCTCGGCGGTCTCATTCTGAATTTGATGCCGTGTGTGCTGCCGGTGATATCGCTCAAGATCTTTGGGTTCATCCGGCAGGCTGGTGAAGAGCCGGCGAAGATCTTCCGTCACGGTCTCGTTTTTGTGGCGGGTATCTTCACTTGGTTCCTTGGGTTGGGAGTGATCATTGCGCTGATCAAGAGTGCCGGAGGAGAGGTGACCTGGGCATTTCAGTTTCAGAATCCGTGGTTCAACCTCGCAATCGCTGCGATTGTCTTTGTCTTTGCGCTGAATCTTTTCGGCGTCTTCGAGATCATCCTGCCCGGCAAGGCCACCTCCGCGCTCTCCGAGGCATCGGGAGGGGAAGGCTATGCGGGCTCCTACTTTCAGGGCATCTTTGCGACCCTGCTGGCGACGCCGTGTACGGCTCCCTTCCTCGGCTCTGCCTTGGGCTATGCGTTTAGCCAGCCGATCCCGGTGATCTTTGCGATGTTTGCGTCCGTATCCTTTGGCATGGGCTTGCCGTATCTCATCCTCTCCGCCCGGCCCGAGTGGATGAAGCTCCTGCCCAAGCCTGGGGCGTGGATGGAGCGGGTGAAGCAGTTCATGGGATTTCCGCTCATGGCGACGCTGCTATGGCTCCTCTTTATCCTGGGTAATCAGAAGGGGCTGGAGGCGGTCATCTCCGTGCTGGCGTTCCTGCTCTGCCTGGGGCTGGCTTGCTGGATCTATGGCTCGTTTTGCGGGCCGCTGGTCAAGCCCGGACGGGCCATTATTTCCGCACTCCTGGCATTGGTCTTCGCCGTGGGGGGTGGGTTTTTCTTCCTGGGGGATTTTGCAAAAGCGGCCCGGCCGGATAGCGAGGCAGGTCCGGCTGTTGGCGGGATCGCGTGGGAGCCATTCAGTCAGGCCAGCTTGGACAAACTCCTTGCCGAGGGGAAACCTGTCTTCCTGGACTTCACCGCTGACTGGTGCCTCTCGTGCAAGTTTAACGAAAAAACCGCCATCAATACTCCGGCCGTGCGGGCCATCCTGGAGAAGCATGGCATCATTCCGATGAAGGCGGACTGGACGAATGCGAATCCCGAGATCACGGCCCTCCTGGCGAAATTTGGCCGGGTGGGAGTGCCCTTCTATCTTTACTACCCGAAGGGCAATAGCACTCCGCCGGTGATATTGCCCGAGATCCTGACCGAGCAGATCGTGCTCGATGCACTGACCCGCCCGGTTAATTAAGGGATCTTATCCTTCCTGATCGGCCAGCCAGCGCTCGGCCTCGATGGCGGCGGCACAACCCTGCCCCGCTGCCGTGATGGCCTGACGGTAAACGTGGTCGGCCACGTCACCAGCGGCGAAGACGCCGGGGAGATTGGTGGCTGTGCCCTTGGTCTGAACCAGGTAGCCGTTTTCGTCGGTATCCAGCTTGCCGCGGAAGGGGGCGGTATTGGGCTCGTGACCGATGGCCACGAAGACGCACTTCACTTCCAGTTCGGATTCGGTGCCGCCGTCGGTATTCGCGATTTTGATACCGCGCATTTCGCCCGCTTCATCGACGAGGTACTCGGTGACGATGCTATTCCAGACGGGCTCGATCTTGGGATTTGCCAAGGCGCGGTCCGCCATGATCTTCGAGGCGCGGAGGCTGTCGCGGCGGTGGATGAGATACACCTTCGAGGCGAAACGGGTGAGGAAGGTGGCTTCCTCGCAAGCCGAGTCCCCGCCGCCAACCACGCAGACCGGGACATTGCGGTAGAAGGCACCGTCGCAGGTGGCGCAGGAGGTCAGGCCATGGCCGATCAGCTCGCGCTCGCGGTCCAGGCCGATGTAGCGCGGGGAGGCGCCGCTGGCGATGATGAGGGATTTTGTTTCCACCCAGTTGCCGTCGATCTTCACGCGGCTGTGAGTGCCGGCATGCTCAAACTCCTCCACGACTCCGTATTGGAAGCGGGTGCCGAATTTCTCGGCCTGCTTGTGCATGGCCATGATGAGTTCCGGTCCGTCGATGCCCTCCGGGAAGCCGGGGAAATTTTCCACGAGAGTGGTGGTGGTGAGTTGCCCGCCGGGGAGGCGGCCTTCGAGGACGAGAGGGCTGAGATTGGCGCGGGCCGTGTAGATGGCTGCGGTCAGTCCGGCGCAGCCGGTTCCGATGATGATGACGTTTTCCATGACTATGATGGGTGAATAAACACCATCCGCGCCTCAGACCAAAGAAAAGATTATCGGGAGAAATTTGCCACCAGCACCTGCGTTCCGCAACGGGTCAGGACTCTGGGAGCGATGCCCATGCGTGCTTCCCAAGATGGGAGATTGGCTGACTCTGTGACCAGGATCACGGGGACGGAGGAGTTCCATTCCTTCAGGAAAATCTCCTCGTTCCAGAAGGAGTCCCGACCGATGCCCTGTGTGCGGACGATGAAATCCTGATCCGGGCTGGGGCCGAGGAGATGGAGGCGCTCCTTGGTATAAAAGAGGAGGCTGCTGCCGGTATCGATGTCACCCTCGAAGACCACGCGGAGACCGTCCGGGCGGTTTTCCACGAATTCATCGGCGGTTTGTGCGAGTGAGAAGAAGGGGGACACGATTGACATGCCGCTGACGGCGCCCCATCCCAGGCAAAGGCCACATGCGGCCAGGGCGCAGACGCCCACCTTTGAGGATCGGGAAAGTGCTCCCAAGGCGGCGAAAACCAGTGCCCCTCCGAGGGCCCATAGGGCGGTCGTGGTCAGGCTGCCCCAGACCTCCGGGCCGAAGTTTAGGACGGTATTCATGGCGGTGGAACGCTCTGCCACCGTGGCGGTTTCACGCCCTTCCAGAAATCCGGGTAAGAGGGCCGCCGCGATCAATCCCAGCAAGAGCAGTGCTGCCACGAGGCCGCTGCCAATGCGCACCCCCGCTCGCGTCGTGATGGCGGCTGCGGCCAGTGCAAAGGCCGGCCATGCCGCCATGGCGTAGTAGTCCTGTCTCTGCCCCACCACGAGCAGTGATCCGGCGATGAGTAATCCCCAGGTCGCGATCAGCACGGTCTCGAATCGATGGCCCTTTACTCCCTCATCCTTCCGGCAGAGGAGTGCCACCCCGGCCGCCAGCGACCAAGGGAAGAACCAGGCGATGTGCAGGGCAAAAAATTGCAATCGCGGGACATTGGTAAACGACGTGGCCGGAGCCTCCGATCCGGTGACGTGGCCGATTTGTTCCGAGAAAATCAGATTGCGCAGGTAGCCGGGGAATTGGGATTCGACATAGGCGAACCATGGGGCGTTGATCGCCAGGAAGATCAGTGCTCCCTGCCAGGAGAGAAGGCCTTTGAGCGCGTGCCGGGAGGGGGCGTGAAACAGTGCCGTCACGGCCACAATGGCCAGCGGATAAAGGAAGCCGTGCCAGCCTTTGGTGAAGGCGGCCAAAGCGGCGCAGAGCCAGAATCCCAGGAACCAAAGTTTTCGTTTTGGCTCATCGGTGACTCCCTTGGCGGCGCAAACCAGTGCCCAGGCAATCAAGGCTGCGAAAAGGGGCTCCGGCATGACGATGCGCGCCAGGGTGAAGCTTCCCAGCATCGTCACCAGGATCAAACCGGCCACGAATCCGCGCCATGGGCCGGCCCAGAGGCTGCCGAGGATGAACGTCGCCACTGCCCAGGCGGTGAGGGCAAGGGCATTGGGCAGGCGGGCGGAAAATTCGTTCACGCCGAAGACTTTCATGGCTCCCGCCATGGCCCAATAGAGGAGGGGAGGCTTCACCAAGCGGGGGACCCCGTTGTTCTCGGGAATCAGCCATGAGCCGCCCTCGGCCATGACCTTCGCCGCGCCGCCGTACTGGCCGTCGGTCTCGTTATAGAGGTGCCCGATGCCGGCCGTCAGGACCTGGGCGGCGAGGCACACGGCCACGAGGATGCCCAGCAACTTGGTGAATGACGGTTCTTCGCGAGTGAATGACTTCCCCACAGATGTTTCCCTTTTTGGTATTCCTTACGCTGCCGGTTTTCCCGGGGCGAAGGAATTCGGAAAATCGGGGGGGAGGCGGACGAGTCTGCCTTCGGGCATCTGCACAAGGGCGAGGGATTGGCGGCAGGTCACGAGGACGGATTTATCCGAGGGGCGGACGACTTCGAACTCCACCCAGAAGCGGGCGCCGGATTTTTCGGTGAGGCGGCCATTGATGTGGATGATCTCCCCCAGCAAGGCTGGTCGGCGGTAGTCGATTTCCGTGCGGACGACCACGGGATGGATCTTCGTGCGGGCGATTTCCTCAAAGCTCATGCCCATCTGGATGGCCATCAGGGTACGGGCTGTCTCAATGAAGCGGAGGTAGGCGATATTGTGCACCACGCCACCGGCATCGGTGTCGAAGTACATGACCTGGATGGGGGTCGAGATTTCGCAAGTTTCCGGAAATGACATACAGGGAGCGGCGGCCTTCTAGTTCTGGCTGGGGCTCGGAGCAGGGGCTTCGCCTTTGAGTAGCTTGATCTGCTCAGCCACTCCCGGGTCGGCCACGACGGCAAAAGCCTCCTCGTACTTGGCGAGGGCTTTTTCTTTTTGTCCGGAGTCTGCGAGCAACTGGGCATCGCTTCGCATGCGGCTGAACTCATCCACCTTGGCCGAGGCCAGCTTTTGCAGTGCGCCGACGACTTTGGCGGTTTCGGGACCGATGAGCTCGGCCTGGCGTGAGAGTTCATCAAGAGAGCCTTTGGCGTCGAGATATTGCTTGGCGGGGATGAGGGGCTGAAGGGTCTTGAAGTCCTTATAGGCAAGCTCCAGTGCCCGGGCTTGCTTGAGGTCTGCGGCAATTTGGACGGGAGGTTGGGTGGCAAAGAAGATGGCGACTTTTTGACTGAAGGGGCTGAGTTTTGCGTCGAGAGACTCACTCAGGACCGGTACGGTTTCCGGCTGAACCGAGGCCATTTCCTGCTCCATCTGAGCGGCCAGTTCGGGGGATTCTTCCTGGATTTCCTTTTCGGTCACAAGTGCCTTGTCCCATTTGTTGACGACCATTTTCGCGACGGCGTCCTCGTCCGCTTTCTGGGTCTTGAGTTCATCGATCAAGGCTTGCGCTTCGACGCGCGTCAGAGTGGCGTTTTTCAGTTTTTCCACCACGTCCTTGCGTTTTTGGATGCGCGCCGTGGAGGCCTGCTTGTCTTCGACCTCGGAGAGAAGCTTTTGCACCGAGGGGTTGCCCTCAGCCATTGTTTGCAGGGCCTGATAACGGGGATCATTGATCATATCAAAGCTGCCGGGTGGCTGGGCTCTGATGATATCGGCAATGAGGAGGGTCTTGAGATCCTGGGCCTGCTTGGCGGCGTGGACATCCTTGGACATCCATTCCCCTGACACCTTTACTTCTCCGCCATCGTAGCGGGCCAGCATCGCCCTAAGCTTGGTCAAATAGGGTTGGATATAGGTCTTTGTTGCGGGGAATTTGCGGAGGACTTCGTCGATTTCGACCAGATTCGCATCCACATTCTTGCGGGTCTCGGCGTCCTTCAAATCGGCAATTTTGTCGGCATCGGGATAAATCACGAGTTTGACCACTTTACCGGCTTCCACTTGGCGCTTTTGGCCCTTGACGGTGTAAAACTCGTAATATCCGGCAGCCCCGCCACCGGCCGCCGTGCGGTCAAAAAAGGCTTTGAACTCCGTGACCGTCGCGTCGGACTCCTTTGACCAAGGCTGGGGTTTGATCAATGCAACACCCGGTTTTTCCTGCAACGTTGTGCCGTCACCTTGGGCGAACACTGGGCCTCCAGCGATCAGGGTCAGGAGGGCAGCCATACAGACTGCGGGGAGAGTTCGTGTGGACCGGGGAATCATCGCCGCAAAATAGGCGATATTAGCACACTACTGCAAACGGATTCCTCCATAGGGGTTTCCCTGATGGTGGGAGTTATATGTGGTGTTAATATTTTCATTGCGCGAATTGCAATATAAGTATAGCTAATATATGTCGTGAATGCAGATCCTCTAACGTCGAATGCGCATCGGTCCTCGGCCGAGCAACCGGTGAAATTCAAAAGCATGGACGGTAATGAGGCCGCCGCGCTGGTGGCCTATCGCCTGAGTGAACTCATTGCCATTTACCCCATTACGCCATCGACTCCGATGGGGGAGCTTGCGGATGAATGGGCGCATGAGGGGAAGACGAATCTGTGGCAGGCGGTGCCCAAGATCGTCGAAATGCAGTCAGAGGCCGGAGTGGCGGGGACGGTACATGGCATGTTGCAGAGCGGAGGGCTGGCCACGACCTTCACGGCTTCCCAAGGGCTTCTGCTCATGATTCCGGTGATGTATAAAATCGCCGGTCAGCTCATTCCCTTCTGCATGCATGTCGCTGCGCGGTCCCTTGCGACGCATGGCTTGTCCATCTTTGGCGACCATTCTGATGTGATGGCGGCACGACAGACCGGTTTTGCCATGTTGTGCTCGGCGAGTCCGCAGGAAGCCCACGATTTTGCCGCTGTTGCACACGCGGCCACGCTGTCCTCCCGTGTTCCGTTCATGCACTTTTTTGACGGCTTCCGGACATCGCATGAGATCAATGATGTCCGCGTCCTTCCCACCGAGGTGTTGGAGGCCATGGTCTATGACGAAATGATCCGTGACCATTATTCACGGGCCATGACACCTGATCATCCCACCATCCGGGGTACGGCGCAGAATCCCGACGCCTTTTTCCAGACCCGCGAAGCGGCCAATCCCTATTACGATTCTCTGCCCGCCCTGGTGCAGGCCAAGTTTGATCGACTGGCCTCCCTGACCGGGCGGAAATACTCCCTCTTTGAATACCATGGCCACCCGGAAGCCGAGAGGGTCATCGCCGTTCTCGGGTCCGGAGGAGAGACCATCGAATCCACGGTCAATCATCTGGTCGAGAAAGGGGAGAAGGTGGGTGTCGTCAAAGTCCGGCTGTATCGTCCGTTTGACTCGGCAGCCTTTATCGCCAGTCTGCCTGCTTCCACAAAGGTGATCGCCGTATTGGATCGCACGAAGGAACCTGGCTCCGCCGGGGAACCTCTCTATCTCGATATTGTCGCGGCCCTGTCCGACCGCGGCACCGACCAGTGGCGTCGCGGGGAAGAGCCCATCGTGACACGAGGCCGCTTCGGCTTGGCCTCCAAGGAATTCACGCCGGCCATGGTGGATGCCATTTACCGTGAGTTGACGGCTGGGGCTCCCAAGCGGCAATTCACCGTCGGCATTGAGGACGACGTGACGGGACTGTCGCTTCCGGTGGACGAGTCCTTCCAGCTTCCCAGCAATGGGCAGACTCAAGCGGTCTTCTTCGGTCTGGGATCCGACGGCACAGTCGGAGCCAACAAGAACACCATCAAGATCATTTCCAAGCGCTCCGGCAACCACACCCAGGCCTACTTTGTTTATGACTCCAAGAAGGCCGGTGCGGTGACGGTCTCGCATCTGCGCTTCGGCCCGGAGGAGATCCGTGCTCCCTACCTCGTCACGCAGGCGGATTTTGTCGGTTGCCATCAGTTTCACCTCCTCGAGCAACAGCCCATCCTGGAGCAGGCCCGCGAGGGGGGCGTCTTCCTTCTGAATAGTCCCTACGGTCCCGATGAGATCTGGGAGCACATTTCCGCCGAGACACAGAAAAGCATCATCGAGAAGAAGCTCCGCTTTTATGTGATCGATGGCTACCGCGTGGCGCGTGAGACCGGCATGGGTGGTCGTATCAATACCATCATGCAGACGTGCTTCTTCGCTCTGAGCGATGTGCTGCCGACGGATCAGGCCATCTCGGAGATCAAGGAGGCCATCTTTAAGACCTACTCCCGCAAGGGGGCGGAACTCGTGAAGCGGAATAATGATGCTGTCGATCGCGCTCTCGAAAACCTGCACGAGGTCATTGTCCCCACTGCGATTTCCGGTTCTCCGCGTGAGCCGATCGTCTCCCGACTAGCGCCGGAATTTGTACGCTCGGTTTCCGCCACCTTGCTGGCCGGACGTGGTGACAGTCTGCCTTCCAGTGCGCTGCCTCTCGACGGCGTCTGGCCCACCGGCACGAGCAAGTGGGAGAAGCGCAATCTCGCGCAGGAACTTCCCGTGTGGGATGCCTCGATCTGTATCCAGTGCAACAAGTGCGTCCTTGTCTGCCCGCATGCCGCGATACGCGCCAAGCACTATCCCGCCGAGGCACTCGACAAGGCACCCGCTGATTTCCGGTCGGTGCCCTTTCGCTCTCAGGAGTTTGTCGGACATCGCTATACCATCCAGGTCGCGCCGGAAGATTGCACGGGTTGCCGCCTTTGCATCAATGTTTGTCCCGCCAAGGACAAAACGAATCCCAAGCACAAGGCTCTCGATCCCGCTCCTCAAGCTCCGCTGCGTCTTACCGAGCGTGCGAACTTTGAGTTCTTCCTCAATCTGCCCAATCCCGATCGCACGCGGATCAAGCCGGCCCTCGTCAAGGACTCGCAGTTCTGCGAACCCCTCTTCGAGTTCTCCGGTGCCTGTGTGGGGTGCGGCGAGACACCTTACATCAAGCTGGTCAGCCAGCTCTTCGGTGATCGGGCCGTCATCGCCAATGCCACCGGCTGCTCCTCCATCTACGGCGGCAACCTGCCGACGACTCCCTATACGACCAATGCCGAGGGCCGTGGACCCGCATGGGCAAACTCCCTATTTGAAGACAATGCCGAGTTTGGTCTGGGACTGCGACTGGGCATCGACAACAAGCGCAGCCAGGCTGAGACCCTTCTTCGTCACGCCCAGGAGTGGGTCGGAGCCGACCTGGTCCAAGCCATCCTGCATGATCCGCAGGACAGCGAGGCTGCGATTGCCGGGCAACGCAAGCGTGTGGTCGATCTGCGCTCCCGTCTTGCTCTTGTGCCCGAGCCCACGCGTTCCCGCCTTGATGCGGTAGCGGATTATCTTGTGAAGAAATCGGTCTGGATTGTCGGTGGAGATGGCTGGGCCTATGACATCGGTTTCGGTGGCCTCGATCATGTGCTCTCCCTCGGCGAGAATATCAACATCCTCGTCCTCGATACCGAGGTCTATTCCAACACCGGCGGCCAGCAGTCGAAGTCCACTCCCATCGGAGCCGTGGCCAAGTTTGCCGCAGGTGGCAAATCCCGCGCCAAAAAAGATCTCGGCCTGCATGCCATCAACTACCGTGATGTCTATGTGGCCCGGGTAGCCTTTGGCGCCAAGGATTCCCAGACGGTGCAAGCCTTTACCGAGGCCGAGGCCTATCCCGGGACTTCCATCATCATCGCGTACAGTCACTGCATCGCCCACGGCTACAATCTGGCGAATGGCTTGCAGCAGCAAAAGCTGGCCGTGGAGACCGGATACTGGCCCATCTATCGCTTCGATCCGCGTCGGCGGGGACAAGGATTAAATCCGCTGACTCTGGATTCCTCCGCGCCCAAACAGCCGCTGGAGAAGTTCACCGAAAATGAAATCCGGTATCGCGCCCTGCAAGCCTCGTCGCCCGGTCGCGCCAAGGATCTGGCGGAACTCGCCCAGGAGCAGGTGAACACGCGCTACTCCTACTATCAACAACTGGCCGCAAACGCCGTCATTCCTCCCCAGCAATGAAACCAGACCTCACGACTTCCTATCTTGGCCTCACCCTGGAATCCCCCTTCGTTATCGGAGCCTCTCCGTTGACCGAAAAGCCAGACGCCCTGCTGGCGTTGCAGGATGCAGGCGCTTCCGCGGTGGTCATGCATTCCCTCTTTGAGGAGCAGTTGACCGGTGATATTGAGGCGAACGAAAGTTGGCTGGAATCTTCCTCGGATTCTTTTGCGGAGGCGACCTCCTTCCTGCCCGGAGAGAGTGAGTTTGCCCTCAACCCCGAGGAATATCTGGCCCAGATCGCGCTGCTCAAAAAAGAACTGTCGATCCCCGTGATCGCCTCTCTGAATGGCTGCACGCCCGGCGGCTGGGTGTCTCATGCCTCGCTCATCGAGCAGGCTGGAGCCGATGCGCTGGAACTGAACATCTATCATCTGGCGACTGACACGGAGGTCTCTGCGGAGGAACTGGAAAAGCGTCTGCTGGATATCGTCCGCTCCGTCCGGGAGCGCACCACGCTGCCCTTGAGTGTGAAGTTGTCACCCTTTTTCACTTCGTTGCCCAATGTCGTGAAGCGTCTCCAGACGTGTGGTGCCCAGGGGGTGGTGCTTTTCAATCGCTTTTACCAACCGGACTTCAACGTCGAGGATCTCGAGGTCGAGCCGAGGCTGTATCTGAGCACTTCGTCCGAACTCCTTTTGCGTCTCCGCTGGATCGCCCTGCTCTATGGCAATGTGCCCCTGTCCCTCGCCCTCAGTGGCGGTGTGCATCGGGTGGGGGATATGGTGAAGGCTGTCATGGCCGGGGCTGATGTGGTGCAGATTGTATCGTTGATACTGCGTCACGGCCTGGGTGGATTTCAGTCCCTCGTGCAGGACTTTATCGGGTGGATGGAATCCCATGAATACCGGTCCATCGATCATTTGCGCGGTGCTCTCAGTGCGCAGAATTCCCCGGACCCTGCGGCCTTCGAGCGCGCCAACTACCTCCGCATCCTGCAACTCTGGAAGGCCTAGGCGGACCGAGTCGCCGTCTCTTCTGTCGGCAAAGTGTCTGTTCCCCGCAGCAGCTTTGCGCGAACGATGGTGCCAATCCATGCCAGCACGAAGAGGAAGGCTCCGCACGTCACCATGGCTCCCGCTGCCGAGCAGCCGAGCCAGACCGACATATGCATGCCGAGGACCGCACTCAAGGCGGCATGAAGGACGGTGAGCACGAGTCTCCGCGGGAGTTTGTTGCTGAGTTGAGCGGCAAACATGGGCGGTACAATGAGCATGGCCACGGCCAAAATCGCGCCCACGGCTTCGAAGGCCGAGACGATGACCAGGGCCAGCACGCCCATCAGGCCGTAATGCCAGATGGCTGTGCGCATGCCCAGCGACTTGGCCAGGCCGGCATCGAATGAGGTGACCAGCAGTTCCTTGTAAAATAGCGCAATCCCACCCACCACCAGCACGAGCACGACCGCCATGCGCAGCACTGAGGGAGGTCCAAGCTCGATGCCAAACCATGTGACCGGCGGCTCCAGCGCGACAAAGGCGATCTCCCCATAGAGTACGCATTCCGCATCGATGTGAATCGAGCCATGGGACTCCAGTCCGCTCATCAAAGCCACGCCGATGGCAAAGAGCGTCGTGAAGGCAATGCAGATCGCGGCATCCGGTTTTACCCGGGATTGCTTGTGGATGAACTCGATCAAGACCACGGTGACCAATCCCGCCGTCAAGGCTCCCGCAAAGGCCGCCCAGGTATTCGCTGTCTTGAAGATGAGGAAGGCCAGGATCAATCCCGGCAGGATGCTATGGCTGATCGCGTCGCCCACCAGGGCCATGCGGCGAAGCAGGAGGTAGTTGCCCACCAAGCCGCAGGCCGCCGTAGCGAGGAACCCCATGAGGACGATCCAGATCGTGATGGGAAAGGCGTCCGTCCACGGGCTGATCATATGGCCCTGCCAGTCAAATCCGGGAATAAGCGCACTCATGATTCGTTATTTCCGAGGAGGCTGCCCATAGCCGGTGGTGGATGAACTGCGCGACGCGGAAAGTCCGGCCCGGATGTCTTCGAGACCGGGGATTTGCCGACCATGCGGATCGCGACGGGAAAAATTGAGGCGGCGTTCCAGTTTGCGAACAGTTTCCTCGCCCAGGATGTGCTCGATCTCCTCCGCGTCCTCGTGGACGTGATCCGGGGCGATGTGCGCGGCATTGGTGAGGTAGAGTTCCCACAGGCGGTGATTGCGCACGATCTCGCACGCGCGCTGCCATCCATCCGGCGTGAAGCTCGCCGCCCGGTTGACTTCCGAATAAGTCGCCAGACGATGGGCCTGCAACTCCTTGAGCTGAACCGTGGCCTCGTCCAGCGTCTCCCGTCGGAACTGGGCCAGTTCCGTCACGCTGATGTGCTCCGCCTCAAAGCCATCATCCTCCAGGATGCGATACATGGCTTTGAGAGTGTTTTCCCGGCGGATGCGGGAGGATTGGCAACGATGCCGCCACCAGCGGGTGACGATGCCGTGGCGCGGGGCAAAAAGCAGAGCGACTGTGAACAGTGCCGCCGCCGCCAGCACCATGAAGGGGCCGGTCGGCATGTTCCTGCCTACAAAGGAAAAGAAAGCTCCGATGGCCCCCGCGCAGAGTCCAAAGACGGCGGAGAGGAAAAGCATCATTCCCAGCCGATCCGTCAGCAAAAATGCCGCCGCCGCCGGGATTACCAGCATTGCCGTGACCAGAACCACACCTACGGCTTGCAGGGAGGACACGATCGCAAACGCCAGCAGGAGCATCAGGCTGTAATGAAACACCTGCACCGGCAGGCCGAGCGACCGGGCAAATCCCGCATCGAAGCTCGTGATCGCGTATTCCTTATAAAAAGTGCCCACCATCAGCACCGAGAGCACCGTCACAAATCCCAACAACAGCACGTCCCCCTGTCCCAGCGCGGCTGCCTGGCCGAACATAAATTTGTCCAATCCGCTCTTATTACCTCCCGGCAGATTTTGGATCATCGTGAAAAGGCAAATGCCGATGCCGAAGAACGACGCCAATACGAATCCCAGCGCGGCGTCCTCCTTGTGCTTCGTGGTATTCCTCAGAAGTTGCACCGTTCCGGCTCCCAGCAATCCCGCAATGGTGGCTCCGATGAAGATCGCCAGCGGGTCCTTGCTCATGTTCCAGAGAAAGCCCAGCGCCACTCCCGGCAGGACAGCATGGGACAGGGCGTCTCCCATCAGCGCCAGCTTGCGCACCACGAGGAAGCAACCCATCAGGCCGCAGCAGATGCCCAGCAACATGGAGCCCAGTAATGCAAAGCGGAGGGAGGGATCTTGAAATGTAAAAAAACGGACAGCCCTCTCCGCGAGACTTGAATCGGCCAACTCGCTGATCCTCGCCGCCTCGGCAGAGGGGGCGAGCAATAGCAGCACGCCGAGGATAAGCCATGGCGCTATCCGATGTCCCCCGTGTGAAAAATTGCTGCGGGAATCTGTGGCGGACATGATCTGCTTAACTCTTGATCTCCGCCACCGTCTGCACCACGTCCGAGAGGATGGTCAGGCGCCCGCCGTAGGTCGTTTGCAGGATTTCCGGGGTGAAAACGTCCTCCGTTTTTCCAAAGGCCACGAGGCGCATATTGAGAAGGAGGAGATGGTCGAAATACTCACGGGCCGTCGCGAGATCGTGATGCACCACGAGCAGGGTCTTTCCCCGGGATTTGAGTTCTCTTAGCAAGGTGATGATCGCTGCTTCCGTGGCGGCATCCACACCGACGAAGGGCTCGTCCATGAGGTACAGATCGCTTTCCTGCGCCAGAGCTCGTGCCAGGAAGACGCGCTGTTGCTGTCCGCCGGAGAGGTTTCCGATCTGACGATTGGAAAAGGGCAGCATCTTCACTTTATCCAGGCAGTCCCGTGCGATGTCCTTGTCTTCCTTCGTGGGCCGCTGGCCGAGCCGGAGCTTGCCGTAGCGTCCCATGAGGACCACGTCCATGACATTCACCGGGAAGTCCCAGTCCACCGATTCGCGCTGCGGGACGTAGCCCACGCGGTGGCAGTTTTCGCGATAGGATTTCCCGAAAATCTTGACCCATCCTCCGGCCATGGGGAGCAAGCCCATGACGGCCTTGATCAAGGTGGACTTGCCCGCTCCGTTGGGGCCGATGATGCCGATCAGGCTGGAGGGAGGCACCGCCACATCGACACCGTAGAGGACGGGCTTCTTGTGATAGGCGACCGTCAGATCATGCAATTCCAGAGGTGGTGCTTCAGCTCCGGCAGTGTGGGCAGGATTCATGGATTATTCCTCGCGACTCTTTCAAGTTTCGGCTTTTTAAGCGATGGCATTTCTTATTTCAGCGCATTGACGATGGTGGACATGTTGTGTCGGACCATGCCTTCATAAGTTCCCGTATCATACGGGCCGTGCATTTCGCCGGGATTGCCCATCGCGTCGGAAAATAACTCCCCGCCGACTTTCGCTCCTGAATCCTCCGCCACGCGTTTGATGGCTGCCGGGTTCACGCTGCTCTCGACGAAGATCGCCTTCACCTGTTGGTCCTTGATGAAATCCACGAGCTGGGACATATCGGCCAGCGCTGCCTCCGAGACCGTGGAGACGCCTTGCAGGCCCACCACCTTGAAGCCATAGGCTCGGCCGAAGTAGTTGTACGCGTCATGGCTGGTGACCAGGATGCGTTTTTGTTCCGGCAGGCTGCCGGCGGTTTCCTTGCACCAGGCATCGAGGGCTTCCAGATTGGCCTGCACCTTCTTTCCGTTCTCCTCATAGAGTGCCTTGCCCTCGGGATCGACTTCACTCAGTCCCTTGACGATGGTGGGCACCGTTTGCGCCCACATGCCGGTGTCGAACCAAACGTGCGGATCGTAGTGGCCTTCGAACTCCGCAGGCTCAAGAAATTTCTCCTCCGGGACAGACTCCGTCACGGCATAGACCTTGCGTCCGTTGCGAGCGAGCCGGGAAAACAAATCCGCCATCCGGCCCTCCAGCATGAGGCCGTTGTAAAAAATCACATCCGCCTGGCTGAGGTGGACCGCGTCCGTGGCCGTCGGCTTGTAGAGATGCGGGTCGATGCCGGGACCCATGACCTGCTCGACTTGAACACGGTCTCCTCCGACCTGGCGTACGATGTCGGCGATCATGCCGATCGTGGCGGCGGCTTTCACCTTCGGCTCTTCAGCCTGGCTGAAGCGAGGTGCGAATAGAACAATGGCTGCGAGTAATAAAACGCGGCTGATAAAGGATGTTTTCATTATTAAATGTAGCTCTGGCTACATATCGAGGCTTTATCTACGTTAAGAACGTGGGGTTTGTCAACAGCAGGAACCTGTGGCATGAAATTCCTGTGCCTTCCTCATCCCCGAAATCTCGTTCCAAGCCTCTCGTGCGCCCCGGCGCTCCCGTTGCCTCCGTGGATGCGGAGTTGGCAGACCTCCAGCGTCAGACGCGTGCCCAGCATGCCCAGGAACGGGCTCAGGATTATGTCGAGGCGATTGCCGATCTGATCGCCGTCCATGGCGAGGCTCGAGCCACCGATCTCGCCAAGTCCCTCGGTGTCACGCATGTGACCGTGATCCGCACCGTCCAGCGGCTCCAGCGTGAAGGCTGGGTCACCACGCAACCCTATCGCTCAATTTTCCTCACCGATGACGGACGAACCCTCGCGGCCAGGGTCAAGGCTCGGCACAACACCGTCGTCGCCTTCCTGGAGTCACTGGGCATCTCCCCATCGGTCGCCCGAGGTGATGCTGAGGGGATCGAACACCATGTCAGCGAGGAAACGATTGCCGCCTTTGAAAGATTCCTGGCGGGCCGGAAGACGGGCAAAGCCGCCTAAGATCGCCGGACGACGATCTCGATCTGCTGCTTGAGCTTGGCGATGCTTTGGGCAGGCAGAGTGCCACGCCACTGCGTGCCGGGATATACGAGGCTATTCGGCCCGATCAGGGAACCGGGGGAAAGCACGCTATTGCAGCCGACTTCCGAGCGGTCGCCGACGACGGCACCGAATTTACGCAATCCCGTGTTGAGGAATTGGCCATCGGGCGTGAGGACCGTGACGCCCTTCCGATCCAGCCGGACATTTGACAGGATGACGCCTGCTCCGAGGTGGGCTTTGAAGCCCAGAATGGAGTCGCCCACGTAGTTGTAATGCGGTACCTCCGCTTCATCAAAAACCAGGCAGTTCTTGAACTCCGAGGAGTTTCCCGCCACCACGCCATTTCCAAGGATGGCGTTTTCGCGGATGTAGCATCCATTGCGGATTTCGCAGTTCTCGCCGATCCAGGCCGGGCCTTTGATCATGGCACCGTGCTCGATGACGGTGCCCTTGCCGATGAAGACCTGAGGTCCGATGAAGGGATTTCCCACGAGCTCGCCATGGTTTGCCGGCTTGAGATTTTCCTTCAGATACCCACTGATGCGTGGCAGAACCTGCCAGACCTCCTCGATTCCCTCAAAGAGAGCCTTGTGCTCCGTATGCTGCAGATCAAAAAAGTCGGTGGGTTTGAACATGGTCGGGGTGTTTAGGCTGGGACGGCAGCGGTCGCACGCGGAGAGAGCTTCTGCCCTTCCTTCGTGTCCTTGACCTGCCAACCGAGGTCCAGCAGTTCATCACGCAGAAGATCGCTGGCCTTCCAGTCCTTGTTGGCACGAGCTTCCGCCCGCTTCTCAAGGATCTGGCGCACGGCTTCCGGGATGGCATCCTCTTCTGCATCCAGAGAGAGCACGCCATTGATGCGAGCCCGCCAGTCCAGCAGCGTACGTGCCTGGCCGGCGGAGAGTTTGCCCTCGGAGAGCAGGCGATTGGAGTCGCGGATCAGTGTGAAAAGTGCACCTAGAGCGGCCGAGATATTCAGGTCGTCATCGAGAGCCTCGCCGAAGGCCTCGGGGTGAAGTTCTTCGGGAAGATCTTCCCCATTCGGACCGGCCAACTCAGCCAGGCGGCGTGACCATTCATCGAATCGGGCAATGGCCGTGCGTGCGGCGTCGAGGCCCTCGATGGTGAAGTTCAGAGGTTCACGGTATTTCACGCTGAGGAGTACGTAACGGACTTCGCGTCCGGTGCGGCCCTTCTCGATCAGATCCCGGAGGGTGAAGAAATTGCCCTCACTCTTCGACATCTTGCGTCCCTCGACCTGGAGGTGGCGGCAGTGCATCCAGAGCTTTACAAACTGGTGCCCGGTCACGCATTCGCTCTGCGCGATTTCGGCCTCATGGTGGGGGAAAATATTGTCCTCTCCGCCGCAGTGGATATCGATCTTCGGTCCCAGGATGCCTGTTGCCATGGCGCTGCACTCGATGTGCCAGCCTGGCCGGCCACGGCCCCAGGGGCTTTCCCACCAGACATCACCGTCCACCTCGCTCCACGTCTTCCAGAGCGCGAAGTCGCCGATCTGTTCCTTTTCGTATTCGTCGCTGCGCACCCGTCCCGAGGGCTGGAGTTCGTCCAGATTGAAATGCGCGAGTTGTCCGTAGGAAGGGAAAGAGCGGATGCGGAAATACACCGAGCCATCGTCCGCTTTGTAAGCATGGCCGCGCTCGATCAGGACCGAGATCATCTCGATCATGCGCTCGATATTCACGCTGGCGGTCGCTTCGGGGAAGTTTTGCGCACGTTTGATGCGCAGGGTGTCGAGGTCCTCGAAGAAGGCGACTTTGTAAGGCTGGGTGAACTCCGCCAACCCGATGCCCGCTGCCCGGCAGCCGCGGATCGTCTTGTCGTCCACGTCCGTGAGATTCATGACGCGATTTACCTCGTAGCCGCGGTATTCCAGATGTCGCTGAAGGAGGTCCTCGAAGACATAGGCCCGGAAGTTCCCGATGTGTGCGTAGTTGTACACGGTGGGGCCGCAGGTGTACATGCTCACGCGGCCGGGTTCCAAGGGCTGGAACTCTTCCAGCGTGCGGGTCAGGGTATTAAAGAAACGTAAGGCCATCTGGTTTTCAGAAGGTGAGATGTCGATCGGCAAGCACGGAGTATCCCCAACGGATGGGAAGAGAAGTCATGATGCGGTAGATAATCGAAGAATTTTTCCGTGTCAAAATGTGCTAGGGCCTGTCCACGGCGGCCACGGCCATGGCGGCGATACCTTCCTCGCGTCCGAGGAAGCCCATGCCCTCATTGGTGGTCGCCTTGATGCCGATGCGGCTGGGATCCAGTTTCAGAGCTTCCGAGAGCTTGGCTTTCATCGCGTCCAGGTGAGGGCCGATCTTCGGAGCCTCCGCAATCAGGGTCGCGTCGATATTGATCAATTCCGCCCCCTCGTTCGTCAGGATCTCCTGCACGCGTGAGAGGATGTCCAAGCTGCTGATGCCGCGGATGGATTCATCCGTATTGGGAAAGTGGTGCCCGATATCGCGTTGACCCGCGGCGCCCAGGATGGCGTCCGCAATCGCATGCGCGAGCACGTCCGCATCCGAGTGGCCGTCCAAGCCGGCATGATGGGAGATTTCCACACCACCGAGGACCAAAGGTCTTCCGGGGGCGAATCGATGAACGTCGTAACCGATGCCGCTGCAGATCATTCCAGTCCCAGGTTGAGGTTTCCGCTCGTGGCCACGATGGAGTACTTCTCCGGTGCATTGGCGTGAGGCACGAGATCCACTTGGCCGCCCGCCTTCTCGACGAGGAGCAGTCCGGCGGCGATATCCCACAGGCTGATCGTGCTTTCGATATAGGCATCGAGTCGTCCGCAGGCCACATAGGCAATGTCGAGAGAGGCGCTGCCCATCATGCGGCATTTTTTGGCCGAGCGGGCCATGCGTTCAAAGAGAGGGAGGCCGCGATTGATCGAGTCCAGAGACTTTGCCACGCCGACGGATACGATGGCGTCGGAGAGGACCGTGCGCTGGCTGACCTGGATGGGGCGGCCATTGAGAGTGGCGGGTCCGTCCTTTTCCACGGCCCAGAGATCGTTGCGCATCGGATCGTAGATGACACCGGCGACGATTTTGCCCTGAGTCCGCAGGGCGATCGAGACGGCAAAGTGGGGGATGCCGTAGAAGAAATTCACGGTGCCGTCGATGGGGTCGATGATCCACTGGTATTCGCTGGACTGATCCCCGCGCATGCCCTCCTCCCCGTAGATCGCGTGATCGGGGAAGCGGGAGAGGATCATCGACTCGATGAGGCCTTGGCTGCGGCGATCCAGCTCGAGCTTGATATCATGGGCTTCGTTGGCATCCACCTTGAGGGGGCGTTCGAAATGGGTGCGGAGCAGACCGCCCGCCGCTTGAGCCGCTTCCACGGCAGTTTCCAGATAGTCGTTCACAGCAGATTTTGTAACGCGGGAAACAAGTCCTGCCTATGGCAAATCCTTGCCGCGCCGTATAAAAAAATTGGGAGAGGCTTTGAGGCCTCTCCCAATTTGAAGTTGTGATCTTCCGTGAGGGAGATCGAATTGATTATTTGCCTTTTTTGGCGGCTGGCTTTTTAGCGACAACCTTTTTGGCCACCGGTTTAGCGGCTGGCTTCTTGGCTGCGGGCTTCTTAGCGACCGGCTTTTTGGCTGCGACGGCTTTCTTTACAGGAGCTGCTTTTTTGGCAGGGGCTGCTTTCTTAGCTGGCGCGGCTTTCTTCACCGGGGCCTTCTTGGCGGGTGCTGCTGCTTTTTTGGCAGGAGCGGCTTTTTTAGCGGGAGCTTTCTTTTTTGCTACTGGCATTTGTTTTCCCCCCTTTCGGTCCGCATATGCGGGAAAGTGTTAAAAATATGTGAATAACTCACTAGTCGCTGTGAATAGTTCTCTGTTGAGAGGACGTCAACGAATTTCTGCGATTTTCGCTTGCTTTTTTTTCCGAAAGTCTCCGCGACTTCTTAGCTTATCGCCCGCGCGAGAGCATGGCATCAGCTTCCGCGGCGATTGCAGTCACTTCCCAGAGGCGACCGATTCCTTCGTATCCGCACGCGAGAATTCCTTCCTCCGGACCGATAAAATGCGCGCCGCGTTCCTTAAGTGTGGCGACATTTTTTTGTGTCGCGGGATGCAGCCACATCTTTCCGTTCATTGCCGGAGCGATGAGAAGTGGTGCCGGTGTGGCCAGAGCGATGGACGTGAGCGCATCATCGGCGATGCCGTTGGCGAGTTTTGCGATGACGTTGGCCGTGGCGGGCGCGACGAGGAGGAGATCCGCGCGATCCGCGAGACTGATGTGCGTAGGATGCCAGGAGTCGCCTTCATCGAAGACGCCCGTGGTCACAGGATTGCGCGAGAGAGTCTGAAAGGTGACCGGGCCGACGAACTCCGTGGCATGGCGTGTCATGATGACAAAGACATCATGCCCGAGTTTGACGAGACGGCTGGTCAGATCGGCGGCTTTGTAAGCTGCGATGGAGCCCGAGACTCCGAGGAGGATCGTCTTGGCGGATGGTTGCCCGTCGGCGTTCATTGCAGGGTGCCGTTGGCCAGGGAGAAGCGGCGGGTGAGATAGCGTTCCGCGCGCATGATGGCGCGAAACTTCTCGATGTCCTCCTCCATGGAGCTGCTGATGAGCGTGTATTTGTAGGCGTGCCAGTGCTCCATTTCCTGCGCGGCATTGGCGAGGCGGATGGCGATCTGGTCGTCCGTTTCCGTGCCGCGCTTCAGCAGGCGGCGGCGGAGTTCCTCCAGATTCGGAGGCATGATGAAAATGTCGGCCAGGGCGGCGCGGATGCCGGGATCTTCGCAGGCGCGGATCGAGGCGGCTCCTGCGATGTCGATGTCCAGCAGGACATCCACGCCATTCGACAGGTTTTCCAGCACATCGGATTTCAATGTTCCATAGCGGCGTCCGTGGACTTCGGCATGCTCCAGGAATTCCCCGGCTTCCACGCGGCGGACAAATTCCTCTTCGCTTAGGAAGTGGTAATCCTCGCCATTGACCTCGCCGGGGCGAGGTGCGCGGGTCGTACAGGAGACGGCATAGACGAAATCCGGATTCTGCCGCAACGCGGAGCAGATGGTGGTCTTTCCCGCGCCCGAGGGAGCGGAAACAACGAAGAGGATGCCGGAGCGATGGAAGTTGCTATTCAATGTTGGCGATCTGTTCCCTCAGTCTATCAAGTTCCGCTTTCGCGTCCACGACAAGACGCGCAATTTCTGCGTCGCCGGCCTTGGCTCCGAGCGTATTCCACTCGCGTCCCATCTCCTGAATAATGAACTCCAGTGTGCGGCCGATGGGTTCCTTGCTGGCCAGTTTCTCCGCCAATTGAGCGTGGTGGCTGGCCAGGCGGGTGAGCTCCTCCGTGACGTCACTGCGCTCCGCCATCATGGCGATCTCGTTGATGACGCGGGGTTCATTTGAGTCGAGGTTGAGGCCTGCGGCTTGGAGGCGTTTGAGCAAAGCTTCGCGATGGAGGGCGGGGACGCGGGCAGCGAGGGGGCGGATGGTCTTGACGATGCCTGCCAGCTTGCGAGCCGAGCGGTTCAGCTCCTTTTGCAAATGAGCGCCTTCCTTGATGCGCATGGACAGCATGGCTTCCATCGCTTGTTGCAGGGCCTTGTGAATGGCGGGCCAGGCCGAACGCCCGATCTCGTCACTGCTGCGCATGACACCCGGGCAGTTGAGCAGAGTCTCCAGCGGGATGTCGCCGCTCAGGCCGAGTTTCTTTTGCAGGGTGCGCAGTTCCTTCAGATAGCCCGCTGCGCGGTCGGCATCGATGAGACCCGCGCCGCCGGAGGCATTGCGAGCGACAGAGACCGAGATCTGCACCTTGCCGCGTGCGACGCTTTTCAGGACTTCCTCGCGGACCAGCGGCTCCACCCAGGCAAACTCCCGGGCCGAGGCGACATTCACCTCAGCTTGCTTGCGATTCACGGAAAAACATTCCACCGATGCGCCCACGCCGCTCACCACGGCCTCGCCACGACCGTGGCCCGTCATACTCTTCATCCGTCGTACCTTATGCCCTGACTCTCTTTCCTGTCCAGCGCCAGCATGCGGGCCGGTGTCCGTTTAATCCGGCCGTCCGATGCGGATGACCGAGACGTCATCTTCAAAGTGGGATTGCTGCTGATGCTGGCGGACGCTTTCGATGAGGCTTTCCGCGCTCGGTGCCCCCTCGAGACGGCGGACGAAGTCGTCGTAGGTGCCCATCGTGTTGTCCGGGTTTTGCACTTCGTAGATGCCATCGCTGAAGACGTAGAGGTGCGAGCCCTGCGGAAAGACGGTCTCCTGGGTTTCGTAAACGTAGTCCTCGAAGCAGCCGACAGGGAGGCCGTGGGCGTTGAGTTGATTGATGCCGCCGGCCTTCTCGACGATGACCGCGGGCGGGTGCCCGGCACCTGAGTAGCGCAGCCGACCGGAAGAAACCTCGAGCACGCCGTACCAAATGGTGAAAAACATGCCGTGCTTCTCCTCCATGGGGAAGGCTTTGTTCAGTGCGGAGAGGACTTGAGCGGGTTCGTTGAAATCCGTGTCGGGCAGAGTCTGGGTTCTCAGCACATTCATCGCTGATACCGAGAGGAGCGCCGAGCCTACGCCGTGGCCGCACACATCCAGCAGGTAGATGGCCAGATGATCGTCATCCAGCCAATGGAAGCCGAAGCTGTCTCCGCCCAGTGTGGAGGAGGGGATGAATTGATAAGACGTGCGGACCTTCTCCGTCAGGTCCTGAGGCAACAGGGAGATGACATACGAAAGGGCCTCGTCCATCTGCTGCGCGACCTGCCGCTGGCTTTCTATCAGTGCGTCCTTCGTTTGGATCAGATCGTCCTGCATGCGGATCATGTCGCCGAGTTGGAGTTCCCTCTCCGCCAGGAAGCCGAGTTGTTTGATCTTCGCGATGTCATCCGGGGAGAAGCTTCTGGGCTTCGTGTCCATCAGACAGAGCGTGCCGACATTGAGACCCTCCGGGCCGCGCAGGGGGAGGCCGCAATAAAAACGCGCAAAAGGATCGCCCGTCACCTGGGGGTTGTCGGCGAAACGGTCATCCTTGAGCGTGTCATCAATGATGAGGGGCTCTGTCTCAAGAATCGCGTGCCCGCAGAACGATGTGTCGCGGCTGCTCTCGCAGAAATTCAGGCCGATGCGCGACTTCAGGTATTGCCGTGTTTCATCCACCAGCGAGAGGTAGGAAATCGGGGTTTGAAAAATCATGGTGGCCAGACGTGTGATGGCGTCGAAGCGTTCCTCGGGGGGAGTATCGAGCAGGCCGAGGCGCCGCAGGCTGGCGAGCCGTTCCTGATCATTGTCGGGGATGCGGGGTGGCGTCATGGCTCAAAGGACTACCCGCTCTTGGCCATTGATCAATCCCAGACCGTGCCCATCACTTAGCAATCTGTCCCGGAGGGAGAGCGGTTTTGCCCTCTCGACAATTATGATTTTGTGTTGTACTTTGGGGACGTGACCCCCCTGTTTGGAGAATTCCTGGGTTCCCTGCTGTTAATCCTGCTGGGTGACGGAGTCGTGGCCAATGTCCTGCTTGCTCGGTCCAAAGGACAGGGTGGGGGATGGATTGTCATCACCACGGGGTGGGCTCTGGCTGTCTTCATCGGCGTGGCTGTGGTGGCACGGGTGAGCGGTGCGCACATCAATCCTGCGGTCTCCATAGGCTTGGCTTCGGCGGGTGCGTTTCCGTGGGCATCTGTTCCGGGATACATCGTGGCCCAGATGCTTGGTGCCTTTACGGGTGCCACCCTGGTGTGGCTGGCCTATCTGCCTCACTGGAAGGTCACCGACGACGCTGATCTGAAGCGGGCGATCTTTTGTACGGCTCCGGCCATCCGCAATACCCCCTCCAATTTTCTCTGCGAAGTCATTGGCACATTCGTTCTGGTGTTCGGAGTTTTCACGCTGAAAGGCGCCTTCGAGCAACCGCTGAGCGGGTCGGTGGTTCCCATCGATCTCGGCGCCTTGGGCGCGCTGCCGGTGGCTTTGTTAGTTTGGGCGATCGGGTTATCACTGGGAGGACCCACCGGATACGCTATCAATCCGGCGCGCGATCTCGGCCCCCGACTCGCCCACTTCTTTTTACCCATTGCGGGCAAGGGGCATAGTGACTGGTCCTATGCCTGGATCCCCGTCCTGGCTCCCATTGTCGGAGCCGTGCTCGCGGCCATGACCTACATGGCTCTCGGTAAATTTTAAATCTCTCCTTCCCCCCATGAAATACCTCCTCGCTCTCGACCAGGGAACCACCAGTTCCCGCGCCATTGTTTATGATGATCGCTGCCGTCCCCTGGCCGCAGCCCAGAAGGAATTTGCGCAGTCCTTTCCGAAGCCCGGCTGGGTCGAGCACGATGCCATTGAAATCTGGCGATCCGTGCAGGAGACCGCTCGGGACGCGATTGCCAAGGCCGGAATCGAAGCCTCTGACATCGCGGCCCTCGGTATTACGAATCAGCGCGAGACCGTCCTCGTCTGGGATCGCAAAACCGGTGAGCCTCTTGCGCCCGCCATCGTCTGGCAGGACCGTCGCACGAGCGAGTATCTCTCCGCCCTGCGCGAAGCGGGTAAGGAATCCCTCATCCAGCAGCACGCCGGGTTGCTGCTCGATCCCTACTTCTCGGCCAGCAAGCTCCACTGGCTGCTCCGCGATATTCCCTCCGCCCGCAAGCGGGCCGAGGCGGGTGAACTCGCTGCTGGAACCATCGATTCCTGGCTTATTTACAAGCTGACTGGCGGTAAAAGCCACGTCACCGATGTCACGAATGCCTGCCGCACGATGTTGATGAATATCAACCGTGCCGAGTGGGATCCGGAGTTGATGGCACTTTTCGACATCCCGCGGGCGGTGCTCCCGGACATCGTCTCAAACAGCGCAGATTTTGGCACCACGGACCCCGAGATCTTTGGCGCTCCCATTCCCATTCGTGGAGCCATGGGAGATCAACAGTCCGCACTCTTCGGTCAGCTTTGCGCTTCGCCCGGCTTGGTGAAATGCACTTACGGCACGGGTTGTTTCATGCTGGCCTTCACGGGGCAGGATCCCATCGCCAGCAAGAATCGCCTGCTGACCACCGTCGCCTGGAAAATCGGAGACCAGCCGCTCCAATACGCGCTTGAGGGCAGTGTCTTTGTCGGCGGCGCGGCCATCCAGTGGTTGCGCGATGGTCTGGGGATCATTCGTACGGCTCCCGAGGTTAATGAACTCGCTGCCAAGGTGACTGATTCCGGCGGCGTCTACCTTGTCCCGGCCTTCGCGGGTCTGGGTGCTCCCTACTGGGATTCCGATGCGCGGGGAGCCTTGCTCGGCATCACTCGCGGAACTACTGCCGCCCACCTCGCCCGCGCCACCCTGGAGGGGATTGCCTGGCAGGTGACCGAGCTTCTTGCCGCCATGCAGAAAGACGCCGGACGCGCCATTACCACCCTCCGTGTCGATGGTGGTGCCAGTGCCAGTGATCTCCTCATGCAGATCCAGAGCGACTTCCTCGGCATCAAGGTCGAGAGGCCGAAGAATGTGGAAACCACCGCGCTGGGTGCCGCCATGATGGCCGGCCTCGGGGCGGGCATTTGGAAGAGCGTGGATGAACTCACCGAGATCCGCGAAGTCGAGCGCATCTTCCGCCCCTCAACCACGGCAAAAGATCGCCGCGATCATCTCAAAATCTGGCGTAAAGCCGTCAAGCGTTCCCGCAACTGGGCCACGGCCTAACCTCTCCCCTCTTTTAATATTATGAATCGTGACCTCATGCTCGAAACTCTCACTTCCACCCCGGAGTGGGATGTCATCATCATCGGTGGAGGTGCCACAGGCCTCGGCGTGGTCGTGGACTCCGCCACCCGCGGACTCAAAACGCTCCTTCTCGAAGCCAATGACTTCGCCAATGGGACCTCCAGTCGCAGCACCATGCTCGTTGATGGCGGGGTGCGCTATCTTGAGCAGGGTGATATCCCTCTGGTGCTTGAGGCTCTGCGCGAGCGCGGCCTCCTGCACCGCAATGCGCCCCATCTGGTTCATCACCTTTCGTTTATCGTTCCCCGCTATCAGTGGTGGGAGGGGCCCTTCTTTGGCATCGGGCTGAAAGTCTATGATGCTCTCGCGGGACGTCTGAACCTCGCTCCCTCGCGCCTCCTCTCCCGCGAAGAAACCCTGACCCGCATTCCCAATATCGAACCCGAGAATCTCCTCGGCGGCGTTGAGTATTTTGATGGTCAGTTTGACGACTCCCGCCTCGCTGTCACTCTGGCGCAGTCGGCCGTCGATCATGACGCCACGGTCCTGAATTACATGCGCGTCACGGGTCTGGAGAAAACCAACGGCATGGTCTCCGGCGTCGCGTGCGTCGATGAGGAGTCCGGCACCGCCTACAATCTCAAGGCCCGCGTCGTCATCAATGCCACCGGTATTTTCAGTGACGAGATCCGCATCATGGATGACGCCGCTGCTCCGCGCGCCGTTCAACCCAGCCAGGGCGTGCACCTGGTCTTTGACCGAAGCTTCCTTCAGGGGGACTCCGCCATCATGGTCCCGCATACGGATGATGGTCGCGTGCTCTTCGTCATTCCCTGGCATGGCAAGGTCCTCGTCGGAACCACCGACACTGCCATGGACAAGGCGGAGCTGGAGCCTCGTGCCCTTGATGAGGAAGTCGGCTTCATCCTGCGCAATGCCGCGCGTTACCTTGCCCGTGATCCGCGTCGTGAGGACATCCTCTCCATCTTCGCCGGGCAGCGACCGCTGGTGCGCCCTCCCGGCAAAGACGGCTCCTCAACCAAGGCCATCTCCC
>Ga0351893_10081_pt1 | contig 35725 bp, 32 predicted proteins | sample TotcelFGM3001K15_FD_206765 | JGI IMG/M metagenome (GOLD analysis project Ga0351893, IMG submission 206765) | Enriched cells from coal bed in the Powder River Basin, Montana, United States - Total cells FGM rep3 HSBNCT.FGM.300.1.K15 ...
GAAAAAACAAGGCGATCAGATCAATGGCGGCTGCATTGATGGCAATCGAAAGGAAGGTGCTCCATACCGTGCGATTATGGAGTTTGGTAAAAGCCCAGATAAAAATAGGAATATTGAGAATGAAATACAAGACTCCTACTGGAAACCCCCATAAATGGTGCATAATTATGGCGATACCTGCTACGCCGCCCAGGGTAAGTTTGTTGGGAATCAGGAAAAGTGCATAGCCAAAAGCATCAATGATACTGCCAACAACCAGACCAGGCATGAAAACTTTGAGACGGGGAAACTTGGGCAATGAATCTGGCATATTAAAACCTGATGGTTACTTGTTTAAGCTCCTGGTCCCATTCTACTTTGGCTTTAAACACTTCGGATATAAAACGTATAGGTACCATCAAGCGCCCCTGGTCAATCAAAGGAGCAGTATCCAACAAAACAGCTTTGCCATTTACGCTTGCCTGCTTGTTGCCAACAATTAAAACAATCTGATCGTAGCGAAGAGCAATCACTACGGTCTTGCTTTCAGCTCGCCAGTCTATTTCAGCGCCAAATATCTCAGCAATGACACGGATAGGCACCATCACACGACCTTCAACCAGTATGGGAGGGGCGTCGACTGCAAAGCTTCGACCATTAAAGGTAGCGGTGTTGCTTCCCACCACAAGAATAATAGCGTTGGGTTGAGCTGGTCGATGAAAGAATACTCGAACTACGGTGCGGGCATTGCCTAAATTGTCAACTGCAGTGAAAACAAGCTGATTCATTTCGTGAATAATTTTGTAGGAAACGCTGAAACTTCCGTCTTTAGCAAGCAAAACTGGCTGACGATTGAAAAAGAGACTTGCATCAGGCTCCGTTTTGCCTTGGATTTGAATTTCTTCTTCCTTAACAAAGAGAGGCACCTCAGAAACACTTATTTGAGGAGGGATAGTCTTACGAGTCACGTTGATAGTTTCGCTTCGTTTGTTTTCGTAGGCATCCCAAACGCTTACAATGAATGAATTCAAGCCTTCTTTGAGGGTAGTATTCATGAAAAAAATACCATCTTCTGAATCAACGGCAATGCGTTGCTGATTGATGGAAGCAAAGGCTTCGGGATGAGTTTCGCATAGAATAAATAAGCGTGATTCTCTGGTGATTATATTGTTGTCAGGAGTGAGAATAAGTAATGGAGGAGGATCTGTTTTGGTGTCTTGAAAAAGGGATAGCTTGACCATGACCGATTGCTCTCCACCGTTGCTTCTTATTTTGATTTCGCCGGTATAGGAAGTACCTGGAGGAATGGTATGGGTGAGTAACACCACTGAAAACTCAGTGTCTTCGGAAAATTGTTGAGGTCGGACTCTTATCCATGGATTTAGTGATAGGGCCTCACCTCTTATTTCGCCCTTGCCAATATTTTTTACTTGAAATGTTTTTTCGGGTTGGCTACCAAATTCCACAGAGCCAAAATCCAATAAGGTCGGCTCTACCGATAAAACAGGGTCATTTTTTTCTGCGAAAAAAGTTAGGGTAAGGTTCTGGGTAATGGAAGGCATATCATTTAAGTTAGGGTCTTTAAGGGTTACTTTTATAAAACTGACCAAAGCACTACCTTCAAATTTAGCTTTACAGTGCATCCTGGCTAAAACTCCACTGCCTGAAACATGATAGGATTTGCCTAATATGGCAGATGCAAGCTGCACGGTACCGAGTTTAACATCATTTTTTTGTTGGAATATGGTTTCCATGCCGCGAGATGAAAAGAAATCACCTTCTTCAAGTTTGAGAAGCTCGATTTGATTTTGTTGATAGCTGATGTCAATTGAATATCCATAAAGCTGTTGAACATTATCGATTTTGAGTTCAATCATAAATCCAGAATCAACGAGATATTGCTGTTTGTCGGTTGTGAGTGATAGTTTTGCTACATCCTGGGCAAAACTTGAGGAAAAAAAGGAAAATAAAAGAACTATAAAACAAACAAGCACGAAGACCTTTTTTACTAGCATCGTTAATCTCCTATCAAGAGACTCAGATTTTAATGCACGTCCTCATCAGTAATAGAATACGAAACAACTCCATGACGCACTGATAAAGGATGAACAAAACGATCAATAAATCTGCGTTTGACGCTCATCCAATCTTCAGGTGCAAATAAAATTGAGGCAAACATACCAATGACAAGCCCAACAATTATTCCGTTAGCAAGTTCTCTATTCATCAGTTTGATCCTTTTCCAATACTTTTACCAGCTTTACTTTTGCTTTATTTAACTTATCAAAAATATACGCAATTAAGAATGAAAAAGCAAGAAAAGATAAAACTAAAGCCCATTTTTGGAATGCTATTTCATAGTCTCTGCTAATCCAAAGAGCCATGATCAGAGATAGTACCGGGAGGAGAAAAGAAATACTTGCAGTTAGAATTAGTTTCCATGTTTCCAGGTGCAATTCTACACGGTCTCCAGGTTGAACTTCGATGTCAAGGTCCACTAAAACATGATTAGCCTGAGTATGACATCCGGCACAAGAGGAACAGGAGCAGGAAGAATGCTGACTTAACTCGTCTGGGGGGGTATCCTTGAGAATTTCTACCCAGGCTTTATCCGCAAGCATCTTTTTTACCAGTCCTTGTCTCATCATTCAGACTACCTCCAAAATACAGTAAAAATCCCCACAGTGGCGTGTGTAGCAGGGTTTTTGAGCCTTTATACCACACTATTGGAGAGATAATCAGACTTCGGGTTCCATCATTCCTTCAGGAGCCTCTCCATCTAAATTTCTGCCCCATGTTCAACAGAATGTTGGTCAAAACTACTGAACGATCACTACCACCGCAGGGCTGGATATAATTATAAGTCAGCATTAAGTTAATTCAATGATTTTTGATAGTTTTTCATCTTTAGATAGTCAACTTTAACTGTTTGCTTTTTCAACGTAGTTTTTTATCCTTTTAATAGAGTTTCATTTTAGATGGGATGATAATTGAATTTGAAAAGGTGGATCCTATGATAATAAAATTTAAGCAATACAGCCCCATAATACATCGATCCTCCTACCTTTTCCCTGCGTGTCAACTGCTTGGTGCAGTTCACATCAAAGAATACGCAAGTGTTTGGCCTAATGCAGTTCTGAGAGCCGATTTGGCCGAAATACACCTTGGTTGTTACAGCAATATCCAGGATCAAGCCACTATTCATGTCGAAGAGGGCCATCCCTGCAGCATCGGAGATTTTGTTACCGTAGGTCATCAAGCAATTATTCATGCTGCAACAGTACACAACAATGTTCTCGTTGGCATGGGAGCAATTCTATTAAATCGCTGCATTATCCAGAAAAATTGCATCATTGGAGCAGGATCTATCATAACCGAAGGAAAACTAATTGAAGCAGGATCATTGGTGTTGGGTATCCCCGGAAAAGTAGTTCGAAAACTTAGCGATGAAGAGATCTTATCCATAGAGCACTCTGCCAGACGCTATCAAAAACTGGCAGATCAATATGTTTTGCGAAAGGAACAACTATCATGAGCAAGAAAAAAACAAAAAAAATCATCCAACGGTTCGAGCCTGGCATCGACGAACAGACTCGCGAAGAAAAAAAATCTCCTTTTCGTCATATTACCAAAGATCTTCTAGCGTCGGTTCAACTTTTTTTCCCTAGCTTCTTTATCATTTTAATCACTGCAGAAATCTTAAAATTTGCTTATGATGCAAATGTTTACAATCTAGTATTTCCAATTCTGCTGGTTTTGCTTGGACTGGGAACCATTGTCTTCACTTGTCTGAGTGGTTTTTTTACCAAAAAACCCTACCTTATCCTTCCTAATTACTATTGGGCCTTTATTTTTATTGTTGCTGGAAAAAACTATCTTGGCTATTCAGTGTCTTATTTAATCATTGCTACTCTCATTGGTATTATTGCTTTCGCGCTAAGCAGTTTTATCATTAAAAAAGATTTATGGATTAAATGGATCCCTGAACCTGTGATCAAGTTTATCCCCCTGGCTTTAGGTATGCAATTGATGCTTTTTGGTCTTATGCAATCTGGTATTATAAGACTCACCCCTGTCACTGACGATATCAAAAAAACCTTTGGACTTGCCTTTCGAGGAACTAATGCTTTTTTTCCTCTGTCAGTGGACACTTTTGTAACCCCAACACTGATTTTGCTTCTTTTAGGTCTGGGAGTTTACATTTATCTCAAAACTCGCAATCTACCCTCTCCTTTTTTGTGGAGCTTGCTTTTTATCATTGTTTTAGGCTTAATTATTCCAGCAGAATGGGGTTCAGTTCGTACTGCTGGTTGGCTTTCATCATTTAAAAAAATCTCCTTCGCTCCCCAACCCTACCGCCCAGATATTTTTCAAATGGTTTTTTCTCAGGTCTTTGGTGAAAGCGGAGCGCTCAGCCTCAACCAATGGAGCAATTTTTTCCGTATACTTAAAAGCAATTATGCTCTTATCAGGTTAAGTATGATGAGCTTCTTCTTTTTAGTTTTCTATTCTATTTTTATTCAACAAAGCCTTCAACAATCGCATCAAAAGATACATCCTGATACCGACACCAAAGACATGAGCGACGCGGCTTTCCATCGCATGAACGCTTTTAGTAGTCTATCCGGAGTGCTTTTGTCAGGTATGGTTTTTACCTACACCGAACACAGTGTTTTTTCTCTTTTTATTAAAGGTAAAACATTTTTGACTGGTATTTTTGTATCCTTGTTCATTCTCCTGGCTCTATTGATGGCTCCTGGCATAGGTTATTTTGTAAATCCAGCGTTGATTGCATTTATTTGGATAGTTCTTGGAGCTCAACTGCTTGAATTGTTTTTCCGAAATATTACCCTAAAACACTACGTGGATTATCTGGTTTTCTTTCCCATGATACTCATCACTATCATTACCATGAACCCTGTTGAAGGATTACTAAGTGGAATTTTATTTTATAGCTTGTACGACCTGGCTCAAAATTTCAAAAACAAAAAACAAGCCTTCCAGCCAATTTCTTTGGTATGGGTAGGTATCATTGCTTTTTACTACCTATTCAAAATCAATGCATTTTAATTAACAAGGAGAAAATTATTCATGAACTTTTCAATACCCGTTGGAGTATCTAATCGACACTTACATCTGTCTCAGAGTCATCTGGAAATACTTTTTGGTCAGGGATACTCCCTTAAAATCCTCAAAGACCTTACTCAAACAGGTCAATTTGCTGCAAAAGAAACTCTTACCCTTCAAGGACCCAAAGGAGATCTCGCTAAAGTCAGAATACTCGGACCCGTAAGGCCCGACACTCAAATTGAAATATCCATGACTGACAGCTTCAAGCTTGGAATTAAAGCTCCCGTTCGCGATTCTGGTCAAATCGAAAATACACCTGGGGTGACTTTGATTGGTCCTGCTGGTTCAATAGCACTTGAAAAAGGAGTCATTATAGCTTCCAGACATATTCATATGCATACCAGCGATGCAGAAAAATTCCAGGTTTCTAATGGTCAGGTAGTTGCTATAGCCACCCATGGACCCAGAGCAGTAATTTTCCGAAATGTTGTGATACGTGTGCGTCACGATTTTGTGCTCGATTTTCATTTGGATACCGATGAAGCCAACGCAGCAGGTCTTTCCAACTGCGATTTAGTGACCGTACTTAGCGAGGAATTAAATCTGCCAAAATAGTACCAGGATTATCCTTTTCTGTAACGTAATAAAGAAGGGAACTCTAACAAATATAAAGTTTTGCCTATAACTAGTCTCGTACTATTTTTCGATTAAAAAAATCTTGTTAAACTTGTCAAGCTTTTATTCTTTTAAAAAAGCTTGGTCTTTGCTATACTAATCATTGGCTTATAGACTGAATTTATGAGGAGATATAATGCTGAAGGTTAAAGGTGTAATTGGTTTGCAATGGGGAGATGAAGGAAAAGGCAAGCTGGTTCATTTGATGTCCGAGTCTTTCGATGTAATTGCAAGATACAATGGCGGAAACAACGCCGGACATACCATTGTTACCAATGGTTCATCCTTCGTTTTTCATCTTTTGCCCTCCGGAATGATGCATTCCCATATTCTCGGAATTATCGGCAACGGAACAGTAATCAATCCAAAAGTTTTACTGGAGGAAATTGACTGGCTTACCCAACAAGGACATCAAATTCAAGATAGACTCTTTATCAGCAAGAACTCTCATCTTATTCTTCCCTACCATACCTTTCGTGACGAATGGAATGAAAACTTACGCAAACAACGCATAGGTACCACTAAAAGAGGCATAGGTCCAGCCTACACCGACAAAATATCACGGGATGGCATCCGCCTTGGGGATACCAGAGATATTTACGTTTTCCGTCAACTGCTTCAACAAAAACTTGAAGAACAAAAAACCATGGTGCAGAAGCTTTACGGACAAGACCCCCTATGGGATATCCCCGCAATAATAGAGGAATACAGCCAATATGCTCAAACTATGGCTCCTTTCATTACCGACACAGCCTACCTGCTTAATCAAGCTATTTCGCAAGAAAAAAAAGTAATGCTCGAAAGTGCTCAGGGCACTATGCTCGATATTGACTTTGGCACTTACCCCTACGTAACCTCCTGCTCTTCCCTGGTTGGAGGAGCTTCTACCGGTCTTGGAATCCCCCCTCATTACATCCAAAACACCCTCGGAATATGTAAAGCTTATACTACAAGGGTCGGAGAAGGACCCTTTCCCACTGAAATCACAAGCCCTGAAGGTCAGATACTTTTGGAGCGAGGACACGAATATGGCTCTACCACTGGTCGCCCAAGACGCTGTGGCTGGCTGGATATTCCCGCCCTAAGATACGCTATTATGCTTAATGGGGTCGAAGAGCTCGCAATTATGAAGCTGGATGTCCTTGACACTTTGGATGAAATTCGCATTTGCACCCACTATCAACCCAAAGATGAGGCAAACTCTGAATACCCTTCGTCCCAACATGAATTTGCTCAAATAACGCCATGCTACGAAACCATAAAGGGCTGGAAAACTGAAACGCAAAACTGTCGCAGTTTCACTTCCCTGCCTCTCATTGCTCAGGACTACATCAGAAAAATCGAAAGCTATCTCGAGAGACCCGTACGTTTTGTTTCTGTAGGTCCTGACCGAAAGGAGACCATTGAACGATGATTGAACGTTATTCTCGGAGCCCTATGAAAGACAATTGGACTGCCAAAGCCAAGTGGGACCGCATGCTGAAAATTGAATTGCTGATTTGTGAAGCATGGAATAAAAAAGGCTTAATCCCTGAAAAAGACCTGAAAAATATTCAGGAAAAAGCTTCCTATCAGCCTGAAAGAATCTACGAAATAGAAGCACAAACCCACCACGATGTCGTAGCTTTTGTCAGCAATGTTGCTGAAAACATAGGCGAAAGCGGGAAGTATTTTCATCTAGGTGCAACTTCTTCGGATATTCTTGATACTTGCCTGGCATGGCAACTAAAAGATGCTACAAGCATTATTCTGGAAGATCTAACACTACTGGCAGACACTCTAAAAGAAAAGGCTTTGCAATACAAAAATTTACCCTGCATTGGACGCACCCATGGGGTTCATGCCGAACCCACTTCCTTTGGTCTTAAGTTTGCCAGTTGGTACGCAGAAACCATGAAAAACATCGAACGCATTAAAATAGTGCAAACTGAGGTCAAAACCGGAAAATTATCTGGTGCAGTAGGCAATTATGCCAATACTGATCCCTTTGTTGAAGCTTATGTCCTCGAAAAACTGGGTCTAAGCATAGCTCCTGTATCCACTCAGGTGGTATCCCGGGATATCCATGCCCACTATTTGACCAGTCTTGCTATTCTAGCAAGCTGTCTGGATAGATACGCCACAGAAATCAGACACCTCCAACGCACCGAAGTGCGTGAAGCCGAAGAACCCTTTGGCAAAGGCCAGAAAGGGTCCTCTGCCATGCCCCACAAACGCAATCCAATTCTTTGCGAACGCATCAGCGGAATGGCCAGAGTCATTCGAGGGTATGCCCTGACAGGACTCGAAAATGTGGCCCTATGGCATGAACGTGATATTTCTCACTCAAGTGCAGAGCGGATTATATTGCCTGATGCATCTATTCTGATGGATTATATGTTGCATATTTTTTGTCGCGTAGTCAAAGACCTGACGGTCAACCAGGAGCAAATCGCTAAAAACCTTGAACTCACCTGGGGTGCCTGCTTTTCTCAGGGTCTTTTGAATATTCTGATAAGTTACGGATATTCCAGAGAAAAAGCCTATGAACTGATCCAAAAAACTGCATTTCAGGCTTTCCAGGAAAAACGTCACATGTTAGAAATTCTCAAGCTTTCACCTGACCTGGACAAAGATATTCCCTATGAAAAGCTGGAGCAAGCCTTTGACATCCAACCCTATCTCCGTCATTTAGATGAAATCTACAAAAGAATTGGAGTGTTGCCATGATTACGATTATGATCCATATTTTACCAAAAAAAGACATTCTTGACCCTCAAGGAAAAACAGTATTACGGGCTTTAAATAATCTTGGATTTCATGAAGTCGAAGAAGTACGCATGGGAAAGCTGATCAAACTAAACGTCAACTCCAACAATGAAACAGAATCTCTCGAAGCCTGCAAACGAATGTGTGATGAGCTATTGATCAACCCCCTTATCGAAACCTACACCATGGAAGTAGTTCACGCATGACTTTTGGGGTAGTCATTTTCCCAGGTTCCAATTGCGATCTGGATGCTATATATGCCGTTTCAAAAGCTCTGGGTCAAAAGGTTCTTAGTATCTGGCACCAGGAGTCTGTCCTCCCTAAAGTGGATGCCATCATTCTCCCCGGAGGGTTTTCTTATGGCGATTATCTAAGGCCAGGTGCCATTGCCTCCAGATCTCCAGTCATGAAAGCCATCAAGAACTATGCAAATCAGGGGGGCTGGGTCATGGGCATATGCAATGGCTTTCAAGTTTTAGTTGAAAGCGGTCTTTTGCCTGGCATTCTCCTGCGAAACATAAGTACTCGTTTTATTTCCACGATGGAAGCCCTTTCCGTTGAAAACCAACAAACTCCTTTTACTCGAAAATTTACCCTGGGCCAAACTATCAGGCTCCCCATAGCCCATAAAGACGGCAATTATTTTGCCGATCCACGCCTGTTGGAAGAGTTGAAACAAAACAAGCAGATAGTGCTTAAGTATCAAAACAATCCCAACGGCTCTCTTGAAGATATTGCCGGTATCTGCAACAAAGAAGGCAATGTCTTTGGTATGATGCCCCATCCTGAAAGAGCTTTTGCAAAATGGCTTGGCAGTAGCGATGGTTTATGTTTTTTCCAGTCCATGCTGGAAGCCTGGGAGGAAAAAAATGAATGAATTGCTTCTGAGAGAGCTCAACATGTCCATCACTGACTACCAGGAAATTTTGCGTCGTATCGGCAGAGATCCCGAAATTGTTGAACTAGGCCTTTTTTCAGCTATGTGGAGTGAACATTGTAGCTATCGTAGCTCAAAAAAATACCTAAAACTACTTCCAGTTCATTCTAAAAAAGTAGTTCAAGGGCCTGGAGAAAATGCAGGAGTCATTCAGCTCCAAAATGAGCTTTGTCTTGTATTTAAGGTAGAAAGCCACAACCATCCCTCCGCAGTTGAGCCCTTTCAGGGTGCAGCCACTGGGGTAGGCGGTATTATTCGCGATATTTTTACTATGGGAGCGAGACCCATCGCAGTGATGGATTCTCTTTCCTTTGATTATCCTGATCAGCCAAGAGCCAGATATTTACTCCATGGGGTAGTTGATGGAATCTCCTTTTACGGTAATTGCGTAGGAGTGCCTAATCTTGGAGGAGAGACCCATTTTGATTCCTGCTACCAGGAAAATCCTTTGGTTAATGTCATGTGCGCTGGTTTATTGGAACGCGATCAACTCAGAAGCAGTGTAGCACGATCCATTGGGGCTCCCGTGATCTATATTGGAGCTAAAACAGGCAGAGATGGCATCCATGGAGCCTCTTTTGCTTCAGGTGTGTTGGATGAAGAAGCTAAAAAAAGAAAGAGCAGTGTCCAGGTGGGCGATCCCTTTCTTGAAAAGTTACTCATCGAAGCTACGCTTGAAATCATACGAAATGATCTGATTGAGGCTATCCAGGATATGGGTGCAGCAGGTCTGACCAGCTCTTCAGTCGAAATGGCAGGTAAGGGTGAAAAAGGTATTGAGCTCCATCTGGAAAAGGTCCCCCTAAGAGAACCGGATATCAACCCCTTCGAAATGATGCTTTCAGAATCTCAAGAGCGTATGCTTTTAATCGCAAAGCCTGACAAAACCCATGAAATCAAAGCTATACTCGAAAAATGGCAATTGGATTATGCAGAAATCGGACACATTACGGATAGCGGAAACATTAGCATCTACCACCATGACAAACTTTTGTGCGATATTCCCATCAAGGAGCTTCTGGATGCTCCTGACAACACCGTTGAAGCCACCAAAGACCCTCTCTGCACACGTGAAATAGTTTCAGATGATCTTCCCTCAGGTAATGATTGGAAACCCTGGATCCTTGATTATGCATCAAAACCAGCACAAGGAACTAAAAACTGGATATTCGAGCAATACGATACCACCCTTCTCAGCAACACGGTGCAAGCCCCAGGAAATGGCCCCTGCCTGGTACATATCAAAGACAGCAACCTACATCTTGGATTCAGCCTGAACAGTTACGGAAGCTGGTCTGCTCTGGATCCTTACGAAGGGGTTATGGCAGTGCTCTCAATGAGCTCCCGCAGATTGTCTGCTCTCGGTACCGCACCCGTAGCCATTACCAATTGTCTCAATTTTGGCGATCCAATGAAATCCCATACAGCCTGGGAGTTTTCCCAAACGATTCAGGGCATGAAAAAATGGTTGGAGTTTTTCGAAGTTCCAGTAGTTTCGGGAAATGTAAGCTTTTATAACGAGGGAGAAAACACTCGTATTTTTCCTACCCCTGTCATTGGCATGGTAAGTCAAAGCGAAGATCTGGAGCCTCTGAGTCCTATATTACAAACGATTGGCCTTGAGCTTGCAATACTTGGCAGCACCCAAAACGAACGCTTTAAAGGCAAAACTATGCCCAAACTTGATCTGGCAACTGAAAAAGCCACTCAGGAATGCCTTCGTCAACTCATCAAGGAAAAGAAAATTACTTTTGCCCGAAGCCTTGATCATGGAGGTTTGATGAGATGCCTGCTATCCTGTATTGCTGGAGGTTCCTGTGGAATTTGCGTCGAAGAAAGCTTATTGCCCCTTTCTTCTCTTGAATTCTTTTTCAGTGAAAGTCACTCGCGTTTTCTTGTCGCCTACCCAACTCAGCAAAGTAAAGAGCTTGCAGGCATTTTCCCTCATCTTCCCATAATACCTATTGGTCGCACCATCCCTGAAGCTATATTGGATATCCCAAATGCCAAAATACCTCTTGCCCAACTAAGAGAGTTCTTGCATAAAGCTTTTGCCTTTCACATGGATCATACTTATATAGGAAGTTCACAATGAAAAATATCGCTGTTTTTATCTCTGGAAGAGGAAGCAACCTCGAAGCCATTTTAAAAAAAAGGTCTTCAGGCTATATTGAATGCTCCATACCTTTTGTCTTATCCAATAAAGCTGACGTACTAGGACTGCAAGTAGCCAGAAAATATGGCATTCCCACCTATGTGATTGATTTAAAATCATTTCCATCACGTAAGGATTTTGAAGCTGAGATTTTACGCATCCTTTCATTTCACAATATTGACATGATAGTGCTGGCAGGCTATATGGCCATTCTCTCAAAAAACTTTATAGAAAGTTTTGGCAAAGCAATTATCAACATTCATCCTTCCCTGCTGCCCTCATTTCCAGGGCTGAATGCTCAAAAACGCACTTTGGATTATGGTTCAAAATTTGCAGGATGCACGGTTCATTTTGTTTCTGCTGAAGTCGATGGGGGTCCAGTAATTCTTCAAGATGTTATCCCTTTGTTTGACGATGACACTGAAGAAACCCTAACCATGAGAATCCTTGAAAGAGAACACCTGCTCTTACCTGAAGCCGTCAAAATTATCAGCGAAGACCGTTTCCAGGTCATTGGAAGGAGAGTGATCATAGAAAAATGATACCTATTCGAAAAGCCCTTATTTCAGTTTATGACAAAGATCATCTTGAGGAATTATGCTGCTTATTAGACAAATATAAAATTGAAATGATTGCGACTGGTAATACTTATGCCTTTCTCAAGGAAAAAGGTTTTTCAGTGCAATTGTTGTCTGATTATACTGGTTTTCCAGAGCTGATTCATGGACGAGTAAAAACACTACATCCAAAAGTCTTTGGAGGTATTTTAGCCAGATCCACTCACGGCGAAATTGATGAAATCAACAAACATGGTATCGAAAAAATTGACTTGCTGGTGGTCAACTTGTACCCCTTTGAAGAAAGAGCTGAAAATAGCGACCATGAAGAAGCTTTATGCGATGAAATTGATATTGGGGGAGTCTCCCTTCTTCGCGCTGCTGCCAAAAACTTCCGTGAGACCGTAGTCCTCCCAAAAACTACTTATTATTCAGAGTTTATTCAAACGATGCAAACTCACCATGGATCAATTCCAGGGGAGTTTTCCAAAAAAATGATGAAAAAAACCTTTTTTATTACTGCTCGTTACGATTGGGCTATTTTTCAAAAATTCAGTGCTCTGGACGGGGAAAGCTGGCAAAGTCCTGTATTAAAAAAACATTCCCAGCTAAGATACGGAGAAAACCCCCACCAAAATGCAGGGTATTGGCTAAATCCTCTAAGAGAAGATGACTCAGACCTTGTAATGGGTTGTAAAGTTCTCGGTGGCAAGGAGCTCTCCTATAATAATCTTTTGGATATTTCTGCGGGTCTTGGTCTCTTGGATGAGTTTAACGATCCGCTAACTGCAATATTCAAACATACCAATCCCTGCGGAGTCTCCATGGCCTCCAACATAGACCAGACTCTGGAAAAAGCTCACGCTTGCGATCCTGTTTCTGCGTTTGGAGGAATATATTTTTTTAATCGTGAACTTAGCTTGAACATGGCTGAATTTCTGTCCTCTCGCTTTGTAGAAATTATTGTAGCTCCTTCTTTTCAAGCAAAGGCCCTTGAACTTCTTCAACAAAAAAAGAACCTGCGTCTTTTACAACGTCTTCATTCTGAGCCAAACAAAGAAACTTTTCGATCGCTATACCATGGCTTATTGATTCAGGATGTTGACCAGGGCCTTTACCATGGTCTTAAAATCGTTGCAGGACCAGAGCCAAAGCCGGAAGTACTAAGCGATGTTCTTTTTGGACTCAAAGTAGTTAAGCATTTAAAATCCAATGCAATTGCTATTGTTAATAATGCTACCACTCTGGGGCTGGGGATGGGGCAAGCCAATCGTGTTCAAAGCACTATCCTGGCTCTTCAGCAAGCAGGAGAAAAAGCACAGGGGGCTGTCCTTGTTTCAGATGGTTTTTTCCCCTTTGCGGATTCGATAGAACAGGCAAAAACCCATGGAATATCTATTATTGCAGAGCCGGGTGGCTCCATGAGAGATAGTGAAGTCATTGAAGCTGCCAAAGCCTGCAACATAACACTCATTTTCACCGGATTAAGGCATTTTATGCATTAAAAACATGAAGGAGGGTCAAAAGTGAAGAAAAAAAATGTATTAGTCCTGGGCGGAGGCGGAAGAGAACATGCCTTGTGCTGGAAGCTATCGCAAAGCTCTAAAGTTCATAAGCTTTTTTGTATTCCGTGCAATGCAGGAATCCAAGAACTTGCTGTTACCGAGTCCTTGATTTCTCCTCTTGATTTTCCCGCAATCAAACAATACGCACTGGAACACAATATTGAGCTTATTGTAGTAGGTCCGGAACAAATGCTTGTCGAGGGCATTAAAGATTTCTTTGAAGGTAGCGATATTCAGGTTTTTGGCCCTGATCGTCATAGTGCTCAACTCGAAGGTAGTAAAACATTTACCAAGAATTTTTTCAGTAAGTTTGATATTCCAACTCCATCCTACAAAACTTTTTTTACGATCGATGATGCCTTATATCATATCCACACCAATCATACCTACCCCATCGTCATTAAGGCAGATGGGCTGGCTTCCGGTAAAGGAGTCATCATAGCACAAAGCGAAGAAGATGCTCTTACTTCCATCAAAGAAATGATGGAGCATAAGAAATTCAAATCTGCAGGAGATAAAATAATCATTGAAGAATTTATTGAAGGCTCTGAATTATCCTATCAGATTATTTTAGATGGAAACCATTTTGTCGAACTTCAGGCTTCTCAAGATTTCAAAAAAGCGTTTGATCAAAATTTAGGACCAAACACTGGAGGAATGGGAAATCTTTGTCCACCAAGCTGGGCTGACTCTTCAATACTCCAGCAAGGCAAAGAGGAGATTATTCAACGCCTTGTGCAAAATCTTCATCGGGAAGGAATTACCTTTAGTGGAGTGTTGTTTACAGGCATGATTATGTCCAAAGAAGGCTTAAAAGCCCTCGAAATCAATGTTCGCTTTGGAGATCCAGAGTTGCAAGCTATTTTGCCCTTACTTGAAACAGATCTCATGGATCTGATTGAAGCATGTCTGAATCATTCCCTGGATAGCCTGAAACTTGAATGGAAAAAGCTCTATTCCTCCTGTGTTGTTCTTTGTTCAGAAGGCTATCCCGACAAAGAGCTTTCCCTTGAGCACGAGATTCATGGCTTGAATGAAGCAAAAGCACTCGAAGGAGTCATCATTTTTCATGCAGGTACCAAAAACCAGTATGGAAAGACAGTTAATAGCGGGGGTAGAGTTTTAAATATTGTAGGACTTGGATCAACTAATGAAGAGGCATCCAAGCGTGCCTATAAAGCCATTTCAAAGATATCCTTCAAAGGAATGCATTATCGAAAAGATATCCGCTAACTATTCTTTTTACAAGCCTGATAATAGAGAGCGGCTTCGAGTCTAATTTTTTGGATTTTACATCCAATATCATAAGGTTTGCCCATGTTTCCTTCGATAAAAAGGTTGTTGGCAATACATCCTCCGCCACAAAGCGTTTTAGCCCAACATTCACAGCATTCAGGCCGACTATGCAAAAGGGTGCTTTTTCTAAAACTATCTTGAAGATCTTTCCTTAAAGCTTCATTACCTGGGGAACCAAAGCAGTAGTCCTGGCGACCGTCAAACTGATGACACGGATAGAGTTTGCCTTCAGGGGAAAGTGATAAATACTCAACTCCTGCACCACAACCAGAATACAGCTTTTCGATACAGATGGATTTTTCAAGATCGATTTCAAAGTGATAAAAGTGTAGATCAGGATCTGTTTTACTTTGGAATAGCATCCATTCGCTAAGCTTTTCGTATTCCTTTTGAATGAGGGGTAAATCACTTTCTTGTATAGCGATCCCAGGCATTAAAGAAGCCACGGGTTCAAATGAGATTTGTTTGATACCCAGGGAATAGAGATGTTTTACTTCTGAGGCAAAACGGAGACTTTGGTGGGTATAGGTTCCTCGAACATAGTACCCCGTGGAAAGCTTTGGGATGGTATTAAGAATATTCCTGATGCTCCGATCGTAAGTGCCTCGACCATGAGAATCCACACGAAAAAGGTCGTTGACCTCCTGGCTTCCATCCAGGCTTAAAATTATGCTAATATGATGCTTTTGAAAAAAATCAGTAATTTCATCAGTTAAAAGATAGGCATTGCTGGTGATAGACATTAAAAAACGCTTTCCGCTAGCTTTTTCGCGGGATCTGGCATACAAGACAGCTTCTTTAATTAGAGGGAAATCGAGCAAGGGCTCTCCCCCAAAAAAATCAATTTCAAGCTGTTTGCGATCCTTAGCTTGAAGAATAAGCCAGTCTATAGCCTTTTTAGCAGTCTCGAAGGTCATACTGCCAGCATTTGAATTTTCCAGAGGCTGAGATGCCTCAAAGCAATATTTACAGCGAAAATTGCATGCTCGAGTCACCATGAAACAAAGGGATTTGAAACATCGGTGGTCTTCAAATAAATGAGGGTCCTGACGGGAGTTGAAGAAACCCTCGTTCCTCCCATCGCTCAAAACTTGTTTGAGTGTTGCTGTCCATTCGTTTTGCTGGTAGTCCTGCCAAACCTCAGCATCGGTTTGAAAAAGAGAATGCGTGGAAAGATCAAATAATAAGAAGCTATCTTTCCACTTGAAAACGTGAAAAATACTCTGAGGTTTTTGGCTTAGAACATCCATTCACTGGGCTTGTCCTGTCGTTGTTCGCAATGTTGATTGCCAACAGTACAGGATGTTTTGCAGGCAGATTTGCAGGGAGTTTGGCATTCACGACAATTTGAATGCTCTTTTTTTTCTGAAAGTACCCCTTTAATTAATATCTTAATTTTTCTCATTTATTCCTCCTTAAATCAAAAACCGCTACATTATAGCATATTCATTTTTTCCTTGCCAGTGATGGTACATAGGCTCTCAAACTCGGAGTCGATAAACATTTCATATGCTTTTTCTTCTATCCATATCTTGAGGATAATGCTTCCTGAAAACTCACGTTCCAGAATTACTGCGTCGCGATCAGCCAACCATTTTTCAAAAAAAGGAAAAACTGGGTAAGTCAGGTTGACTTGAAGCACATAACCTTTTCGCTTTTCCTTGAACGATGCTTTGGCAATTGCAGCAATAGCAGTGTTAAGATAGGCAGAAAAAAGACCTTTTTTTCCTAACTTAACTCCCCCATAGTATCGTACCACAAAAAGAGCTGTATTGATGACATTCTTTTTTTGAAGCAAGCTCAGTAAGGGTAAGCCAGCAGTACCATAAGGCTCTCCATCATCGGAAAATTTTTCAAAAAGCTGTTGGGAATGACTCAGACGATAAGCATACACATAGTGTGTTGCTTCGGGATGATCAACATGCAACTGGTCGAGATAGGAGAGAAAATCCGAAGCACTTAAAACGCTATAACAATAAGCAATGAATTGGGATTTTAACTCGACATAACGAGCATTTCCGGGATCCGTGCATTCCAACATGAAATTAAAAAACTCTATACCGGAACCTAAGTATAGGTCTCCGGTATAGAGTTAATTGTCTCAACTTGGGATAGATTTAGGTATTTTTAAGCTTGGGATCAAGGGCATCACGAAGACCATCACCCAAAAAGTTGAAAGATAGAATAGATAAAAAGATGCAAAGCCCCGGCCAAATGACAAGATGGGGAGCTGTCCAGAGGTAATTCTGCGCATTGGAGAGCATATTACCCCAGGTAGGCCATGAAGGATTTACTCCAAGTCCTAGAAAGCTCAGAGTTGATTCGGTAAGAATAGAGCCTCCAATAGCTAAGGTCATCTGAACAATCAATATGGCAAGGGTATTCGGGAAAACATGGCGCATGATGATTCTGGCGTTAGAACAGCCAATGGCCTTGGCAGCTTCGATAAATTCGTAGTTTTTGATTTGCATAACCAAACCACGAACCATCCTGGCTATGCCAGCCCAACCAAAGACGACTAGAATAAAAACGATGGTAAGTGGGGATCCGCCAAAATAACGGGTTAAAATTACCAGGATCGGGAGACCAGGAGTGGAGAAAAAAAGCTCTACTATACGCATTATCAAAGAATCTACCCAGCCTCCGAAATAACCGGAAATAGATCCAATAATGCCTCCGAGCATTCCACCAGTGATAGCGGCAATAAATCCTATGGACAAGGATATTCTTCCGCCGTAAAGAATTCGAAAGAGAACATCACGTCCTACGTCGTCTGTTCCGAATAAGTGTCCTGGAGTAAAGGGAGGTAGCAAGCGAAAAGAAATGTTGGCTCTGGTGGGATCGGGTAAATTAGGAAAAATATTCCGTACAAACGACCATTCCAATAAAAATGAGGATAAGGTGAGTAGAATGAGTATGGATATGATAATAAGCCCAGTAATGGCCAATCTGTGGCGTAAGAAACGGCGTTTAACCATCTGGAAAAAAGTATACTCACCAGCACTGCTGATTTCTGCAAGATCAGGAGCAATGCCTTCAACAAGTTGAACTTTTTTATTTAACTCTTTTTTCATAGGGGTGCTTTCCTTTCTTTTCATAGTATTTCCTTATCGGTAAGTAATGCGGGGATCAAGAAAAGCATAGGAAATATCGGTAATAAGAGTAAATAAAACCGTCAAGGAGGAAAGAAAAATAATGGCTGTCATAGCAAGATTGTAGTCGTAAGCCATGACAGCATCATAAATAAGCTTTCCTACTCCCGGCCAGCCAAAAATCTGCTCGATAATCAATGACCCGGCAAAAAGACTTGGGATCGATTGAATCATAATGGTTGCGATAGGAATCATCGCATTTCTTAGAGCATGCTTGTAAATCACTTTTCGCTCAGAAAGACCTTTGGCTCTGGCAGTACGAACATAGTCCTGGCGAATAACTTCAAGCATGGCAGAGCGAGTGTATCGAAGGAGGCCGGTGAGAGAAATCAATGATACGGAAAAAACTGGAAGTATTAAATGTTTAAGTCGATTAAGGAACTTGGCAAAGAGGGGGGCTTGATCGTAGGGTACGTTTTGCCCCCCTACTACTAAGGTATCAGAGTACATTCCAGTAAATGGAAGTCGATAGCCTGGCTTGGGTAAAACTCCAAAAGCCAGAATCATGAGCAGAGCAAACCAAAAAGTGGGTATAGCGCTGCCTGTAAAGGCCATAAAGGTGAGCAGATAGTCCATTTTTGAGTATTGATGTATAGCGGAAAAAATCCCCAGAGGAATAGCTACGCTAAAAATGAATATCAGGATGATGGCCTGCATATACATGGTGTTTGGGATGCGACCAAACAATAGTTCGCCTACGGGTCTTCGGTATTGAATGGATAAACCTAAGTCACCTCTAAAAACAGCATTCCCTAACCAGGTAAAGTAGCGAAGGGTGACATGTTTGTCCAGGCCCTGTTGACGTTTGTAGGCATCAATCTGTACTTGAGTTACATTGGGGTTCATTGATTTAAGCATATCAATGGGATTACCCATGCTTCCAAGAAGGGTAAAAGCAATGAAGGAAATAAGGAACAGGAGAAAGACTCGCTGTACCAGTTGTCGCGCTATATAAGTCCACATGGTAAACTCTCCTCTCTATACAACATACTATGGGTAGATTTTATTTGTTCCAGTACCAGTAAGGAGCGTTCCAGGTGGTAGCAGCGGAAGTACCAGAGGGTTGATAGTTGACCAGATCTTTGTGTACGGTAGTGACATCGAGACGATAATAGAGAGGAAGGGAAGGAAGCTCGCGAGTGAGTATCTGCTGAATGATTTTAAGGTTTTCGTAATTTTTTTGTTTGCTGAGAGACTGAAGGATTTCTTCAGTGAGTTTATCTACGGTTTCGTCTTTGAAGGCAGTGTAGTTTTGCCCACTGAAACCATTTTGCTGGGTGGGAATCTGTTTGGAGTTGCCCATGGAATACATATTGGAATTTGGACCCATGACCCAGGCAAACATAAAGCCGGTAGGACCGCTAAATTTGCGTTCGCGTAAAGTTGTAGTAAAAAAGCTGGTGGGAGCTTCATTTTTAGTGATGACATCGATACCAATGTCTTTCCAGTTGGAGGAGATGACTGCCTGAACCTGCTCACGGGCTTTGTTTCCGGCGGTGGTCATGTAGGTAATTTGGAGGGCTTTGCCATCTTTTTCACGGATATTTGTTTTAGGATTGAGTATCCAGCCTGCTTCGTCGAGAAGGGTCTTGGCTTTTGCGGGATCAAAATCATACTTGGTAACAGAAGTGTCGTCGTAGGCGGGATGCTTTGGAGGCAGCCAGGCGTGGGCTACGGGTTGTTCGCCTTTGAAAAAGCTCTCTGAAATAGCTTCGCGATCCATGGCATGAAGAAGGGCTCTGCGAACCCGTACATCAGAAAGGGTAGGGTCGTCCACATTTAGATCAATGTGCTCCCAGGTGAGGGAAGGGGTGAAAATGGGAAGCTGAGTCACATCTTTGCGACCAATTAAGACCTGGGCTTGATCAAAAGTCATACCAGTAAGGGTCATGTCGACATTTCCAGCCATAGCAGCAGCAAGGAGGGTATCGGTATTTTCGATAGTACGGAAAGTAACGGTGTCGATCAGAGGACGACCAAAGATCCAATGATCGTTGGCTTCGAGAATAATGGTCTGTCCCTGTTCCCATTTTTGGACGCGATAGGCTCCAGCATGAAGAGGCTGAACACCATAAAGATCGTCGTTGGCGCAATCAGTGATAAACTTTTCGTCAGCAAGATATTTTTCAGATTTGAATCCAGGGTCATTTTCAGCTTTTGGAGCAACATAGTAGTTGGGATCGTTAAGATCAAAAGTTTCCAGCTTGTAGGAATTTTTCTCTTCGAAATACTTGCGTGGGAAAGGAGAGGCACCATATACAAACAAATAAGGAGTGTTCCAATATACTTTTAAGGTATGGGAATCCACGGCTTCCATTTTATCAATCCAGAAATCGACTTCAGAGTGAATGGTAGGAAAAGCGGGATGGTTGTATAGATAATGAGCAAAGACAAAGTCTTCGGCAAGAATATCGCTACCATCAGACCATTTGAGTCCTTTTCGAAGCTCGAAGGTAACTTCCATGCTCTTGAACTCGCCTTTTTCATCTTTGTTGATGACCCAAAGGCCATTTTCCTGGGTAGGAATACGCTTCATCATGACGGGGAAGATAGCCCATTGGGCATCCAAGCCACCAGAACCACCTTCATACAGAAGGCTGGTGACCTGGCTCATAGCACTCATCTGGTCCAAGCCGGAGAAGAGCGTTTTAGGCTCCTGGGCTTGTCCGATAGTGATTGATCCACCACGCTTGGGAGGATACATCAGCATAAATGCAGAATGAGCTGCTTCTGCGGCTATCATGGTGTCTTCGGGCATGATATAACGATAATCATCCTTGACACCATCAGTGATTTTCCAGCGGTAGTTCATTGTTTGAAAATCGGGAAGATAGCAGGTAGTCATTGCACCAATAGCATTTTCGGGAACTTCGTAGTAGCCATCCTGGGCAGGGATAAGGGGTTCGGTAATGCTCTTTGCTTTTGCGATGGCAGCTTCACCAGAAGCATTGACCAGCCAAATAGCAGCATCAGAACGGAGCAATGGAGCATCAGGATCAAAGGTCTCGGTCTTTTCGATGTAACCATTTACTGCTGCGGTAATGATAGCGTCGTGGTGGGGATGACTTGTGGGTACATCAGAAAATTTATGACCTTTTTTTACTATTTCGAGCAATTTGGCGGTAACTACCCATTCGATGAATTCACCGCGGGTAATTTCTCTGGAAGCTTCAAGCACATCTTTTTCTTCCAGAACCTTGAGAGTTAAAAGATTGTACATAAATTTTTCTGACCACTTGTAAAACTCAGGACGTTGATTTTCAGCGAGTTTGGACCAGTCAAATTCAATGACTTTTCCATACTCAGGGATCTGGTTTGGAGCTAAAACGTCGACAGTACCCTTGGTCGATTTAGGACCACAGCCTGCCAACAATGAAAGAGACAGCGACATCACTACGAATGATGCCACTAAAATTCTAATGCTTTTCATTCACAGCCTCCTGCGATATATTTATTGATCCATAAAACATAAATCCAGTTCATTAACAATGATTATAGTCAATTCCAGTAAAAATTAAAATCTAAAGCCTAGTAATTTTATTTCACGCTCCAGGCAAATGCCATAGGCTTTGAAAACTTTCTCTTCCACGATTTCAATTAGCTCAAGAATTTCCTTAGCCTTTGCTCTACCCTGATGAACAATAAAATTAGCATGGAGTTCTGATATTCGAGCTCTTCCATTTCTAAACCCTTTTAGTCCAAGATCTTCGATCATTTTTCCAGTGGAATACCCAAAAGGATTTTTCCAGATACAGCCAGCATTTGGGAAGCGTAAAGGTTGGCTTTCTTTTCGTTTGGTAAGTTTTTCTCTAATAGTCAGGATTTCATCACTGATGTTCCCAAAGGTTAATTGCAATTTAGCCTGAAGAACGATAAAACGATCATTATTCTTTAAAAGACTGTCGCGATAGGAAAATTTCAAATCACTGGAATATAGAATACAATTTTGTTTTTCCTGTCGATCGTACAACCAGACAGACTGGAGTATATCACCGATAGCATTGCCACAAGTACCTGCATTCATTGCAATAGCTCCGCCTATCGTACCTGGAATGCCACTCATAAAGCTTAGGCCAGTACACTGATGCTTTAGCGAATCCGCTATCAGGCGAGTGCATTTTGCTCCAGCTTCTGCTATGGCCAGGTCGTCCTGAAAGGATATATCATCCATGGGTGATGCAATTTTGAGTACAATTCCTCGCAAGCCTTCATCAGCTACCAGCAGATTGCTCCCTGTTCCAATAATATGTAATGGGATGCTATTTTGGTCTGCGTAGTCTGCAATATCCTGAATCTCATCCAGGGAGGAGGGGATGATAAAAATATCCACCGGCCCCCCTAATCGAAAAGTAGTATGCAAAGATAATGGCTCCCGATAACGCAGGATGCCTTTGACTATTTTTTCAAGTTTAAGGTTGGGTTTTAACATAGTCTGACAAGAGATCTCCTACTCTCCATACATCTCCAGGTCCCATGGTAATGACAAGAGTATCATTATTGAGCTCAGATTGAAGTTTTTGAGCAGCTTCCTGGTGGTCTTCCACTAAATCGACAGTACCCTGAAAACCCAGATCTCGTATTTTTTTGGCCAAGGTGCTTGAGTTGACTCCATCTAAGGGCAACTCGCCTGCGCTATAGACAGGAAGGAGCATGATATCAGAAGCATTTTGGCATAAGACCCTGGCATATTCTTCAAATAAGTTGCTCAATCGTGAAAAACGATGGGGTTGAACCACTGAAACAATTTTTTTTTCAGGAAAATAGCTCCTTAATGCTTTTAATGCCCATTCTATGACATCAGGGCTATCTCCTTCATCATCCAAAACAATACAATTTTTGTAAGTTGTTTTAACTTCCATTCTCCGGTCCATGATCGGCAGAGAGGAAAAATAATCCCCACCAGGAAGCTGTTTGGTATAGAAAAAAATCAGAGCATAGGCCATGAGAGCATCCAAGATGTTTTGCCAGCCTGGCATCGGGATTTGGGCTTGTATGTGCCTTCCCTCAGGAGTGTTGACCATAAAGTGGCTTGTAAATCGGGATCCATTCCATTTGGTATGAAGCTCAGAAAAGTAAAATTCGCTTTTTTCGTTGTTTCCACATCTTATTACTTGAGCTTTTCCCTTAACATTTTTAATGTAGGAGGTAAGCAGTGGGTCGTCACCGTTAATGACCACACAGCCCTCCTGGGGAACTTTTTCAGCAAGGGAGGCAAAAGCTTCTGCAAGTTTTTCCATGGAATGTTCGTATTCTTGCAAATGGTCTTTGCCCACATTGGTAATAAGCAAGCTTTGCGGAAGAACAGATAAAAATTTACTTTTACTTTCGTCACACTCTAAAACCATCCAGGAAGAATCGGCATAATGAGCTGGAGGATAATGAAGCAAGTCGGCCCCAATCAGCCAGTTGGGATTCATCCCAGCTTTTTGCATCATGGAAGAAACAAAAGTGGTGGTGGTGCTTTTTCCATAACTTCCCGTAACGCCTACGAGTTTTTTTGTTTGCAGGATTTTATGTATTGCTTCCATCCGCTCATATAATGGTACGCAGTTTTGTCTGGCTCTGCTCAGTTCGGGAAGATCCTGTGGAACTGCTGAAGAATAGATAAGCAAGTCGATATGATCGGAAAAACTTGGATCATGATGGGTATGCACGGTAATGCCTTTGGATTCCAATAAGTTTCGCATACGAAAATCATTGCAATCTGAGCCGCTAACTTTCCATCCACAATCAGCTAAATACCAAGCCAGAGCAGTCATTCCGACTCCTCCGATACCTAAAAGATGCACCCGCTTGCCTTTTTGATCCAGAAAATTCATACGCAAAACTCAGCTTTTTTTGCTAAACGGATCAAAACTCCAGCTTCCACTAAGTATACTACTAGAGCAGTTCCCCCTATGCTAACAAATGGAAGTGGTATTCCAGTGGGAGGTAAAAAACCTATCGTTACTGCAATGTGCATTATCGCCTGCAGGAAAATATGGAAACCAATCATGGCAGCTAAAAGGGAGGAAAACCCATCTTTGAGTCTCAGTGAGACTTGCATTGCCCAAAAAAATAACAAAAAATAAAGATATAAAACAACAATTCCTATCAACAAGCCAAACTCTTCGCATATAATCGAATAAACAAAATCAGTCTGAGCTTCAGGAAGAGAGTAAAACTTCTGACTGCTTCTCATAAAGCCTTTTCCCAGCCATGATCCTCGGGATATTGCTATAAACGATTGCAGTACCTGGTATCCGCTATTACTTGGATCCAGAAAAACGTTTTGATAGCTTGAGATTCGATTCATCAAACGTTCAGATCGAAATAATACCAAGGCTCCAAGACCTGACACGGGAAGAGCGGTAAGGAAAAAATATTTCATTGGAGTAGCACCCACCATCATAGTTGCAAGTCCTAAGAGAAATATAATGATAGCAGTGCTAAAATTGGGTTCAACAAAAACAAGAACGACAGGAATCATAAGGATAAGCAAACTTTTTAAAAATTCATTAAAATTCATGCGACCTTTGTGCATGGTCATGAGGCGGGATAATACAAGAATCAGACCAAATTTGACCAATTCAGAAGGTTGAAAGGAAAAAAAACCAAGATTCAGCCAACGCCTTGCAACTTCACCAGATTCATTAAGAATTCGAGTGGAATAAAAAGGAGGAATAAGAACCAGGACAAGCAAAGCACAGGATGCCGTAAAAAAAGGAAGTGCCATCGCTTTCCAAAACTTTACAGGAAGCCGGCTAATAACAGAAATCGAAAAAAATCCTGCTAAGGCAAAGAGGGACTGCTTAAAAAAATCTCGATATGGAGAAACATTACTGGAAGTGAAAAAATAGGTATAGGTGGTAGAAAAGCTCATCAATAAGCCAAATAAAGTAAGGACAAGGACTAGCCAATATATTTTTTCGTGAAGACTAAGACATTTTTTTTTTAGCATATATCATTGCTTTTAAATGCGTTTGTCAATAATTGTTTGAAAATAAATCCACGGTGTTCAAAATCCTTAAATTCATCAAAACTTGCACATGCAGGCGATAACAATACAAGGTCGCCTGATTTACTCCTGACTATAGCCTCAAATACAGCACTTTTAAAGGAGGGGGTCAGTTTATACTTTTTGTAGCTAATTGCATCGAAAGCGTGCTTGATTTTCTTTTGTGTTTTTCCAGTAATAATGACCATTTTTACGTTAGGATGCAGGGATATCTTCTCGACTAACTCAGAAAAATCATTGCCTTTGTCTGATCCGCCCAATATAAGAATGGTGGGTTGCTCCAAACACTCCAGAGCTACGAGTGTAGTCTGGGGTTTGGTTGATTTGGAATCATTAATGAAAGAAATGTCACGATAAGTCCCCACCCACTCAAAGCGATGTTCAAGACCTTTAAACTGACCAAGAGCTTTTTGAGCTTTTTCTACAGAAAAATGCTTTTGAAGATAAAGATAAGAAGCAGCTAGAGAGGCAATAGCATTGGCTCGATTGTGAAGTCCAAGCAAGCGATAACCCTTAAGAGATACTTTGAGAGGAGGCAAATGATCGGGATGCAAAATGACTGCACCATTCTCATAATAAAAACCCCTATCAAGCGAATTGCGATTAGAAAAAAATACTTTTTTAGCTTGAATCTGCTTGATTTCATTTAATACGGGAGAATCCGCATTTAAAAGAGCGAAATTATCTTGAAGCTGATTTTCAAATATTCGGCACTTAGCTTGTAAATACTCGTTGAGACTGGTATATCGATCCAGATGATCGTCGTTGAAGTTTAGGAAAACAGCAATTTCAGGGCGAAACTTGTAGATGGTTTCGAGTTGAAAAGAGCTAACCTCAACTACCAGGTTAAGCTTTTTCCCTGGATTGTCGAGAACTATTCGAGAAATAGGAACTCCAATGTTGCCACATACAAAAACATTGGGTAAATGCTGAGATAAAATAGCTCCAATAAGCTCGACCGTGGTGCTTTTTCCGGAGGTTCCGGTAACTGCCAGAAAACGCGCATCGCTGAACTGGTAGGCCAATTCTACCTCGCCAATAATAGAGATACCATTTTCCTGGGCTTCGCGAAGAATCGGGAGAGCAGGATTGACTCCTGGAGAAATAACAATTAATTCAGCACTTTCAATACATTTTCGGGAATGAAACCCCAATTCAAAACCGACGCCATGCTCTTCCATCCAAATGATGGACTCTGATTCAATTTCTGCATCTCGTTCAGTAGCATAAACATTAGCTCCCAACTTCAATAAAAGTTCGATGGCAGCTATACCACTTTTTTTAATACCAAATACGGTCACATTTTTATTTTTAACCTGCAGGCGATCGGAATGCATCAATAAAAACCTCCTCCAGCTAAAATATCTTTACAGCAACAAACCAGGCAATCATAGTCATTATAATCTGTATCAGCCAAAAACGCACGACAATCAGAGGCTCCGGGTAGCCCTTAAGCTCAAAATGATGATGGATAGGAGCCATCTTGAATATTCGTTTTCCTATGCCCGTTTTTTTTCTGGAATACTTGAAATATCCGACCTGAATGATCACTGATAAAGCCTCTAACACAAACAGTGCTCCTAAGATAAGCAAGATCCATTCAGTGTGGGTAATAAGCGCCATCCCTGCGATTGCTCCACCTATTGCAAATGAGCCTACATTTCCCATAAAGATTTTTGCAGGATGGGCATTATAAAAGAGAAAACCAAGCAAGGTGCCAATTAAAATCAAGGCAAACTGTGAAATCCATGGAAATGCATAGGCTTGACCATAAAAAAAGTAAAAAACAAAAATGGGGATTGCCAATCCGCTGAGGAGGCCATCCAAGCCATCGCTAAGATTTACTGAATTGCTGACAGAAAGAATAACCAGTAGCTTGAATAGAGCTAAAAACACGAGCAAATAGGAAAAGCTAAACTCACTAAGTAAAAACCACACAAAAGGGAGCGCTAGTATCAGTTGAAGCGTGATGTCTTCTCGAGCTTTTAAGCCATAGGCTGATTTACGAATGGTTTTTCGGTAGTCGTCTATAAAGCCGATACTCCCATAAGCAAGAACTAGGTATAAAAGAAAGAAACCCTGGGAAGAATAGGATTGAAAATAAATCCAGGCAGTGATCGAAAGCACTAAAACTGCGACAATAAGAAACAAGCCTCCCATGGTTGGAGTGCCAGCTTTGCCCTGGTGTGTTTTGGGGCCTTCTTCTCTGACCATTTCGCCAATCTGCTTTTTTTGCATCCATCGGATAAAGGATGGCATGCCTGTAATAGTCAACAAAAAAGCAATAAACACTAACATGAATAGGCTTTCTCCATTTCATCCACCAGTTGATGCAGGCCCATGCCATTGGAAGCTTTTACAAAAACTACCGTGTTTTTTTGGCATAGCTTTTTAAGTATGTTGAGCGCTGAAGTCCAGTCCGAAGTACACAAAAACTTGTTAGCCCTGGAAGCACTTGATTCTTTCACAATTTTACCATACTCCCCAACATAAATTATTGCTTCAATTTCCTGCGGGAAATCTGCTAAATATGCACCTAGCTCCTTATGAAGCTCTTCTGCTTTGGCTCCTAATTCAAGCATATCCCCCAATACCAATATTTTACGTGAAAAAGGGATATTCAACAATGCACTAATTGCGGATCGCATGGAATATGGATTTGCGTTATATGCTTCATCCAGGATGGTGATGCCCTGCTGGAGTTGCAGGCATCTTCCTCTTCCCTTGCCTGGAAAAAAAGAAGCCATACCCTTTTGAATGTCAGAAACAGGTATGTTTTCCTGGCATGCCAATGCAATGGAAGGCAAAGCATCCAGAAGAAAATGCTTCGCCCAGGCATTCAGCTTAAAGGTAGCTACTGCTTTTTTAGCTATGCTGACCTCAAATTCCATGCCACTGGAAAGCCATACCAGTCGATCGATAGTGACCTCATTGCTCGAGGAAAAACCAAAGCTTTTCAGCGATAATCCCAGCGAGGAAGCCTCATGGTACCACCTTTGATCTCCATTCATCCAGGTAAAACCACCTCGTTTCACACTTTTGGCAAGGTTAATTTTCTCCTTAAAAACTCCTGCTTCATTTTTAAAAAATTCGAGATGAGAAGGACCAATGCCAGTAATTACTGCGTGATCCAGGCTTAAAAAACTCAGAGTTTCACATAATTCCCCTGGATACGAAGCACTGATTTCAGCAATAAAGTATTGACTGTTGGCAGGCATTCGCGCAAGACTGAGAGGCACTCCTATGGGAGTATTGTAATTTTTGATAGTCCCAGAACAGGGATAAGTAGTTTCAAATATGGTTTGGATTATCTCTCGAGAGGTAGTTTTACCTGCAGATCCGGTAATTCCTATCAGTTTTGGTTTTACTTCGTTCAAGAGTTTTGAGGAAAAATGCTTCAGAGCTTCCAGGGATGAATCTACCTGAATTTGAAACACGCCTGCTTGTTCAATAGGGTAAATCTTTTCAGTGATAATCCCCATAGCTCCACGTTTGATCGCATCTGGAATAAAATCATGCCCATCGGCATGCTCCCCCTTGATGCAAACAAAAATGCCTCCAGCTTTCATTTCTCTGGAATCAACAAAAAAGTTTGTATGGAAGGGAGGAATATCCTCTCCTTCAAAACTTGACAATACTCTCATACCCCCCAGCCAATCGCTCAGGGTTTGAATCAGCATCTTCATTCTTCCAGCCCCCTATGCTTTAAAAGCGCTTTCATTTCTTCGACATCATCAAAAACTTCACTCCTGCCTCGAATCAAAAATTCCCGTTGATTCCCTCTGCCAAGGATAAGGACAAGGTCATTTTTCTCCGCCCGATCCAATGCTTTTTCCAATGCCTCTTTTCGAGAGAGTACAATTTGAACCTTTGCTCTATTTTCGCTAGTCATTCCAGAAAGAAACTCGTTAAAATTGTTCCAGATGTCTTCATCTTCAGGATCATCAAGGGTTAGAAATAAGATATCAAACATTTCACCAAGCATCCGCGCCAGGATCACTCTTTCAGCATAATCTCCTCCCCCGACATTGCCAAAAACACCGATACGATGAGCGTAGTGTCTGTTTTGTATCAATGACTTTAACGCTTCTATAGCTATGGGTGTGTTTGCTTTATCAACCACTACAGTGAAGGGAGCTTCCTTTAACAAGACATCCCAGCGACCAGGAATAGCGGTGATCTTCTGCATGGCAGTGAGCAGATCGCCTGGATTGTAGTTCATGGCAAGACCAAGAGCAAAAACTGCAGCAAGATTCCAGGCTTGAAATGCCCCTTGGAGGGGGCTATCCATTCGATACTTCGTATTTTTGTACTGCAAAGAAAAGCTAATGCCGTTTATGGTTTCAGTCAAATCACAGATTCTTAGCTTGGCAGATTCCGAAGCACCGTACAACAGGGTGTTGTTGTCCTTTTTCAGGAAAAGATCCAGATTTTTTTCGTCTGCATTCAGAATGGCTGTACCCTCTTTTTTCACCATATCAAACAAGGTGCTTTTGGCTCTCACATAATCCATCCACTCCCCGTGAAAGCCAATGTGATGGTTGAAAGCAAGATTGCTTAACATTGCAGTATCAAATTGAATTCCATGAAGTCGCTTTTCACTCAGTCCGAAAGAGCTTGCCTCAAGGCAGATTGCCTTGCAGTTTTCAGAATCAAAATACTGAAACAGCTCATGAAGGGCTTTTGGCTCTGGAGTAGTTACGGGACCTTTCATAGTAAGAGCTAAGCGTGTTGCTCCCGAGTAGTATCCTGCTGTTCCTATCAAAGCGCTTTTTAATCCAAGATTCATCAGGGTTTGGTGGGCAAGAAAAGCGATGGTGGTTTTTCCGGTAGTACCAGTTACAGCGATGAGGTTAAACTTTTTCCATACTTCATTGGTCCAACGTTGACACAGCAAGCTATAGGCTTCTTTGGCAGAGTCCACCAGCAGATAGTTGACATCAGAGGGAAGAACAGACAAGTCTTCGACCACCAATGCAATGGCTCCTTTTGAGATTGCCTGGGAAATATAGTGATGGCCATCTACTTTTTTACCTTTTATACAAACAAAAACATAGCCAGGTAAAACATCTCTGGAGTCACTGCTGATACCACTTGCGATATCCTCTGGATGATAGCTTTTCTGATTTGGGCTAAGATCCTTGAATAGCTGACTTAGCTTCATTGCATCAGCATATGAGATTGCATCCATTGAACAATTTCTTTAAATATTGGGGCAGCCACAGTAGAACCGTAGGCTTCATAGCTTGGATGAGGCTCATCGATAGTCACTAGAATAACATATTGGGGGTCTTCCACGGGGAAAAAACCAATAAATGAGGTGATGACTTTATCGTCGGCATATTCTCCATTCACTACTTTTTTAGCAGTACCCGTCTTGCCTCCTATGCTCATGCCAGGAATATTGGCTTGATGAGTACCTCGTGGGTCCTGTACGGAATTCTTTAGTACTACTTTCATTTCTCTAGAGGTTTGAGCTGATATGACCCTGCGAATTACTTTGGCTTCGTAGGCCTCCACCACATTTCCAGCATGATCTCTGAGCTCTTTGACAATCTGGGGTTTCATCATATTGCCGTCATTAGCGATGGTGGCATAACTGGTAATCATTTGCAAAGGGGTAGCTGTAATGCCCTGTCCAAAAGAAAAAGTTGCCACAGTAGTTTCGTACCAATCCTTTGGATTGGGAATAATTCCTTTTTCCTGTCCATATATCTCTACCGGCAGAGCACTCCCAAAATTAAAACGTTTGGCATAGCGATACATATGGTCTCGTAGTTTCATGCCGATACCTACAAAGGACACATTGCATGAGTTGCGAATAATGTCTGCCAGGTTTTGCTCTCCGTGGGCTATCATACATTCAACCGTTTTGTCTGCTACCCTAACACTTCCACTGCATTTGTGAAGAGTCATGGGGGTGATAATCCCTTCCTCCAATGCTGCTGAAGCAATAACAGGTTTAAAAATAGAACCAGGTTCATAGTTTAAAGAAACTGCTTTGTTAAGGTATTCAGGGTCATCGATGTACCGATGCCCCTGATTTAAATCAAAAGAAGGTTTGTTGGCCATAGCCAAAATTTCTCCTGTTCGGGGATTCATTACTATAGCTACTCCTCCTCTGGCGCTCCACTTATAAATATGCTTGTCCAAAATGCCCTCAATTAAGTTTTGCAGAGCATAATCCAGAGTCGTAATGATAGTACTGCCTGAAATTGGCTTTTGAATAATATCAGAAGAACGGGGTACTCGATCATCTACAAAGATCTCATAAACCACTTTTTTGCCAGGTATGCCATTCATAATATTTTGGTAGGTTAATTCCAAACCGCTAAGCCCTACATTGTCCGTACCTACATACCCAATTACACTCGCTGCAGATTGTATCTTAGGGTATTCTCTGCGTTGATCATCTTCAAAGCCAAAATCCTGTTGAAAGGGTTTGCGTATCTTAAGTATATCCTGCATCTGGGAAGTGCTGAGTTTGCGCTTTATATACGTAAATTGCATACCGTTCTTTTTCTCATTTTTAATTTGCTCAACGATGGTCTTTTCTGGAACTCCCACAATGGATGAAACCTGAGCGGCAAACATTTCAGGATCCTTGAGCGCCTGGGGGTTGGCATAGAGGGAATGCGCATCAACCGATTCTGCCAGGATGATTCCATTTCTATCCAATATTTGGCCCCGTTTGGCGAGGATCGTTTTGACTGTTTCGGGATCCTTGCCTTGAACATATTGTTTGACCGTAGGACTAAAGAGAGAGATCTTGATCAGGCCCCAGGAAAGAAAACAAATTAGCAAGAAGGAAAGAGTTGCAAGAACTAAGACCCGAGCTTTGACTATACGACAAAAGGAAATTTTGCTCTTTTTTTTCATGGCTTCCACCTATATTTTTCTTCTTCCGTTGCTGGGCGAAATTTTAAGGACTCATCCGCGAGGATCTTTTTTCGGAGCTCGTCCAGGTTGTATTCTCTGCTATGTTGAACTTTGAGATTTGCCAGTTGGTTTTCGAGCATGATGATGTTTTCCTGCTTTTCCCGGTATTGGTCAACACGCATAAGGTATCTAAGGTCTGCCAGAGCAAACAAAAAAAGCAATAAAATCATGAATAGAATTTTTTTTAATATATCGGATCTCATGCTCTCAACAATACTCTCAACTTAGCGCTTCTAACGGAAGCATTATCATGCAACTCCTGATCATCGGGCAAAATGGGTTTCTTGTCTCGAAGAGAGAAGTAGGGGCTTTCTTTGGAAAAGTTTTTGAGCAAGCGATCTTCCATTGATTGATACGTAATGACAGCCAGGAGACCTCCGGATAGTATCCAGGGGTGTACCTTGGACAAGAATTCCTCCAGATGATACAACTCCGCATTAACGTATATTCTTAGCGCTTGGAAAGATTTAGTGGCAGGATGGGAACCTTGCTTCCACCCTTTTGCGCCTGCTATAATCTGAGCTAAAGCGCTACAAGTAGTAATCGCCTTAATTTTTCGTTTTTCTACAATTCTTTTGGCAATTTGCTTCGACATCCTTTCTTCACCAAACGTATATAGTATATCTGATATTTCACTTTCTTGGAAATGGTTGACCACATCAAGCGCTGAAACCGGACTATCCTGAGCATTGAAGCGCATATCCAGGGGAGCATCCGACAAAAAACTAAAACCCCGTTCGGAGGTTTTGAGATGATACATGGAAAGCCCAAGGTCTAACAAGATGCAATTTGCCTTTTGAATACCCAGAGCTTCCAGGGCTTTGCCAGCCATAGTGTAGGGATGATTAAAAAAATGAATCCTATGAAACTCCAAGAGACGTTCTTTTGCCTTTTCAAGGATAGCATTATCTCTGTCCAGGGCGATATAAAGCCCTGAATCTCCAAGGCAGGGGGCAATTATAGCAGCATGACCCCCTTCACCGCAGGTACCGTCGATAAGAACTTGACCAGGTTGAATCTGAAGATGATGAATAATGGTCTTTTCGAAGGCTGGAACATGATGTATCTGAAGATTTTGCATAATTTATCATAAGAAAATTTTGAGCAAGGAATAAGCCGGGTTCTGTACTCGGATCAGAATAGCTCCTGACCAAGTGACAATCATTTATCTAAGCGATCACCCGAAAACTTTGCGAGCAGCATCCAAACGTTTTCCATCGATCTTGCTCCAGGTGGGGTTTTCCAGGCCAACCAGTCGCCTGGCGGCCGGTGAGCTCTTACCTCACCATTTCACCCTTACCGACAAAAGTCGGCGGTATATTTTCTGTTGCACTTTCCTTAAGGTCACCCTCACTGGCTACTAACCAGCACCCTGCTCTGCGGAGCCCGGACTTTCCTCAAAATCAAAAGATTCTGCGATTGTCCTCCTTACTCAAAATTTTCTTACAAGCACACTAGTATATACTTTTTTTAGTCTCTGTTAAATCGAACTGTAGTTTTTTGCGTTCGAGCATCCCAAAACACTTCACAGCCAATAGTTTCAGCAACAAAGCGCAAAGGCACCATGACTCTGCCTGGAGGCTTCCATTGAGGAGTAATTGCTTTGTTTCCAGAATCTACCATGATTTCTTTGCCATTGATATAAGCTACAGGTGAGTTTATGGTCATGGTAACTATCTTGCTTTGAATGAAAATGACCAACTGCTGACTGGTGGAATTCCATTCAAAAAATCCTCCAAAGGGCTCCACAACGTATCTAATAGGAAGAAAAGTGCGCTTTTGGAAAATATAAGGGGCTACATCCATCTCAAATTCAAGTTGGTTGGCAAGCATTTTCCTGGATCCAACCGTATAGTCCAGGTTGATCTGTCTTGGTGGAAATGCAAGTTTTATATTTATGTAATCACTCATATCGCCACTTAAATCTGACGAGCTCTGATAATCTATGGCGGGGTTTTTGGAGTATATTCTGAAAGCCAGATGGAGGCTTTGCATTCGATCCATTTTGACTTCACTCAAAGGTATCCTGAGCTCATAATAGCGATGAGCTTTGGCTTCATTGGGGCTTGATCCAAATCCTGCCATGGCGGTTCCTGCAGAAAAATATACTGAAGAATACGCGTCTTTTTTGATCAGGTATCTGTAAACCAAGCGCTTGGACATATTGCACATTGAATATACCCGGTCGATATTGTTGGTAAGTTTCCCGTTGCCATCCCAATCAAAATACAGCTCAAAATAATCCTCACACATGGGCTTTTTTATGATCTGGTCTTCATAAGTATCTTCAGTCACATCGATGAGGATGTACAGATAGTGATAATTGTTTTTGAGCATTAGCTTACCGTAGGGAAAGTCTATACTTAAAGCATCTTTCCAGTATCTGGCATCGCATTTTCCATCAATCGTAGGACAGAGATATGCGTAGGAGGAAGCATAGCTTTGAGCAAAGATAGTGGTAGCAAAAAGACAAAGCATAGCGAAAAGTAGCGCTGAAGTCCTGAATACTTTTTTACACATCTTACTCTCCTTTTCCGAGAGCAAAATCTCAGATCGAACGCTTCTAGTCTAAGTCACCAGGGATGGAGTTGCTGAGGATGCTTGGTTTTAATCATAGAGCTAATAAATCGTTCTGATCCTTGAAGATCCCTGCTCTCACTTTCAGTTCCTCTATATGCACCTTGGTAGGCAACAATTTTCATGTGTTCTCCTGGAAAAATATTACAGTAAATTCTAACAGAAAAAGAGCACTCAAACAAGAGGGCTCACCCATGAGACACAGGGACGGGGGTGTTGACTCATTTTAAAGTGTCCATTTATATCCTATTGATGGGATATTTACTAATACCAATTACTGTGGTTGGTAGATAGGTATCCATTGGAGTTATAGTGAGTTAAACACCATTTAATGAGGAAATAATAGTTAACTATCCGTGCACGAAAAAAATCTTTAAGTACTATAAACCGTTTTACTAACTGATTTTAAGAAGGGTAGTAGTTGCTATCCTACCCTCAAAATAATTGATCCTTGAGTAGAATAAAAGTATCACTATGACTTATTTAGATTGGGTAATAAAATGAGACAACACCCCCGTCCCTTTGTCTCACGTTTGTCAAAGAATAAATACTGTATTCACAGGTCATATTTCATGAAGTTGAATCCTAGCGGTATAATATAATTTTATAGAAATGCTTTGGAGGAGCTTATGATAAAAGCTTTGTTTGTAAGGGTACTGGTTTTTTGTTTATTCCTGTCTTCTTTCACAGGATGCGGTACTTTTAACTACAACAAGGCTTTGGATTCCCTGCCTGTGTTTGATTGGGAAGGGGTTTCTCCTGAGCTAAAAAAGGATAGTTATCTCTGGACGGAGAAATACATTCAATCGTTGCTATCCGCCAAGCTTATAAACTTCGACTTCATTGAAAAACCCTACGAATTTATCAAACGCGGAGAATTTGTACAGCTATTAAACGAGTGCATGCAATATCCCGATAATACCCAGGAACACCCTTTCCAGGACCTTGAAAAAGATGATCCCAGAAACCAGGCAATCACCAATTGCTATCACCAGGGAATTATAGACGAAGATGCACATTTTTACGCTGATCAATACCTTAGCAGAGCTACAGCTGCTCAATGGCTCATCAGAGCAAA
>Ga0351893_10084_pt1 | contig 35180 bp, 33 predicted proteins | sample TotcelFGM3001K15_FD_206765 | JGI IMG/M metagenome (GOLD analysis project Ga0351893, IMG submission 206765) | Enriched cells from coal bed in the Powder River Basin, Montana, United States - Total cells FGM rep3 HSBNCT.FGM.300.1.K15 ...
CACGATGCCGAGACGTGAACGATCGACCTCAGGCTGAGTCTGCAGGATCTTGAAGGCGCTTAACCCCGTCAGCACGGCTTCGAAGATGGCGTCATTTGTGACGTCAGGTTGCACGCGCCAGCGACCAAAGGCGTAGGAGGCCTTCCATGCCCCGCGGGACTCCGCGGCGGCTTCCGGCTTGGCGATGCCTGGCAGGTCGGGGGCGATGGCAACATACCCGCGCTGGGCCCAGCCGATGGCCTTCGCCTCCTCGGCGTGGCCACCACCTCCATGCAGAACGAGGATTCCAGGAAAGGGGCCTTTCCCTTCCGGGATGGCGAGGAACGCGTAGATCTCAGTGGCAACTGGCCCCTCAGGTGTCTCCACAGAGCGAAGCTCAAAGCGCAGGCGTTTTACGCGGATGCCTTGAGGTATTTCCGCCGGAGGATCGAGCTCCACTATTTTCTCCGGAGCTGTCGTACGCGCGGCGGCTTCGGTGAGCTGAGGATGTGCGAGGGCCGGAATAGCGAACGCGAAGCTTGTAGTGAGACCAAGGAGGCACGCGAAGGGGAGAGTGTGACGAAGGATCATGGGAAGACGCAACGCAGGAGGATGCCGGAAAAGGAGGGAGACGTTCGAGATTAAAAACCTTTTCCAGAAATGAGCGGTGCGATGACTGTCACAGCTAGCACTCCAACCGAAGACGCAGATGTCGAAACGCGACCAGCGCTCTCAGGTGCGAAGGAGGAAAAGCTGCCCGGCATGGATTCGAACCATGAACAAAGGCTCCAAAGGCCTCTGTGTTACCGTTACACCACCGGGCAGTGAAAGGGCTGGCAATATCCCGTCTCCGCCTCTCCGAAGCAACCCTAAAACGCGCTTTTGTCTCTCCGAGTGAAGAAATTTGCGGAGGAGAATGGACTTCTGTTAACGAGTGGCCCGATAGGAGACCCCGACGTGATCGGTCTGGGGAAGGATAAATTTCCGAATCTCCACAAGAGCCTCTGCGGCAGGGAACTCGGCAAGAACCGTGCGGGCCAAATCCACGGCGAGAGTCTCGATCAGTTTGCGCGGTTTCTCGGCCGCAATGACAGCGAGCCGCCGGGAGACGGCATCGTAGTCCACGGTATGGGTGATGTCGTCATTCAGGGCGTCAAAAGGGGTTAGAGGGATGATGGTCAGATCCACCAGCAGAGTCTGAACGGAGGCTCTTTCCTCATCGGGGACACCGATATGGCAGTCCAGCCGCAGCCCGCGAATGTGGATCTGATTCATGACAGGATTTGCTGTAGAGCAGGGAGATCGCGGCAGATGATGGAGGGATTGCTGGCCGAGAGCTTCTCGAGTGAATCGAATCCGGTCAGCACAGCGACACCCGTGATCCCACCGTGACGCGCTGTCTCGATATCATGGACCATGTCGCCGACGAAAATGGTCTCCGAAGGGGTCAGTTGACGCTCATGGATGATTTCGCGGATTTTTTCCCGCTTATCCATGATCTCCACATAGGGATGCTCGAAGTACTCTCGCACTCCGAGGCGGGAAGATTGGATATCGAAGTGATGGGTCTTGATGGTGCTCAGCAGGAAGATGCGGCGCCCGGTATCGCGACAGAAGTCGAGGAAGTCGAGGGCACCGGGGAGGAGTTCCACCTCATCCTGCAGGCCATGGAAAAATCTCTCGTAGAGAGCTTCCAGCCCCTCCTCTGTGGCTTCGGGCAGAAACTCGGCGTAGAAACCGGAAAAAGGCAGGCGGAAGTGGGTGCGGAACTGCTCTAGGCTGAGCTCGTCGCGTCCGTAATCTCTGAAAATGGCGTTGGTGGCCTTCAGGACCGGGCGCAGATCGTCTGCGAGAGTGCCCGACCAATCGAGAAGGATATTCTTGATCATAACTCCTTCATGAATCTCGGATTTTTTTTCGTAAGTCCATTTTTTCCCGTGGGTTGCGATGTCTTTGCGCGTTTTGGCGGTATTGGCGGGGGCTGATGCCCGTGGCGCGGCGGAAGACGCGGCTGAAGTACAGCGGATCGTCATATCCCGCACGGGACGCGATGGCGGATATTGGTTCCGTGGTGGAGAGGAGGAGATTGGAGGCGAGTTCCACGCGACGTTTCTCGATATAGCGCAGGGGGCTGAGGCCCATGATCTCTTGGAAAAGATGGGCGAAGCGCGAGGGGGAAAGCCCTGCCGCCAGTCCCAGATCCTGCACACTGACCGGCTTCGTCAGGTGCTGGTCGATGAAGGCAAGACTCTTGCGAATGCGCAGATCGGGAGAGTAACTGGAGCCTCGCGGATTTTCCATTTCCGCCCACAGGATGATCTGCTCGACGAGATTGAGCATCAGATCCTGGCGATGAGGGTAGTGGGAATTGCTGATTTCTATCAGGGAATGGAACAGGGTCTCCACCTGCCGACGAATGCTGTGATCCCGCAGGCGGAGGAAGAGCAGACCGGGAAAAACTTCCGGCCATTGCAGCCACTGAAGCCAGTTGCTGCCCGGAGAAAAGCATGCCCAGCAATGATGCCATCGGTCGGCCTCGGGATGCAGGGAGTAGAACTGTGGAGTGGTCGGGCGATAGCAAAAAACATCGCCTTCCTCGATGGTCAGGGTGTCGCCTCCGGGTGTGATCACTTGCGCTGTTCCTATCAGAGATAATTCCAGCACCCAGTTGTCCGCGCCGCCGGGGCGTTGGACGTCGTTTGGGCTCTCCTGGCAGTTTTCTGCATACCCTACGGAGAATGGAATATGGAAGATGGGGTGGCTGGCCATGCAGGTGACAGGATCATCCATATCTTTAGCAGCCCTGACAATGGTCAAAATGAATGGATCCTGCGATATGAGCAGGAAACTCTTCCTACCCATGTCTACTCCCTCTTCTCTCCGCTGGGGCATCATCGGCCTCGGGGCCATTGCCAAAACTTTCGCCGAAGCTCTCGATCATACTTCAGTCGGAACCCTCGTCGCCGTGGCCAGTCGCTCGCTGGACAAGGCGCGGGATTTTGGAGCCAGATGGCCGCAGGCTGTTGCCTATGGCAGCTATCAGGAACTGCTGGATGATGAAAATGTGGAGGCTGTTTACATCGCCACTCCCCACCCTCAGCACGCGGAGTGGGTCGTGAAGGCCGCAGAGGCGGGTAAGCATATCCTATGCGAAAAACCCATCACTCTGAATGCTGTGGAGGCCGAGGGTGTGTTCCATGTGGTCCAACGGGCGGGCGTTTGCCTGATGGAAGCCTTCATGTATCGCTGCCATCCGCAGACGCTGAAAATCGCGGAGGTGGTTCGTGACGGAAAACTCGGAGACATCCGACTGGTGGAAGCCGGGTTTGCGTTCGATCAGGGGCCAAAACCGGAAGGGCGCCATCAGGCGAATGAACTCGGCGGTGGAGGCATTCTCGACGTGGGCTGCTACCCGATGTCCATGGCGAGGATCGTGGCGGGAGCCGCCAAGGGGCAGGCTTTTGCCGATCCGGTGGAAATCAAAGGACTGGGCCATCTGGATGAAGTGACTGGTGTGGATACCTGGGCTGCGGCCGTGCTTAAGTTTCCCGGTGACATCCTTGCCCAGATCGCGACGGGAGTGCGGCTCAATCATCGCAATGACGTGCGTATCTACGGAGGAGCCGGCACCTTGACGGTGACTTCGCCCTGGTTCTGCAATGGGGAGCTTCTCTTCCAGGCGCGCGGTTCGACGGAGGTGGAGAAAATTGCCTACGATGCGCCGAAGCCGCTGTACGTTTATGAAATCGAGGCCTTCGCCGCCTATGTGAAGGAAGGAAAAGCTCCGGTGATATCCTGGGCGGATACGCTTGGCAACATGTGCTCTCTGGATCGGTGGAGGCAGGAGTTGTCTTTCCTGTACCAGATCGAGCTGCCGACTTCGAACTGGCCTACGGTGGACCGGCGTCCTTTGCGGCGTTCCGCGACAGCTCGCATGGCTTATGGAGAGCTGGAGGGGGTGAAGAAACCGATCTCCAAACTCATCCTTGGAACGATGATGAGGCCTAATTTGCCGGCGAGATCGATCCTTTTTGACGAGTTCGTTCGCGAGGGTGGCAACGCCTTTGACACGGCGTGGATCTATTCTGCGGACGGCAGTGCCGAGAGGACTTTCGGGCAGTGGGTGAGAAATCGCGACGTCCGCGATGAAGTGGTGGTGATCGTGAAGGGGGCGCATACGCCGAGTTGCGATCCTGTGAATCTGGAGCGCCAGTTTGAGCAGTCTTTGGATCGGCTTGGAATGGTATCGGCTGATATTTACGTGATGCACCGGGACAATACCGAGATTCCCGTAGGCGAGTTTGTGGATGTCATCAACCGGAGGATCAAGACTGGAGAGATCAATGCCTATGGGTTTTCCAATTGGACGCTTGAGAGAGTGGACGAGGCGCTCGAGTATGCGGGGGCCAATGGTCTCGTGCCTCCCGTCTGTATCTCAAATCAACTGAGCCTGGCTCGGATGGTGAAGGCTCTCTGGGTGGACTGCCTGTCCGTGGGCGCACCGGAAGCTCAGGAGTGGCTGGCGAAGCGGCAAATGGCGAACCTCGCATGGTCCAGTCAGGCGAGAGGGTTCTTTACCGATCGTTCGGCGCTTCATCTCAAGGAGGACAAGTTGCTCAGCGAGTCCTTCTATGCGGAGGATAACTTCGAGCGGAAGGCACGAGCCTATGAGTTGGCTGCGGCAAAGGGCGTGCTGCCGGTCCACATCGCGGGGTCCTACGTCCTGCAGAGGAGTTTCCCATCCTTCTCGTTGATCGGGCCGCAGAATCTGCATGAGTTGCATTCCAATCTCGGGGCCCTCGATCTCACGCTCACGCCGGCCGAGATGGCGTGGCTGAACCTCGAGACGGAAAAACTCTAGCCGCGCGGATCAGCGGAACCGGATATCCTTCACGGTGCGGGCCCCGAAACGGTCCTTCAGCTTGCGGAGGATCTCCGGTTTCCACGTGCGGTCGAGTTCGTACCGCACGGAAGGCTGGAGGACTTGGACGATGAGGATGCCGTCCTTCAGGCTGGAGGGCTGGGAGTTGTCAGCCAGGAAGTCGCCGACGACTTCCCGCCATGCGGAGAGGACTTCCTGCTCATTCAGCCGGGCCGAGAGGCCGAGCTTGGGCAGGAGTTTTTTGAGAGCATCCTGGACGCTGATGCAGCGATCCGGCTTTTCAGGAAGGCCCGGCAAGCCGCGCCATTCGGCCAGAACGCGACGGCGAATCTCTTCGGCGCGCATGATGGCTGGCCCGGGACTCAGTAACTCCGGTCAGGGAGTTTTATTCTCCGTCGGAACCGATGGCTTCGACTGGGCAGCCTTCCATGGCTTCCTTGCAGAGAGCTTCCTCTTCAGGAGACTCGGGCTGCTTGAAGACGTAGCTGTGTCCACCATCGTCATCACGAGTGAAATTCGAGGGAGCCGTCTCGCGGCACAGATCACAGTCGATGCACTGATCGTCCACGTAGAATTTCCCAACGATGTTCTGCGGATATTTGTTTGCTACGTCTGCCATGGTAAAAAATTTCTTCTCTGAAAACGAAAATTAAGGAGGCGTTGGCGGATTGCAATCATTTTTGAGGCATGCGAAGTGATATTGATGACCCAGATGGAAACTAATCCGCCCGAAAAAGTCCTCCCCACGGAAGGCAGGCATGTCATTCACCTTTTTTTCCGCGTGGAATATGGTCCATGGGAAGTCCTCGACAGCCGTCAAAAGATTGAGGCCAAGACCGCTCTCTCCGCACTTGTGCAGGAGATCCGGGCGACGCCCGAGACGCAGTTGGTGACTTTCAGTGTCGTATCCCCCAAGGCCGATCTTGGTTTCATGCTACTGACCTCCGATCTGCAGGTGGCCGATGCTTTTGCCAAGCGTCTGGGTACCGTCATGGGTCCCGACATCCTCACGCCGGAGTACAGCTATCTCTCCATGACGGAGCGGAGCGAGTACACGACCTCCGAGGCGGAGTACATCGCCTCGCTGGAAAAGGAGGACGGCTTGACGCAGGGCACGCCGGAATTTGACGAAAAGCTCGTCGGTTTTCGCAAGCGCATGGAAAAGTACGGCAAGGACCGTCTCCAGCCGAATCTCCCCGATTGGCCGGTCCTCTGCTTCTACCCCATGAGCAAGCGTCGTGCCCCGGAGCAGAATTGGTACGCGCTGGATTTCGACACCCGCAAGGCCCTCATGGGGGGCCATGCCCGCGTGGGCCGGACTTATTCCGGGCGCGTCCTGCAATTGATCACCGGCTCGACCGGCCTCGATTCCATGGAGTGGGGCGTGACCCTCTTCGCGAAGACGACTTCGGAGATTAAATCGATCGTGTACGAAATGCGCTTTGACGAGGTGAGCGCCAAGTATGCCGACTTCGGAGACTTCTTCATCGGGCTCCAGTTGCCGCTGGATACCTTGTTTGCCCGGCTTAATCTCTGATGGACGTTCCCCAGGAAACCTTTCGTAAGCTACAGGATCTGGAGCGACAACTGTTGTCCCATCGCCCTCTGCTGGTCGCATACTCCGGAGGTGTGGACAGCATGTTCCTGCTGGCCTCCGCCGTGCGCGTGCTGGGAACCGGAGCATCGGGAGTCATTGCCGACAGCCCGAGTCTGCCTCGACAAGCCCTTGATCAGGCTCTGACCGCCGCCGCGGGATTCGGCGCGCGCATACACATCGTGGAGACGGACGAGTTCGCCGATCCCCGCTACCTGACGAATGCTCCGGACCGCTGCTATTTCTGCAAGTCGGAGTTGTTTGCCAGGATGGACCAGATGGCCCGCGAACGTGGCTACGCCGCACTAGCGTATGGAGAGAATGCCGATGATCCTCCGCAACTCCGCCCGGGATCGCAGGCAGCCAGCGAGTTCCAAGTCCTTGCCCCCTTGAAGCAGGCAGGCCTCAGCAAGGCCGAGATTCGCCTACTGGCCCGCCAACTCAATCTCCCCGCCGCCGACTCTCCGGCTCAGCCCTGTCTCGCCTCCCGTATCCCACACGGCACGCGCGTGACAAAGGAGGCCGTTCACCTCATCGAGTGCGGGGAGGAAATCCTGCGCCAGCATGGCTTCCGCGTGATCCGCCTACGCTACCTCGATGGCACTCCGCCCTCGGCGCGCTTGCAAGTCGCACCCGACGAAGTCGCCTGCCTCGAGGGGCTCGCAGCCCAGATCGCCGACCAACTTCGCGAGATCGGCTTCGGCACCGTGGAAATCGACCCTCTCGGATACCAAGGGGCCGGCCTCCTCTGATGTCGTGAATACCCTCCCCCCACTCTTTCGGAAGCGCTTCCGGCAACACAACCGGCAGTGCTTGCTGAGTGCGGTCGGGGCGCTCCTGATGGCCTGGCTGGGCTGGGTGTTTTTCTACGGTTTCTGCGTCGCCCTGGTGCTGTTGTTGGAAACCGTGCGCATCGGCGAGAGCGCAGAATGGCCACGGTGGCTCAACCCCGCAGCCGGAGCCGCCGCCCTCGTGTTGCTGGTGGCCGCCGCCATCCGTCAAAGGTGGCATCGTTTCCAGCCTGCCCAGGATCGCCCCGTCATCGGCTTGCACGTTCTATGGCAGGTGCTCCTCCTGCCCGCCATCTGGACATTGAGCGTGGCGGATTACCTCGACGCGCGCTTGAAGCTCTCCGACTACGAACTCCACGAATCCCTTCGCTTGCTCCAATTAATCCGCGACCTGGAAAAACCCTCCCTCCCCGCCCTCGGCTACTACGTCGGCGACGCGAAGCGCCTGGCCCGCCTCCTCACGGCTTTGCAAACCATCGGCTGGATTGATCTCCATCGCGGTGAGGACGAGTGGTATTACCGCCCCATCGGGTTGCGCCTGGAGGAAATTGACGGATTTTTCACCAGCGACGAAGAACCTGCGCCGGAATAGTCAATCCTCGCCGATCCCGGTTTTGAGAAACTCCGTGTACATCTGGGCGTATCGTCCATTCAGAGCCAGCAGGGACGCGTGGTGGCCCCGCTCGACGATCTTTCCTTGCTCCATCACCAGGACCTGATCGGCCTTGCGAATGGTGCTCAGACGGTGCGCGATGACAAAGCTGGTCCGTCCCTTGAAAAGAATATCGAGCGCCTGCTGAATCCTTGCCTCCGTGAGGCTATCCACCGCACTCGTCGCCTCATCGAGAATGAGGATGCGAGGATCAGCCAGCATCGCGCGTACGATACAAACCAGTTGCCGCTGCCCGAGCGAAATACCGCCCCCCTGCTCGGAGACGATGCGATTGAGTCCGAGGGTCTCGAGTTCCTGGCGACACCCCAATCGCTCCGCGGCTTCGAGAGCCTGCTCTGCCGTCGCATCAGGATTCCCGAGGCGCAGATTCTCCAGCAGCGTACCCGTGAAAAGGAAGTTTTGCTGGGTTACGATGCCCATCTGCTTGTGCAGCGATTCGCCGGTGATGGTGGTGAGGCCCCGACCATCGATCAGCGCTTCTCCCTGCTCGCACAGGTAATATTTGCTGATGAGATTAATGATGGATGTCTTGCCGCTGCCTGTGTGCCCCACAAGTGCCACCGTAGTCCCCGGCTCCGCAGTGAATGAGATCCCATGCAGAACGGGCTTGTCCGGCTCATAGGAAAAAGTCACATCGCGAAACTCCACCCGCCCCTGGATATGCGAGATCGGACGCGCATTATCCGCGTCCGCCCAACTCGGAGGCGTATCCAGCATGCCGAAGACCCGCTCCGCCCCGGCCATTGCGGAGAGAGCGACCGCGTATTGATTCCCGATTACCTGGAATGGCTGAAAGAAGAGGTTCGCCAGGAAAATAAACATCACGACATCCCCGATCGGCATGTTCACTTCCGGGGAGAGGGCCCGCCATCCGCCTGCCAGCAGGAGGGCTGCGGTGAAAAATTGCGCATTGAGTTCCAGCAGCGGCGTGTAGAGAGCATTGTTGCGAGCCGTGCCGATGTTGTGTGCGGAGTGATCAGCGAGGAGCTCGCGGAAGATCCCCGCATTCACGCTTTGCCGCGAAAACCCCTGAGTGACACGGATCCCCCCGACAGCCTCCGCTACTACAGCTGTGACGCGGCTAAAGCTCTCCTGCATCTTCCTCAGGAGCACACTCTGTCGCTTGCGGAACTGCCGATTGAGAAACCACACCACAGGCGCGACCGCGAGCACGATCAGGAAGAGCTGAGGCTCCACCCACAGCATCAGCGCTCCAGCCACCAGCATTTGGCCACCTTGCACGATGCTGACGAAGAGCGCGTCCTGTACCCCCATCCGTATCGCCTCGATATCGGACGTGAGACGACTGATCAGGCTGCCGGTGCGATTCTGAGTGAAGAAACTCATTGGCATCCGCATGAAGTGCGCAAACAAGTCCTGCCTCATCCGCGTCATGACCTGTTCACCGAAGCTCAGCGCCAGCAGGATGCGGTAGCGAAAGGTGATGTCCGTGAAGAGCGCAAAGGCCGCATATCCCAGCACAGCGGGTACCAGCATCGCACTGTCACCCGACGTGATCGGCCCATTGATGACGGCACCCGTACCCCATGCCAGCAGGGGCAACTGCATGGCCCGGAGGATCGTGATGCCAAAGAGGATGTTGCGCGTCCGTTTCGCGGAGGATGTGTAGGCGAGGACACGACGGATGAGCGCGAAGTTGAGAGGAGCTTCGTGTTTCATCGCAGCTCTCCTTGCAGGGTGGCGAGGGTTTGGTAGTAGCCGGGTAATACGGCGAGTTCCTCGGGAGTGCCCTTTTGCACGATGCGCCCTCCCTCCAGCACGATGATCCAGTCCACGTGTCGCAGGGCGGCGAGCCGGTGCGTGGCGAGGAGGACGGTCCGGTCCTGTCGGGCGCTCTCGATGCCCGCGAGGATTTCCTCTTCGGTCCGCGTATCAACGGCGGCGGTGGGGTCATCCAGCAGCAGGATGCGGGGATTGTGCAGGAGGGCTCTGGCGAGGGCGAGGCGCTGACGTTGTCCGCCCGAGAGCGTATTGCCGCCTTCCCGGAGGCGGGTGTCATAGCCGTTTTCCAGACTCTCGATGAAGGGTGCGGCTGCAGCCATGCGCGCGGCTTCCTCGATTTCTGCACGGGTGGCCTCTGGACGGCCAAAGGCGATGTTTTCCGCGATGGTGGCGTCGAAGAGGAAGCTTTCCTGAAAGACCACACCCACGCTGGCCCTCAGCCGCTCCAGATTGAGATCCCGTAGATCGTGCCCGTCGAGTTGCACACTTCCCTGCGTGGGGTCGTAAAATCGAGGCAGCAGGCTGAGCAGGGTTGATTTGCCGCTACCGGTGGGACCGATGATGCCGACGCATTCGCCAGCCGCGATGTGCAGGTTGATGTCGGTCAGAGCCAGGGGGCGGCTTTCGTTGTACTGGAATCCCACTTGCTCGAAGGCGAGTCTCCCTGAGAGACTCTCCAGCTTCACCGCATCCGGGCGGCTCTGGATTTCGATGGGGGCATCCAGGATCTCGAAGACACGTTCCGCCGCCGCGAGGCTCTGCTGGGCGCTGTTCATGATGCCGCCGATATTCGAGATCTGTCCGCTGAATTGCTGGAGCAGCCCGGCAAAGACAATGATGCCTGCGCCGAGGGGGATGACGTTGTGAATGACCAGCCATCCTCCGTAGGCCAGCAGGATGATGATCGTGAGCTGCGTCGTGAAGCCGATGGCGGGCACCAGGAGGCTGACGGTGTGGAAAATCTGGTGCTGCTGCTCACGGTAGAGCTGGTTCTTGGCTTGGAATTTCTCCATCGCCCGCTGCTCGAAGGCAAAAGCCTTCACCACTTGGGCCCCCTTCAGGCACTCGCTGAGCCAGAGGATGAGGTCGTCGAATTTCTTGCGATTTTCCAAGTGCAGGGGGCGGACCTTGCGGGAAAACCACATCGACAGCACCAAGATGATCGGCATGGGCGCCAGACAGGCGAGGGTCAGAGGGACATGGATCGAGAGCATGTACCCCAGATAGACGACCAGCGAGAGCACCATGATCACCGCTGGCACCAGCACGGCATCGACAAACATGCGCACGGACTGCACATCGCCGGTGATCCGGTTGATGAGGGAACTGCTGGCGTTGCTGTCAAAGAAGCGGAAGTCCATCCTCTGCATCTTGTCGTAAAGCTGGGCCCGTAGCCCCACGACGATGTCGCCCTGGACGAGCCGTGCGGTTGTGATGCCGTAGAGACCGTTGGCAAAGGCTCGCAGGAAGGCAAAGACAAGGATGGCTCCCGCCAGCGCCGCGAGGAGGGGCAATCCGTGCCAGTCGGCGGGAGGACGCAGGCCCAGGGGCCACTCGGGGGGAGACGTATGCGACTCGATCTCGTAGCGGATGATGTCCACGCCCATGCCGGCAAAAGCCAGTCCCACGATGCCCAGGATGAGCATGAGGATCTGCAGGGAGAGGATTCCCATGCAGCGCCACTTATACTGCCACGCCAACCCGAGGAGGCGGGCTACGACTCGACCTCTCGCCTTCAAGGCAGCCGGCGTGCTCCTCGGCCGGCGGTGGGCCCTTTATTCCCCCGGATTTTCATCGGCGCGGGGAGTTGGGGGTGAAATCTCATGCGGAACGATTTTTTCACGAGGGGATGCTTTGCCAAGCACATAGTTGAAGACACATCCGGTTTTTCCGCAGCGGCGATATTTCTTTGCATGAATCCTCATCCGGGATTATCAATCTACCCCGTTCCCTATGGCCTATATAGACCAGTTTTTTAATGTCCTCATTGAGTCCGGTGGCTCGGATCTTCATCTGGGAGAGGGGCAGGTCCCCAAGATCCGCCGTCACGGCGAGATCATCCCTATTCGTCAGGAGATCCTGACGCGCGAAGAGATGAGCTACATGTTGAGCGAGATTTGTTCGCCTGCCCGCTGGCAGCGTTATGAAGATACCGGTGACCTCGACTTCGCCTACGAGATGGACGCGGAAAATCGCTTCCGCTGCAACTACCTGAAGCAGGCCAATGGCTATGGCGCGGTCTTTCGTATCATTCCCACCAAGATCAAGACCTTGGAGGAACTGGGCGTCCCCTCGGTCATCAAGACTTTTGGCGAGATGCGGGGTGGCATCGTACTGGTGACGGGACCCACGGGCTCGGGCAAGAGCACGACCCTCGCGGCGCTCATTGACTACATCAATGTGAACTTCTCCCGGCACATCGTCACCATTGAGGAGCCGATCGAATTCGTTCACCGCAATAAGCAGTGCATCATCACCCAGCGCGAAGTCCCGGAGCACGCCCCAAGCTTCCCCGTGGGGCTGAAGGCAGCCCTCCGTGAAGACGCCGACATTGTGCTCGTCGGTGAAATGCGCGACTTGGAAACGATCTCCCTGGCCCTGACCGCCGCCGAGACCGGCCTGCTGGTCTTTGGCACCCTGCATACGAACAACTCCCGCAAGACGGTCGATCGTATGATCGACGTTTTCCCGGCCGATCAGCAATCCCAGGTCCGCACCATGTTGGCGGCCTCCCTGCGCGGAGTCGTCGCCCAGCTTCTTCTCAAGAAAGCCGACGGGGGTGGTCGTGTGGCCGTGAACGAAATCCTCGTATCCAATAGCGCCGTCTCCGCCATCATTCGTGAAGGCGCGACCCAGAAACTCCAGGACGTCATCGTCGGTGGCAAAAGCGAGGGCATGCAATTCATGGACGACGCGATCTGGGAGCAACTCGTCGCCGGCAACGTCTCCGCCCACGAGGCCTACATGAAGGCCATCGACAAGCATCGCTTCAAGCCATTCCTCCCCGAGGATGAAGCCGAGCTGGCCAACTCCGCCGGTCCCTACGACGAGCAGCCTGCCAAAGGCGGGGCTAAGCCACGGCGCTAAGAGAATCCCTGATAACGCCTTGGTCTCCGGACTAAGGCATATCTCGAAATTGTTACAATCCCGCCCTTGGGATGTGGGGCCTGCCTGTGAAAAGAATGTGAACAACTTTTCGCAGGCTCATGAAACATTTTCGAACAGGCTGGATATCCGACGTGCACTTGGGAACGCGCGGCAGCAAGGCCGGAGCCTTACTCCAGTTCCTTAAGGATGCGGAATTTGAGACCCTCTACCTCGTCGGAGACTTGATCGATATCTGGGCGCTACGGCGGGGCATCTATTGGCCTCAGGATCACAATGACGTCGTGCAGAAGCTCCTGCGCCGCGCCCGCAAAGGCACGGAAATCATCTACATCGTGGGTAACCATGATGAGTTTCTCTCCCGCTTTTACGGTTCCTATGGCGGGATCTCTATCCAGAAAAACGCCGTCCACCTCTGCGCCGACGGTCGTCGTCTTCTGATCATTCACGGGCACGAGCTCGACACCGTGGTGCAGAATATGGGCTGGCTGGCCCATTTGGGAGACATCGGCTACACCTTCTTGATGCGGTGCAATGGCTTGGTGAATTTCGGCCGCCGTCTCTTTGGTAAGGACTACTGGTCCCTGAGCGCTTACGTGAAGGCCGAGGTCAAGAATGTCGTCAGCTTCATCGGCCACTTCGAGGAGGCGGTGGTGCGTTATGCCCGGGATTTTGATGTCGATGGCGTATTGTGCGGACACATCCACACCGCTGCCATTCGTGAAGTGCAGGGGACGACCTATTACAACACCGGAGATTGGGTGGAGAGCGGGACGGTGATCGTCGAGCACTTCGACGGGACCATGGAGCTGATGAAGTTACCCCTGGAGGAGGAAACTCCAGCCATCTCCGGCAAAACCCCAGTCCGCAGCGAGGATTTCGAAGTCGCCATTCATTGAGCAAGGCCGGTGAGCGCATCGGAAAGTGAGAATACCTTTCTCACCGACGAGGGGTTGTGGTAGGTTGATGGATTGACCATACCTCGATGCCCGATGTTGTGAATCATTCCATGATCCGGATCAAGGGGGCGCGGCAGCACAATCTGCGCAACCTCGATGTGGAGATTCCCCGCAATAAGCTGGTCGTGGTGACCGGCTTGAGCGGTTCCGGGAAGTCGTCCCTCGCCTTCGATACGCTCTATGCGGAGGGGCAGCGGAAATACGTCGAGAGCTTGTCGGCCTATGCCCGGCAGTTCCTGGATCAGATGCAGAAACCTGATGTGGACTACATCGAGGGACTGTCGCCAGCCATCGCCATCGAGCAGCGGACCTCGACGGCCAGCCCGCGCTCGACCATTGCGACCACGACCGAGATTTACGACTATCTCCGACTCCTATACGCCGCCATCGGCGTGCCGCACGATCCCAATACCGGGCAGATCGTAAAGCGGCAGACTCCGCAGGAAATCTGCGATGTCATCATGGCGCTGCCGGAGGGTACGCGGATTCTGCTGCTGGCTCCCTTGGTGAAGGATCAGGAGGGAGAGTTTCGCGATGTCATCGAAAAGGCGCGCCGTGAGGGGTTCGTCCGCCTGAGGATCGATGGCGAGGTCGTGGAACTGGGCTCTCCCACTCAGCCGAAGCTGGATAAGAAAAAGGCCCACCTCATCGAGGCCGTGGTGGATCGTCTGGCCATTCGGGACGGCATCCGTCAGCGCCTCGCCGATTCGGTGGAGACCTGCCTACGCTGGGGTGAAGGCAAAATGAGCGTCCTCCGCGTGGAGGAGGGGATCGAGGAGGCATTCTCCACGGATTACTCAAATCCCGCAACGGGCTTCACCATGCCCCGGCTCACACCGAAGCATTTTTCTTTCAATAGCCATCTGGGCGCTTGTCCGGTCTGCCATGGCATCGGCACCGAGCTTTTCTTTGACCCCGAACTCATGGTGGACTCGGCAAAGACGATTGCCCAGGGAGCGATCAAGCCCTGGGCTGTGGCGAATAAGCGGATGAAGCAGTTCTACGCCGTGCAGCTTGAGGCTCTGCTTGAGGCCAAGCCCGTGCCGCGGGACGTGCCCTTCAAAGATCTGCCCGAGGATTTCGTGAATCTTCTCTTCCACGGCAGCGGTCAGGAAGCCCTTCCGATCAAGTCGGGACAGGATCGCGTGGTCAACAAGCCCTTCGAAGGGCTCGTGGCTCAGATGCAGCGGCTTTTCGATTCCAGCCAGAGCGAGTTCACCCGGAAGCGCCTGCGGGCCTATCAGGGGCGACGGATGTGCATGACCTGTGGGGGAGCGCGCCTGCGGCCTGAGATTCTGGCCGTGACGCTGAAGAGTAAGAAGGGCAAGGAATTTGGGATTAATCAATTTTGCTCCCTCCCGATCTCACGAGCCTTGCAGCTGGCCTCCCAATTGCAGTTGCAGCCTGCGGAAGAGGATATCGTCCGCGATGTCCTGCGCGAAGTCCGGCAGCGGTTGGAGTTTCTCAATGAGGTGGGTCTGGGCTACCTCCAGCTCAATCGGGAGAGCGGCACCCTGAGTGGAGGCGAGGCTCAGCGCATTCGCCTCGCGACGCAGATCGGGTCGGGATTGGCCGGGGTGTTGTATGTGCTCGACGAGCCCAGCATTGGCCTGCATCAGCGGGATAATGATCGGCTTATCGCAACCCTGCGCTCGCTCCGCGATCTGGGAAATTCCGTCATCGTCGTGGAGCATGATGAGGACACCATTCGCTGCGCGGATCACATTTTGGATCTCGGCCCCGGTGCAGGACCTCGTGGTGGAGAGATTGTGGCGCAGGGTACGCTGGACGACATTCTGGCTTCGGAAGATTCCCTGACGGGTCAGTACCTGCGAGGCAGTCTTCGCATTCCAGTGCCCCGCCAGCGCGTCCAACCCCGCAAGAAGGACAAGATGGAGCCCGGCGAGATCGGCGATGGCTGGCTGACGGTAAAGGGCGCCCGCGAGAATAATCTTAAGAACGTCAACGTCTCGTTCCCCGTGAGCTGTCTCACCTGCGTGACAGGCGTCTCAGGAAGTGGGAAATCCACGCTGGTCAATGACATCATCCGGGCGGCGTTGTCCCGCGACCTCAATCGCGCAAAGGAAAAACCCGGCGCACACGATGCCATCATCGGGACAGAGCAATTCGACAAAGTAGTCGTCATCGACCAAAGCCCTGTCGGCCGCACCCCGAGATCGAATCCCGCGACCTATTCCGGCGCCATGGGACCGATCCGCGATCTTTTCAGTGAACTGCCGACTTCCCGCGTGCGTGGCTATGATGCGAGCCGGTTTTCGTTCAATGCCAAGGGTGGACGCTGTGAGCACTGTCAGGGTGATGGGTTTATCAAGATCGAGATGCACTTCCTGGCGGACGTTTACGTCGAGTGCGAGGTGTGCCACGGCAAGCGCTACAATCGCGAGACCTTGGAAATCACCTACAAGGGCAAGAATATCGCCGACGTGCTCGACATGACGATCGATGATGCGGCGCGTTTTTTCCGGAATATCCCGGCGCTCTCCTCCCGGTTGGAGACCCTGCAGGATGTGGGACTGGGTTACCTGCGTCTGGGGCAATCCGCCACCACACTCTCCGGTGGCGAGGCGCAAAGACTGAAGCTTGCGGCGGAACTCGCCCGCAAGGCGACCGGACGAACCATCTATCTCCTGGATGAGCCCACCACAGGCCTCCACTTCGCCGATATCCATAAATTACTGGAAGTGCTGATGAAATTGCGGAACGCTCGCAATACTTTGATCGTGATCGAACATAACTTGGAAGTCATCAAATCCGCAGATTGGATCGTGGATATGGGTCCGGAAGGCGGGGACAAGGGCGGCGAAGTCGTCGCTCAGGGGACTCCTGAGGTCGTGGCCGCCCATGCCACCAGCGAGACGGGCCGTTATCTGGCACGGGTGCTATGAGTTTGATGCGCCACACTCTGGGCTTGGTCCTGCTTTCTTCCAGCATCGTTCTCCTGAACGCCCAGGAAGAGCCTTCCGCCATGGTTGATAGCGCCCGACAGGCGTTGTCGACAGGGATGGCCTCTGTGGCAGCTTACAAGCTCGAACATCTGGATTTTGCAAAACTCGATCCCGCGAAGGAGGTCGAGGCGAGATTTCTGCTGGCCCAGGCTTTTATGAAGCTGGGGAAAGCCCGGCAGGCGATCGAGGTGCTGACTCCCGTCGGAGATCGTCTGCCCCAGGAAGCCATGCTGTGTCTGGCGGATGCGCTGATGTTGGAGGGGCAATTTAAAGATGCCCTGCCTTGGTATGAAAAAGTGGCGACGCAGGGCTCGGGCATCGTGGCCGAGCAGGGCGCGCTTGGCCGCTCACGAGCCATGATGGCTCTGGGACACGAGACGACTGCTCTGGGCCAGTTGGGCACCTTTGCCGAGACGCACCCGTCGCCCATGATTCTGCTGGAGTTGGCCCGTATCTATCTCGACCTACAGGATGCTCATGCCGCCTTGCGAAACCTCGCGGCCATCAAGGGAGCGACCGGTCGTGAAGTGGCAGAGAAGGGATATCTGGTCGGTCGGGCGGCTTTTCTGGCGGGAGACTATGTGGCGGCAGTGGAGGCCTTGGAATCCATCAAGGCGGTGCCTTCCGATCTGGCTGTCCCGGTGGCTCTCGCCCTGGCCTCGGCCTTGGATGCCGGAGGGAATCGCGACTCGGCAGAGACCGTCCTTGAGAGCTTCATCGAGAAATATCCCAGTCACCCCAATCTCCCGGAGGTCTTCGCCAAGCTGGATCTGATCTACGATTCGCAAGAGTCGCCTTCGAGTGTGGAACTCCGTCGCTGGGTGGATGATCAGACCTCTTCCACCCGTCGCGCTCTGGCGATGTATTATCTCGCCCGGAATGAGGGACGCCTTGATCGGTTCGATCGCAGTGATGCGCTCTATAGGGAGTTCCTCACGACTTTCCCCACTTATCCTCTCGCCACATCGGCCCGCAAGGAACTGGCCGGGGCCCTCCTGCATCAGGGGGAGCCTGCTTCGGCATTGGCGGTTCTGGGCGACTACTCGGGGCCTGACATGGATTTCATGAGGGGCCTCGCTCTGGCGGCGAATGAGGACTACACCGCCGCTTCCGCCGCATTTTTATCGGCCGCTCAAGGTGAGGGGGAGGAGCATGCGCTCTACAATGCCGCTCTCTGCTCGATGCTCGCTGGCACGGAGGACGACAAGAATGCCGCTTTGCAGGAGTTTGAGTCGAAGTTCGGCAAGGGCGGGCTCAATCAGGGCCTGGCGATGACGGAGGCGCTTCGCATGGCTTCCTTGAAACTTCCGGCAGCCCGCGAGGCCTTGGAAAAACTGGCCGCCGGGGGCTCGGCTCCCGCGCAACTGGCTCTCGCAGAGTGGGACTATCAGCAGCTCAATTTCCCCGCCGCACGACTTGCTCTGAAAAAGGTCTCGTCCACTTCCATCGCTGAGGCTGAGCGGACAGCCGCTCTCGGCGTCTTTCTGGAGGACACGGGGGATGCGGGATCGGATGCCAAAGTCATCGCATCTGCTCAGAAGTTCCTCCGGGAATATCCTTCGTCACCCTTGCGTGCGGAAGTGACCATGAAGCTCGGCGAAATGCTCTATCGCAAGGGGGACTATGCCGGGGCTCGAATCGTCTTTACCGAGGTCAGTACGGCGTTTGCAGATTCCCCGCTGGCGGAGAAGGCACAATTCCTCGCGGCGGAATCGGCGGCCCGTTCTCTCACCCCGAACGGACGTGAGGATGCGGTGGAGCTTTATGAAAATGTGGCTCGCCAGGATGGCCCTCTCGCCCTGAGAGCCCGACTGGCTCAAGCTCTGCTGCTCAATGCTCTCCAGCGCCCCACGGAAGCTCTCGGCGTCTTTGACAAGATCCTGGCATCGAACCCGGAGGTGGAACTCAGGAATAGTGTCCTGATTGAGAAAGGGGATACCTACAACTCCATGGGTGCCAGTGATCCGGCGAACTACGGAAAAGCCATCGAGGCCTGGAAATCACTCGCGGACTCCACCGACGATCCCCATTGGCGGAATCAAGCCCTGGCCAAGATGGGGTCGGCTTGCGAAAAGATGGGAAACTCGGATGCCGCTCTGGCTTGTTTTTACGATGCCATCACCCCTCGCGAGGGGCAGGAGACGGAATATTTTTGGTTTTATCGGGCCGGTTTTGATGCAGCCCGGCTCTTGGAATCCCAGAAGCTCTACACTGAGGCGATCGCCGTTTATTCGAAAATGGCAGCCCTTGATGGCCCTCGTGCCGAGGAGGCTCGCGCACGTCTTAATAAAATCCGATTGGAAAATTTCCTCTGGGAGGAATAATCGCCCTCTACTTTCATGAATCGCGACCACGTCAAACTGTTCATTCCCGGCCCTATCGAAGTTTCAGACAAGACCTTCCAGGCCATGTGCCGACCGATGATCGGCCATCGCAGTGCAGACTTCAAAACTCTCTCGGCGTCTCTTCAGCCCCGCCTCAAGGAGCTTTTTGGTACCTCTTCGCCCGTTTTTCTCTCCACATCTTCAGCCTGGGGCGTGATGGAGGGCTCTTTGCGGAACCTCGTCGGCAAGAAGGTGCTCAACTGTATGTGCGGAGCCTTTTCCGACAAGTGGTTCGACGTCAGCAAGCGTTGCGGACTTCAGGCGGAAGCCCTGCAGGTGGAGTGGGGCCAGCCCATCCTGCCGGAACTCCTCGAGAAGAAGCTCTCGGAGGGCGGCTTTGATGCGGTCACTCTGATCCACAATGAAACTTCCTGCGGTGTGCGCAGTCCCCTGCCCGAACTCGCTGCTGTCATTAAGAAATTCCCGGATGTTCATTTCATCGTGGATACGGTCTCGTCATTCTCGACAGAGGCTATTCCGATGGACGAACTCGGCATCGACGTGCTCCTGACCGGCAGCCAGAAGGCGCTGGCTATGCCTCCGGGACTGTCGCTCTTTGCGGTTTCTCCTCGTGCTCTGGAGCGGGCTAAGGGCCAGGCAGGCCGTGGCTACTACTTTGATTTTGTGGAGTTTGCCAAGAATGCGGCGGAGGATATGACCCCGAGCACTCCGGCGATCTCCCTCATTAACGCCTTGGCTTCCAAACTGGACGACATTTTTGAAGAAGGCGTGCAGCAGCGCTATGCCCGCCATAAGGAGCTGAATGCTCTGGTACACGAGTGGGGGCAATCGCGCGGCTTCGGCTTCTTTGCACCAGAAGGCTATCGCTCGCTGTCTCTGACCTGCTTTGCCAATAACAAGGACGTGGACATCGCGGCCTGGAACAATCGCCTTCGCGACAAGCACAAGCTCGTGATCGATGGCGGCTATGGCAAGATCAAGGGCAAGACCTTCCGTATTTCCAACATGGGTGATGAGACGAAGGAGACGATGACGGAGCTCCTCACCGCTCTGGACGATACACTGGCAGCCTGAGGCCTCGCTCAGGGCCGCTTCTATCTTGCCAACTGAAGGAGATGTGCCACAGTTGAATCGAATAACCCGTCAATATTTATGACCGACACACTCAAATCAGAAGAAGCTGCAAAGAAATTGGAGAGCGGAGCTGAGCATGCCAAGAAGGCTCTGGAAGCTGCCACCGAGGCAGGGAAAGTGGTCGGAAAAACCGTGAAGGAAAACGCACAGACTGCCTACGTTGCCGGTAAGGAACACCTTTCCGCTGCTGCCAAGGATCTGGGCGACGCGGCTTCCGCCACGTATGATGATCTGCGTTCCCAGGCCCAGACGGCTGCCGAGTCCTACAAGGGCAAGGTACAGGTCGCTCTGGATCAGGTGAACTCCCAGGCTCAGACCCTTCAGGGTGATGCCGAGAGCTACATCCGTCAGAATCCCCTCCAAGCGGTGGGTATCGCTGCGGGCGTCGGCTTCTTGCTCGGCCTCATTCTTCGCCGTTAATTCGGTTTCCCATCTGCATGGCAGGGCCATCATTATCTGCTCCTGAGTCGGTTTCCGGGGGAGCCTTCGGGGAGGCTATGCGTCTCCTCGGCTCCCTGGGGCGCCATCTTCAGGCTCTGCTGACTCTCGTCGGCATCGAGTCCAAGGATGCCATCGCGCTTTATGTCAGGCTGGCTATCATGGTGATAGTGGGGCTGATTTTTGCCGTCTTTGGTTACATCTTTGTCCTGCTCTTTATCGCCTTCCTGCTGGCCGTCGTTTTAGGGATCGGCTGGTTCTGGATTGCCCTGGGTTTCGCCGTCCTCCATCTGGGCGTCACTGTTTTCTGCGTGGCGCATATCCGCACCCACCTGAAGTCCCCCGTCTTTCCGGAGACTGCCGTTGAGATTCGCAAGGATCTCGATGCGCTTTCCAAGATCCGCCCATGACGAAGGAACAAGCTCTCGCCGAACTCCGCCTCTCTCGTCAGGCCATCGCTCGCGACACTGCGGCCCTGAAAGAGGAGTTTGATATTGCGGCAAAAATCCGCAAATCCATCCGCCGCCGTCCCCTGGCTTGGCTCGGTGGCAGCGCACTCCTCGGATGGATCGCCGCAGGTCCCAAAACCCGCACGCGCACCGTCACAAAGTACGTAAACAAACCAGGCAAGGCTTCCGAATCCGGGGAAGTCGGGGCCAAGGTTCGTTCTGCCGGGCTTCTGGGCTTGGCGGTCACGGTCTTCCGTTTTGCCCTGCCCATGCTCAAGCCTGCTCTGTCTGCCTATGCAGCCCGGCGCTTGGGCGAGATGGCAGAGAAGATGATGCGATGACGCCCTCGCGTCACTCCGCCTGATCCAGGAAAAGATCCTCCTGCGCAATCTTCTCAATGGAGGCAGGGAATTGCTTCTCCGCGCGGGCACCGAGCTTCTTAAGATCGATTGCTCGCTTCACCAGATTTCCGCGCCCTGTACTCAAGCGATTGAGAGCTTGAGAGTGAGCATCCCGAGCCTGATCGAGCCGGTTGCCGACATCCTGCATGGACTCGACGAAGAGGACAAACTGGTCGTGCAAATTCCCAGCCTGTCTGGCGATTTCCAAGACATTCTGCGTCTGCTTGTGCCGCCGCCACACACTCTCAACTGCCCGTAGTGCGATCAGCAGTGTTGAGGAACTGACTAGGACGACATTGCGATCGAAGGCGTAACCGAAAAGCTCGGAATCACTTTGCAGCGCCATATGCAGTGCAGGCTCCACTGGGACAAACATCATGACAAAATCCGGGGACGAAAGCCCTGCGAGTCCGGGATAGTCCTTGCGGGAGAGTTCATCCACATGCCTGCGGATCGAGAGTGCATGTTCCTTCAGCCCGATCTTGCGACCATCCTCATGCTCCGCATTGACGGAGCGCTCATAGGCCACGAGGGAGACCTTGGCATCAATGATGATATGACGACCTTCCGGGAGGTGGATGACAGCATCCGGCAGCACGCGACGTCCGTCCTCCACTTTAAATCCGGCCTGAAGCTCGTACTCGCTGCCCCGCTGGAGGCCGGAGCGCTCCAGGATACGCTCAAGCACGAGCTCACCCCAGGAACCCTGGGTTTTCGACTCGCCCTTGAGGGCGCGGGTCAGGGCCTCGGCTTCCTCGGACATGCGGCGGTTCAGTTCCTTGAGGTTCTGAAGTTGCTCGCGCAGCGCGGCCGTTGATTGGATGTCTTCGGAGTGGATCGTCTCCACACGGTCGCGAAATTCGCCGATTTTCGAGCGCAATGGATCGAGTAGGGCTCCCAGACTCTCCTGATTTTGTGCGAGGAAGCGGGTGCTCTTTTCTTCCAGGATCTTGTTGGCGAGGTTCTCAAATTCCACGCGCATGGTCTGATGGAGTTCCGCGATGCGGGCGGTCTCCTCTTCGAGTTTCTGGCGGAGATGCTGTGTTTCGGTTTCGAGAGTGGCTGAGCGCGTGGCGAGGGTGTCGGCTTTATTTCGCTCCTGTACGAGTTCGGAGCGAACGCTTGCGCCCTGCTGCTCCAGCTCGGTCATGCGGGCCTCGGAGGCGGAGAGCTTGGAGGCGAGGATGGTGGCCCTGCTGGAGGCGAGAAGTTGAGCGGCAAGCCAGCCAATGGCTACTCCGCCCAAGGCAATCAGGACGACGACTAAAAGATCGGGCATGGGCTATAGATGCCCTCGAATGGAGGCTAGGTCCATCCGGGATTTTGAGGGTCTTGTCTGCGTCAGAGAAACTCCCTACAATATCCGCCATGAGTTCCCGCAAAGCGCGCCGGATCGACGCCTCCCGCCTAGCCCAGCCCCGCATCAAAGTCTCGTCCCTCCTTCCCCGCTACGGGGAGAATTACAAGGCCGGATACATCGGTTTTGTGCACGAAGGAGGCTCTCCTTCGCAAGGCGTGGCGCATTTTTCCCGCTGGTCGCGACTGAGCGATCTGCACGTCTCCCATGCCGTGATCGTGACGGGAGAAAACGAGTGCGTCGAGGCCCTGACGGGCAAGGGCGTGGTCTGCTCCTCGCTGGATAAATATTTCAAAAACGCCCGTACTCAGATTTTTTTCCGCAAGCCCAGGAAATGCTCATCGAGTGTGGGGAGTCGGATCGCCGAGACCGCGCTAGCGCAAGTCGGGACCAAATTTGAAAATCTCCTTTTGGCGGCCCAGGTCTTGGAAGGCAGCTTCCTGCGGCGTTGGATTCATTCGGCTTTTCATGACTCGCCGCAGCATTTTGCGGGGAAGCTACAGGATCGCGATCCGCAGTGGCTTTCCGCGGAATTGGCGGCTTACTGCCTGGACTGCCAGCCTGAGTATGCGGGTAAGGGGGTGCTGGCACGCCCGCATTATCTGGTAAGTCTGCAGGAGTTTTTTGAGGACACGGAAATCTTTGCTGGCTGGAATCAGGATGAAAAAGAAGACGAGAAGCCTGAGGAGTTTCCCGTCGTCCCGCCGGTGTAGAATGGCTCTTCAGGCTGATCCCTCCGCCTATGTAGGGCGCATGGCACCGACACCGTCAGGTTTTCTGCATCTGGGCCATGCTGCCACATTTCACACAGTGTGGACACGTGCCAGAGACCGGGGAGGTCGGCTCCTCCTGCGGCTGGAGGATCTCGACCAAGCCCGATGCAAACCGGAGTTTGCGGCGGGAATGATGGAGGACCTTTGCTGGCTCGGACTGGACTGGGATGAGGGGCCGGTATTTCAGAGTGAGCGCCGAGCTTCTTTCTTCCAGGCTTGGCAACGTCTTCGGGACGACGGCTGGATTTATCCCTGTCGGCGTTCTCGGAAGGACGTGGCTCAGGCGTCGGTCGCTCCTCATGAGGATGAACCAGTCTTTCCCCGTAGCTGGAGGGGAAATCCGCAGGAGGCCATGCAATGGGAAAAGCCGGCAGGTGTGAACTGGCGTTTTTGCGTGCCTGATGAGGAGATCGTTTTTGTGGATGGACGCAGTGGAGAGGTGCGACGTGTCGGACAAAGGGATTTTGGCGATTTTCTGATTTGGAATCAGCATGACATTCCCGCCTATGAGCTCGCCGTCGTGGTGGATGATATCGCCCAGGGGATTACGGAAGTCGTACGGGGAGGGGATCTGCTGACCTCGACAGCCCGGCAGTTGCTGATTTACCGGGCCTTGTCTGCGCCAGCGCCCGCCTTCTATCACTGTCCTCTCGTGCTGGATGAAAGTGGGAAACGTCTTGCCAAACGCCACGAGGCCAAATCGATCAAAAAGCTGCGCGAAGAAGGGATGGGGAGGGAGGATGTATTGGCGCTCGCTGCGGCGAGGTAGTATCAGCCCCGTGCGGCTGCGACGTCCTGCTCGATCTGGGCTTTCAATTCATCCAAGCCGGCGAAGCGGCGCTCGGGTCGGATGAAGCGGGAGAAAGACACTTCCACGTCCTCATCATAGAGGTCGCCTGTGAAATCGAGGAGGTGGACTTCGAGTACGCGTTCGCCTTGATTTTCCAGAGTGGGGCGGACGCCGATATTGGCTACCCCGCGTAATATGTCTCCCGAGCGATGCACTTCCACGGCATACACACCATCGGGTGGGAATTGCTCGTTGTGCGCGCGGAGATTTGCCGTGGGAAATCCTATCGTGCGACCGATCTGACGCCCTTTGGTCACGGTGCCGAGGATGGTGAATTCGCGGCCGAGGCATTTCCGGGCTTCAGCAAAATCACCCTCTTCAATGGCTTTGCGGATACGGGTGCTGCTGACGATGCTGCCTTCCACTTCGACAGGATCAAGCTCCACGGCCTGAAATCCCGCCGTTCTTCCAAATTCCCGGATGATCTCGATGTTTCCAGAGCGCCCGCGGCCAAAGGCCCACTGGTGCCCGACTACGATCTGCCGCAGGGGGCGGCACGCTTCGGTCAGCGACTGAAGGAAATGAGCTGGCTCTGAGGCTGCGAACTCCCGGTCGAATTTTTGCACCAGCAGGTGACTGAGCCCGAGGTCGCGCATGAGACGCAGCTTGTGCGGCATCGAGGTGAGCAATCTCGGAGCGGCCTCTGGTCGAAGGATGCGTGCCGGATGAGGATCAAAGGTAAGCGCGACAGCGGTGCCGCCGGATGCCTTGGCATCACTCAGGGCCCGATGCAGGACAGCCTGATGCCCGAGGTGAACTCCATCGAATACGCCGATGGCCAGGGTGATGGGACCCGGGACACTGGCGAGTTCGGAAATGGAGGTCAGGGTGTGCATGGATCGGACACACATCGTCCCGTAGGACGAGTCAGGCTCCTCTCAAGCGGGATACGGTAGGCAGGCTGAGGACGCGGGCCTGAACTTCTTCGCGAGGGAGGGTCTTGAGTTCATCGACAGTGATGGCTCCCTGCACGCTGAATTTGCCGGACTTCGTACGGCGAAGAGCGCGGAGGTGGGCACCGCAGCCGAGTTCCGTACCAATGTCAAAGGCATAGGTCCGCACATAGAAGCCCTTGCTGCAAACCACACGGAAATCAATCTCCGGCAGACGCATCTCCTGGATCTCATGGGCATAGACGTGGACGAAGCGGGGCTCGCGCACCACTTCCTTGCCCTGACGCGCCAGCTTGTAGAGGGGGACACCGTCCTTCTTGATCGCACTGACCATGGGGGGAGTCTGGTAGAAGTCCCCTTTGAACTTCGCAAAGGCCCGCTCCACGGCTTCCACGGAAAAATCATCCACGGGCTTAGTCTCAAGGATTTCCCCATCCGCGTCCTGACTCGAGGTCGTCTCGCCGAGGCGGAGAGTTCCGATGTATTCCTTATCTTCGCTCATCAAGAGATCCTGAATCTTCGTGCCGCGACCGACCGTGATGATCAACAGGCCGGTGGCCAGCGGATCAAGGGTGCCGCAATGGCCGACCTTCTTGGTGTTCAGTGCTCTTCGCGTGATGGCGACGACATCGTGGGATGTCATTCCTGGCGCTTTATCTACGAGGAGGACGCCGTCAATTTCTGTTCCTGATTTCATTGCAGACTGCTTCACAAAATTTCGTTTCCACTTCAGCCAGGGTGCCCCGCACTCTGGCTCCGGACGCAAGAGGATGCCCTCCGCCGCCAAAGGCCGCGCAAATCGTGCACACATTGACACGAGGGTCTTTTGACCGGGCGCTCACGCGCACTTTTCCTTCCGGAAGTTCTTCAAAAAATACCGCAGCGACGACTCCTTCGATGGAGCGGAGATGGTCGATGATGCCTTCATTATCCTCGGGCTGGAGACCGAGAGCGTGGATGGTCTCCAGCGGTAGGCTGAAGGTGGCGAGGCGGTCCTCACACAAAAATTTCGCGGAGTTCAATGCATGGCGCATCAACTCCAGGCGGCGACGCGGCATGCTCTCGTAGATATTCCGGGAGAGTTCCTCCACGCGGACCCCGGCCTTGACCAGTTCACTGGCGGCAAAGAAGGTGCGCGCATTCGTACCGGCGTACTGGAAGGAGCCGGTATCGGTCGAGATGGCGACAAAGAGATTCTCCGCGATCTCAGTCGTGAGCGGTTCACCGCAGGCTTGGAAATATTCGAAAACGATCTGGCCCGTCGCAGGAGCGGTCGGGTCGATGTAGTTCAGATCGCCGAAGACCTCATTACTGACATGATGGTCAATATTGATCCATCGACCGACTTTTCCCAGAGAAGCCGTGACCGTGCCCAGACGTTTCAGCCCCGAGCTATCGAGGGAAATAACGAGATCGAAGTCCACAGGATCGGTCGGCGGCTTTGTCACAAGCTCCTGCTTCGGCAGATATTGAAATTTGCTGAGTGCACCGTCCTCGTTCCAGATTTGGACATCCTTGCCTCTGGCAATCAAGGGCAGGGCAAAAGCCACCACCGAGCCCAGGGCGTCCCCATCCGGTCGCATGTGCGAGGTGACGAGGATCTTGTCCGCAGCGTCAATGGCCGCGGAGATGTCGGCAAACGAGCAATTCATTTTCCTTCCCTATCGAGGTCGTCGAGAATGTTGAGGACTCTCGAACCACGCTCGAGGGAAGTATCGATACGGAAGTGAAGGTGAGGGGTGTTCTTGAGAACGACTCGCTTCGAGAGCTCGCTCTGTAAGAGGACGCGATTTTTTTGAAGAATGGAGATGACGTCCGCTTGTTGCTTTTCCGTGCCGATGGCCGTCACGTGTACATGGCCCTGCCGGAGGTCGGGAGTGATATCAACGGCCGAGACCGTGACCAGGGGAACTGGGAACGAGATCTCGCGAATGATGATGGTACCGAGCTCTCTTTTAAGGATTTCGCAGACGCGTTCGAGACGGTGTTTCATGACTTTGGCAAATAGTGAGCCTTGCGAGGGCAAAAGGCTCTGAAGTGAAAATGGAGAATAGAAAAAAATTACAGGGCAGGGCTAAACGGTCGAGACAAAATCTGCTGCGACGCCAGAGGTCGCAGGCAGCGTCTATTGGATCAGTCTCTCCAACGAAACATCCGGAGGAGCACCCAACTCGGTTGCCCGCTCGTAGTGTTGCTTGGCCAGCTCGATGGAGGGTGGCTTGGTGGTCGCGTAGAGGACGGCGAGATTGAAATGAGCCATCGCGTAGTCGGGATTGATCTCGATGGCTTTCTTGAACTCACCTTCGGCGGCCTGGGGGTCGCCTTGCTGTCCATAGCAGATGCCCATGTAGTTGTAGGCGACGGCATCCGTGTTGTTCAGTTCCACGGCCTTCTTGAGAGCTTCGAGTGCCTCGGGGAAGCGGGCCTGTCGGCTGCGGGCAATTCCCAGATAGGTGTGGGCAAAAGAGTCATTCGGGCTGATCTCGATGGCCTTGGCGAGGGCGACTTCGGCGGCGGCGAGCTTGCCTCCCTCGATCTGTACGGCACCAAGATTGGAGAGAGCGAAGTAGTTGTTCGGAGAGAGATCGACGATTTGCTGATAGAGCTTCTCGGCCTCGTCGTACTTCTGGGCGTCGAACATATCCTGCGCCTGCTTGATCAACTCGCGGGATTTATCGTTCAGAGCGGAGGCTCCGGCGGGCTCTTTCGGGGTGAGATTGTTGGCAGCCTCTTCGGAGGTGGGCTTGGTCATGGCCACGGTGACATCCATCTGGGAGGCGGCGGGATCGGCTAGCAGGGCGACTGGTTCTTTGAAGAGGAGGCGTTCTTCGGGGGAGAGTTCCAGGACGGGGGCTCCCAGGATGGCGAGTTGCTTCTTCAGGACGTCGGAGTTGACTTTGAGAGATTCGATTTCTCCTTCAAGGGCGCGGTGGGCTTCGTCGCGCTGATTCTGCTGCTTGATCTGGCGGAGGATGATGCCGCGGAGGATTTCGTTTTCCGCCAGGAATTGCTTTTCCTCTGTGCTGGGAACGGGGTTGAGCTTGAGATTGGCCAGCTCGGCGGAGGCTTCGTCGAGTTGCTTGAGAAGTTGATTGGTGCGCTCTTCCTTGTGGGCGACTTCTGTTTGCGCGGCGAGAAGCTTGTCGTTGACGCTGTTGAGTTCGCTCTGGAGGGCGGTGATGGCCTCGGAGGTGATGGGGGTCTGCTTCACCTTGGCTTCGGCTTCGGCGAGTTTTGCGGAGAGATCTTTGTTCTCTGTGGTCAGGCGCTCGAGTTCCTTGGGAGTTTCCTTTTCGACGGCGGCGAGTTTGGCGGCGAGTTCCTTGTTTTCCGTGGCGAGTTTGTCGAGGGCTTCCTTCTTGATGGAGTTCTTTTCGAGGTCCGCCAGTTGCTCGGTTAGCACTTGGTTTTCCTCGGAGAGGGAGGCGACTTTTTCTTCGGTGGAGGCGAGGACTTCGATCTTGGATTCTGCTTCGCGGCGGGCGGTGTCGAGGGTGGAGCGTTCCTGGAGGAGTTGATTGCGGATTTCGTCGCTGGATTTGATGTAAGTGGATGCCTGATCGAGCTTTGCGTGTAGAGTGGAGTTCTCCTCCTCGAGGACGGCCTTGTCGGCTTCGGCTTCGGCTAGTTTTTTGAGGAAGGCATCGGTTTGCTCTTCGTATTTCTTCCGGACGTCGGGCGACATGCCGGAGTCGCGCTTGATATTTTCCAGGGCATCATTGGACTGGGCCAGTTGGGCGCGAAGCTCCACGACGGTGACCTTGGTCTTATCCACCTGGACGAGGGCGCTTTTGAGATTGGCATCGGTACGGGCCAGTCGCTCGGAGAGATGTTGGTTCTCTTTGTTTGCTGCGGCGAGTTCCTTGCGGAGATTGTAAATTTCCTGCGAGGAGGCGGCATCGTAGGACCGTTGCTGAGTGCGGCTCTGGGTGGGCTGTTGTTGGGGCGTGACCGGGCGTCGATTCGGAGTGGAAATACTCGGAAGAGTCGTGACCGGGGGAAGGCTGCTGGAGGAGGATTGATCCGTGGGGAGGGGACCCTCAATCTCGGCGGCCGTCTCGGGGAGGTTTGATACTGTGCCCTCCAGGCGGGTGACGTTTTCGCGGGTTTTCTTAAGTCGGTACTCGACGACGAGGGGCTGCCACTCGGGATCGGTCTGGGAAACCTTGCTCAGGAGAGTCTCGGCTTGGCGGAATTTTTCCAACGCCAGCCGGGGAGTGCCTTCACGCTCCAGCTTTTCGGCGTTCTGGAACTCCTGATAGGCTTGCAGGAATTGATCGGCTGCGTCTTGGGCATGGACGTGGACAACAAAGGCCAGGGAAATGGCGTTTGCGAGCAGGAGAGACAGCAAACCTCGAAGGTGCGAGCGCATTGACGGGCTGATAAAGATGCCTGATATGGGAAGTATGCGCAAGTTGTAATCTAGTGTTGCGCAACGATGCTTCCGGGGAACGAATCCCTGTGTAACATCTCGGTAACAATACTTGGCCGTCGTTGACAGCGCTGGGGGGGCGGTGATAGCTTTTTGTCGTTTTCGGAGGCGAGTTGGTTTCCTTCGGCGGCCTCCGTCCTTAAACCACACGATATGGAATCAGTGCTCGATCAGCCTGTTCTTGTTCTCAACCGCTTGTGGCAAGCGGTCAATACCTGCACGGCGCGTCGCGCGTTTAAGCTGCTCTATCGAGGACATGCCCAAGTGGTGTCCACAGATCAGCAGAATAACTTCCTGACGCACGACTTCCAGAGCTGGCGCGACCTCTCCCGAGCCAATCCCGAAGGCGAGATGGTCAAAACCATTTCCCTGAATATCCGCATTCCGCGCATCATTGTGCTTCTGATCTTTGAGCGGTTGCCCAAGAAAGAGGTCAAGTTTACCCGTCATAATGTCTTCGAGCGGGACAAAAATACCTGCCAGTACTGTGATCGCGTCTTTGACCGCTCGGAACTGAATCTCGATCACGTGCTGCCCCGGCATCGCGGTGGCATGACCACCTGGGAGAATATTGTCTGCTCGTGCATTCCGTGTAACACGCGGAAGGGCAACCGCTTACCTCATGAGTGCGGGATGCAGTTGCGCCGCAAGCCAAAGCGCCCGAAGTGGCGACCCTTCGTGAATATCACTTTTTCCAACCATCATCACGAGAGTTGGCGGCATTTCCTGGATCTGGCTTACTGGAATGTCGAGTTGAGTGCTTAGGCGGATCTGACGCGCCTGCCCGATCCGCCGGGAAAGCGGGAAGGAATTGGCAAAGCGATCTTCGTTGCGGTAGTCTGACCGTTTACGCTCATGCCAACGGTTTACATCAAGACATACGGTTGCCAGATGAATGAGAGGGACTCTGAACAGGTCGCTCTCTCCCTGTCGCAACGAGGATACCGTATGGTGCAGTCTGAGGATGACGCCGATGTGATCCTGCTGAATACGTGCAGTGTGCGGGATATGGCCGAGCAGAAAGCCATCGGCAAGATGGGCATGCTGGCCAAGCTGCGGCAGAAACGTCCGCATCTCGTTTTTGGCTATCTCGGCTGTATGGCCCAGAGCCGCGGCGAGGAACTCCTCAAGACCTCCCCGCACGTCGATCTCGTGGCGGGTACGCAGAAATTTCACCGCGTGGCTGACTATGTCCACGATCTGCTCCAGAAGAAAATGGAGTCCCGGATCGATGACGAGCGCATCTCCATCGTCGATACGGAGGAAGAGGCCGGGTCCCAATCCACCATCCGCGAGCATCCCCAAGATAGTGCCAAGGTCTCCGCCTTCGTCTCCATCATGCAGGGATGCAATATGCATTGTGCTTTTTGCATTGTGCCGCAGACGCGCGGCAGTGAACGAGGGCGTACGATCGAGGATATCGTCGAGGAAGTCACCCAGCTCTCTGAGCGCGGAGTGCGCGAAGTCACCCTGCTCGGGCAGATCGTCAATCTCTATGGGCGCCACGAATTTCCCCGCAAGAACGGCATCAGCCCCTTCGTACAACTCTTGGAAGCCGTGTGCGCCGTGGACGGTATCGACCGTGTGCGCTTCACCTCGCCCCATCCCATCGGCTACCGTCAGGATCTGATCGAGGCTTTCAATCGCCTGCCCAATCTCGTCGAGCACGTCCACCTGCCCTTGCAGAGCGGCTCCGACCGTATCCTGAAAATCATGCGCCGTGGCTATACGGCAGAGTCCTACCTGCGTCTGGTCGAGAAGCTGCGACAGGCCCGGCCCGGCATTGCGATCACCACGGACATCATCGTGGGATTCCCCGGCGAGACCGATGAGGACTTCCAAAAGACGGTCGAGCTCTCCGATCAGGTCGGATTTGATAATGCCTTCGTCTTCCGCTACTCGCAGCGCCGCGATACGCCAGCGGCCTTGATGGACGGGCAACTTCCCGAAGATGTGAAGGAAGCGCGGAATCAAGCCCTGCTCGACGTCATCAACCGTCACTGCTCCGCCAAGCTGACCGATCTCGTCGGGACCAACGTCGAGATCCTTTGCGAAGGGCCGAGCAAGCACAATCCCGACCGCCTCACCGGTCGCACGCGGACGAATAAGATCGTCGTCTTCGAAGGTGCTCCGAGGCATGTCGGGCAGATCTTTGATGTCCGAGTCGTTTCCTCCTCGGGTTTCACCCTATATGGAGACCCCGCTCTGATCGAGGTCTGATAAAACCATGAGCAGGGAATCCTTTTTGGCCTTTGTGGCAGCAGGTATCGTCAGGCTTCTGATGGCGACACTAAGGCTGCGCGTCGAAGATCCGTTTGGCTTTACAAGGGATGAGGTGAAAGGTCCTGTGGTGTTGTGCTTCTGGCACAATCGCATCCTGGCCATCACGCTGAGTTTTTTGCGGAATTACCCGGCTTCCCGTAAAGGGGTGACCGTCCTGACGAGTCCCAGCAAAGACGGGGAAATCCTCGCGCAACTCATGGGCTACCTCGGGATGGGGGCCGTGCGCGGGTCCAGTTCGCGTCGGGGTTCTCAGGCTTTGCGGGAACTGATCCGGTTGGTTGAGTCCGGGGTGGATATTGCCATCACGCCCGATGGCCCGCGGGGACCGCGCTATAAGATGAGTCCGGGACCGATCGCGCTCGCCCAGGCGACCGGAGCGCTGCTCATGCCCGTCACGGCCACATTTTCCCGTTGTTTCGAGATGAAAACATGGGATGGATTTCGGATCCCGTTGCCTTTTTCCACCGTCACGGTAAAAATCGGTGGCCTGATTCCCATTGCTTCCGAGCTGTCCGATGAGGAGTTTGAGGCAGCAAGAGCGAACCTGGAGAAAATTTTGAAAAATGAAGTTGATTAGCGGCACACAAATCGCGGCCAAGGTCCATGAAGAAACCAAACAGCGCATTGCCGCGCTGACAGCACGCGGGATACGCCCCGGTCTGGCGGTGATTCTGGTGGGAGATGATCCCGCCTCCCGTGCCTATGTGCGTTCCAAGGACAAGCGTGCGGCCGAGCTGGGCATCTATTCCCTTAAGAAAGAGCTTCCCGCCACGACCACCCAGGCCGAGTTGCTGGCCTTGGTGGAGGAACTGAATCAAAATCCGGAAATCCACGGCATCCTGGTGCAATCCCCGCCGCCTCCCCAGATCGACGAGAGCGCCATCGTGGCCGCGCTGAATCCTGCCAAGGATGTCGATGGGTTTCACCCGGTGAATGTGGCGAAGCTGGCTCTCGATGATCCCACGGGATTTGTGCCCTGCACGCCATGGGGTTGCATTCGTCTGCTGCTCGAGTCCGGGGTCAAGACCTCCGGGGCACGGGCCGTGGTGGTGGGCCGCAGCATGATCGTCGGCAAGCCGATGGCTCTTTTGCTCATGCGTCGAGGCGAGGGCGGAGACGCCACCGTAACCGTGGCGCATTCCCGCACCCCCGATCTCGCGGCCATCACCCGCGAAGCCGATATCGTCATTGCGGCCATCGGTCGTCCGCATTTCCTCGGAGCCGATCATATCCGTGAGGGTGCGGTCGTGATCGACGTGGGTATCAACCGAGTCGAAGACCCCACCTCCGAGAAAGGCTACAAGCTGGTCGGTGACGTGGATTTTGATGCCGTTGCCCCAAAATGCGCTGCCATCACGCCCGTTCCCGGGGGAGTCGGGCCGATGACGATTGCCATGCTGATGGCGAATACCGTGACCGCCTGCGAGCGACTCAGCGCGTGATCATAAAAATTCAAGTAATTTTCTCTTGCGCTCAAGTGGTGCTGAGCTAGTCTCTCACCTCCCGCACACTGTCGGGGTCCGGAGAAGAGCACCGAGGCGTGCTTTTTTTGTTCCTCGAACATTGCGGACCGACTACGGGCTCTAAAACAACAACATTTCTGCATGGGACAAAAAGTAAATCCGATTGGCTTCCGCCTTCCGATCAGCCGAGACTGGTCGTCACGCTGGTATGCATCGCGCAAGGACTTCGCCGATTATCTTCTTACTGACGGTAAGATTCGTGACTTCCTGAAGAAAAAACTCCGGCAGGCCGCAGTAGCCCGTATCGTTATCGAACGCGCCTGGAACAGCCTCCGCGTCACCATTCACACGGCTCGTCCGGGTGTGGTGATCGGTCGTAAAGGCTCCGAAATCGAGAAGATGACTGATGAGATCTCCCGTCTTGCCGGTGGCAAGCAGGTCAAGGTCGATATCGTCGAGATCAAGACTCCCGACCTCGATGCTCAGCTCGTCGCCGAGAACGTCGCTTCCCAGCTCGAACGCCGTATTTCTTTCCGCCGCGCCATGAAGCGCGCCGTGCAGCTCACGATGGATCAGGGAGCTCTTGGTATCAAGATCCGCTGCTCCGGTCGTCTGGGTGGTGCTGAAATCGCCCGTACGGAATGGTATCGCGAGGGTAAAATCCCCCTCCACACCATGCGTCAGCCTATCGACTACGGTTTCACCGAAGCCAACACCATGGCTGGAAAGATCGGCATCAAGTGCTGGATCTGCAAGAAGCCCGAGAAGCCCGTTGAAACTACGGAGCAGACACAGCAGCCCGCTCGCGAGCGGGCTCCCAGGACGAAGGAAGCGGAAGTCGCTCCCGTCGTTGCCTGATCTCATTCCCCAACTCTACTTTTTAGGAGGATTTTTCTATGCCCTTGATGCCCAAACGAGTGAAGTATCGCAAGACACAGCGCGGCAGCCGTGCTGGTAATGCTTCACGTATGCTGTCCATTGATTTCGGCGAATTCGGCCTTCAGACTCTGGACCGTGCTTGGATCACCAACACCCAGATCGAAGCCGCTCGTGTTGCCATGACCCGCAACATGAAGCGTAAAGGTAAGCTCTGGATCCGTATTTTCCCTGACAAGTCCGTGACTGCCCGCCCGCCGGAAACCCGAATGGGTAAAGGTAAAGGTAACCCCGAGTACTGGGTTGCTGTTGTCCGTCCCGGCAACGTGCTTTTCGAACTCGACGGTGTGCCCGAGTCGGTCGCCCGTGAGTCCCTCCGCCTGGCTGCCAACAAGCTGCCGATCCGGACCCGCTTCATCGCTCGTCACCACGCTGCTGCTCACTAGAGCCAGTAACTGACGAACCTTATTTTAAAAGCCCTCCCTGTCATGGGGAGGGCTTTTTCGTTTTTGTGATCTGGTGAAATGTGGGCCAGATGTGAAATGCCGGTCAGATGTCCTTACCGACCTTGGGCGGGTGCGACTACCGGAAGGCGGTTGACCGTGGGTCAGTGCGGGGCTGGAGGAAGATGGGCGGGAGTTGATCGGCCCAATCGATGTGGAGATGCTCGTTGCGGGGATGGAGGGCGGCGGTGGCGGCGGCTTGGAGTTCGTCCCAGCGGGGTGCGCGGGCGTCCGGTGCGTGGGCAATGTGGCGGAGGAGGCTCTGCCACTCGAGGATGGCGCGCTCAAGGT
>Ga0351893_10094_pt1 | contig 32124 bp, 33 predicted proteins | sample TotcelFGM3001K15_FD_206765 | JGI IMG/M metagenome (GOLD analysis project Ga0351893, IMG submission 206765) | Enriched cells from coal bed in the Powder River Basin, Montana, United States - Total cells FGM rep3 HSBNCT.FGM.300.1.K15 ...
CGCCCGCTTCCCGATGATCCCCATGTCAACGAAACGATAGAAAACCATCGGAACCGTCAGAACGCGCGTCAGGATCATGAAAACGAAACAAATAAAAAAACCGAGTCCAACCGTCATGCGGCTGTCGGCAATATATTCCGTCCTCATGAAAAAGACGATCAGGACAAATGCCGCCAAAACCCGGAAAAAGCATTTTAACAGCGACTGCACCTGATGGACGGGATTGGCAATGGCCTGATACTTGTACAGCCCGTCCAACTGAAACACGACCAGAAAGATCACCGTAAGCACAAAAATGGAAGGGATTAAATAAACCGGATAGGGGCGCACGGATCCATTGAAGCCGGAGGCGAAAACAACCCAGAAGGACAGGGAAAAACCGGCCACCAGCATGGCGATGTCCAGCAGGGCCAGTGAGATTTTATGTTTGGATATCATGGCGGCGGTCAACCCGACCCGGAATAGAAGACCTTTATGGTATCCGCAACATATCGGATCTGTCTTTCACCCAGTTCCGGGTACATGGGCAGGGAAAGAATCCTTTTCGCCGCAGCTTCTGCAACCGGAAAATCGCCGGCATGATATCCCAGTTGCTCATAAGCAGGATGCAAATGCAACGGCCTGGGATAATGCAGCCCTGTCGCAACCCCCTTTTCCAGAAGGTATTGCTGCAACGCCTCACGCCTGTCCGCCTGAATCACGAACAGGTGATAGACGCTGTAAACATCATCTATTTCCACCGGAATCCGCACGCCTTCAACTCCGGTCAGAAGGTCACGATACCGCGCAGCATTGGCCCGGCGTTTCTCCGTCCAATCCGCCAGATATTTTATCTTCACCGAAAGAACCGCGCCCTGGAAAGCCTCCATCCGGTAATTATGACCGATCACCTGATGCTGGTAGCGCTGGATTTCCCCATGCTGACGGATCATCTTGGCTTTCAGATACAGGTCTTCATCGTTTGCAATCAAGCCGCCCGCTTCCCCGTATGCCCCCAAGTTCTTGCCGGGGAAAAAGCTGAACGCACCAAAGACGCCAAAGTTTCCGACAGGTTTCTCACGAAACCGCGCCAGGTGCGCCTGGCAGCAGTCCTCCACGATCTTCAAGCCGTACTGATCCGCCAGCGCGCTGATGGCCGCCATATTGGCCGGTTGCCCATAAAGATGCACCGGAATGATGGCCTTTGGCCGAATGGCGCTGCTTTCAAGGAGCGCCTCCATCTGCCCGACATCCACATTGTAATACGCATCGCAATCCACGAAAACCGGCGTGGCCCCGCAGAGCGACACCGCCTCGGCCGTTGCGATAAACGTATTCACCGGAACGATCACCCCATCGCCCGGTCCGATCCCCAGCGCCAGCAAGGCAATATGCAATGCATCCGTCCCGCTCGAAACCCCGATGCAATACTTCGCCCCCTGGGCCGCAGCAAAATCCATCTCAAACGCCTCCACATACTTGCCAAGGATGAACCCCGTATTGGCAATCACATCCGTCAGCTTGTCGTCGATCTCATTATAAACCTGATGATGCTGGGCCTTCAGGTCCAGGAAGGGAACGGGTGAAGCCGCGGGTTCGCCATCCGTCTCCTTGAACAACGTGACAAATTCCGCAGGCGTAAGGGCCGTGACCGGGGAGTCCTTAAAATGCTTCGTGTTGCGGGTAACGATATAATTCAGATGGAACTGATCGGCCGCCGCCATCTTCATGTTGTCTTCAAAATCCGGCGACAATGACGCATTGGCCTCCATGAGGGTGGATTTCCGGACCGGCAGGACGGAAAGCGAGCGCAGGTTCGTGAATATCTTGTTCCGCGCGACCAGTTCGTCGAATTCCTTTTTCAGATAGTAATGCACCGTCGAATAAGAATCCGCACTCAGCCAACCTTCCACCTTGTTCGAGGCACAGAGATTCAGGACTGCAAAGCTGTCGAGATAAAACTCACGCCGGGGAAGCAGAATATCCAGAACCACATTGATATCAAGAAGTATTTTGATCACTGATGCTTCCTCCACAGGTACTCCCGGTAAGCTTCCCTGTCATATTTTCCCGGTGGCTGTCGCAGAATACCTACCAGTTCCAAAATATCCTTGCTGATCTCCATCCCCGGAAATTTCTCCTGAAAATAGCTCCTGGCCTCATCCTGATACATTTTTACATGCTCCTCTGATGTATAGGGTTTCTCATCACTGATCACGACAACGGCATCGGAATCCCTATCCAAATGCAATGGCTCGACTGGCACGAATACGCCATCTTCGTATTTTACAGAAATAATTTGCATCGTTAATAACCTCCTTTATTCATTATCCGATTGGAATTTAACCGGATTACCTGCATGACACCATCTACATAAAGTTTTTGTAAAGGCTATCATATTGTTCCGAAATGTTATCCCAATTAAACTCCTTCTTGACCCATAGCTGAGCCCTTTTACCCAATTCCTCCATCTCGTCTGCGTGCGCGACGGCCCATTTGATTTTACTACGAAGATCATCGACATTGCCTGTCTGGAAAAATAAAGCATGTTCGTTCTTCAGGACAGACGTGTTGGCAGGTATGTCGCTGCAGATGATAGGCATACCCAAGGATGCTGCCTCCAAAAGAGCCATGGACATGGCTTCAACTTCTGAAGGAAAGATAAATAGTTTCGCATTGGCAACGATTCCGAAAAGCACGCCTTTATCCGCCACGAAGGGAATAAAATGAATTCGAGAATCACTCTTTGCTGCGTTCTTAAGGCGGTCTCCATAGACCGGATCTGTTTGTGTATCCCCAACAACCACCAAATTCAAAGAAGTATCAATAGCTTTGAAGGCTTCAATGACGGTATGGCAGCCTTTGGTGCCGTCGATGCGCCCGGCGGAAAAGAGGAGATAAGGCCTCGTAATACCCGTTTTTGATAGTAGAGCAGTGGCTGCATGGACATCTATCGGAAGAGAGACATCAACCCCATTTGGTATGTATAGAACGGCTTGATTCCATTTTTTTTTATAGAGTTCCGCCATTGGCAAGGAGACGCTGGTCAATGAATTGGGGAATTTTATAAAGAAATAATCCAAGGTTCTTATTAATGCTTTTGCCAAGACCCCCCACTTTTGTCTTTCATAAGCTGGACCATGAGCCGTTGCAATGACACAGTAACGTAATCTTAGTAACGGGACAACAAAACAAGCCTCGGCATTATGTATGTGAACGAAATCGTAACCACCGATAAAAAGTGCATGCAATGCAGAAATGATGAAATAAGATAACGCATGAAAATGCTTTCCCGGAAGACAGGGGATATGAACAAGATTTAATCCGGGCAGGTGCGTATTCTTTGACGTATAGAGATTGCTCGCAAAGACGGTAATCTCGTGTTTGCTCTTCAGCCGATGCACGATCGCTTCAACAACGCGTTCCGCACCACCTTTGGACGGCAGCCCTTTAATTCCTAAAAATGCGATTTTCACTCAAAAAACCGGTTCTTTCCCCAAGGCTAACCTAAGCTTATTATTGAGGACCCACGCTACGGGCACCCAGATTTTTTTTCTCATAGCGGGTACTGCCGTACCCGTCATCCAGCAATCTTTATTACAATTATTCACCAACGCTCTTACATTTCTGGCTCGATCTGACGTCCACACTTCATTGAAGGACGACTCTTTCAGGTTACCCATAATCCAAGGCTCAGCAGAACCGTTACAAGCTAAGACATTTCCCCACGGATCAAGGAGGAAAGTATCCGTCCCCGCTCCACAGATCAGGGTACGTTTTTCGCCCTGCATGTACCTCATTAACCCCAGATTGATATAAGCACGGAACCAATCCTTGATTTGTCGCTTAAAATTATTCCGCTTAGACATCAACAGGGCCTCGATAAATCTACGCATTCCAAGTACTGTCGGCTCGACATCAACTATGGAATTGTCAGACTTGTGAAAATAAAACGAGTTGTGCATGGTAGCATTGCCGAACTCGACGTCCAGTCCGGTGCAAAGGTGATAAAGATCGAGCAGATCGGATACGTTCTGATCCGAGATTACAATCCCGAAACCAATATCTTTGATACCCATTTCTTTCAGTCTAAGTATCGTGCGAAGCCCATGGTCAAATCCGTTCTTGATCCCTCTGAGTCGGTCATTTTTTTCCGGCAAGCCTTCGAGGCTCACCCGAATGGTAATATTGGGAAATCTCTCTGCGATCTGCACAATTCTGTCGGTGAAATAGCCATTTGTACTTATTTCCAGTCTGTCAGTCTTCTTATCCAGAACCTCCACAATTTCCATAATATCATCACGGAGCATCGGCTCGCCACCGGTGATATTGAGCCTTTTGTAACGGCCTTCGATCTTGTCAATGATTGCAGGGGTTATCTCCTCAGACTTCTTGCTTGGGAATTGCCACGTATTGCACATCTGGCAACGTGCATTGCATCGGTAGGTCACTATAACAGCGCATTCCATAAGGTATATATTCGTCTCAACAGTAATAAGTGAACTACAATTTCATTTTGCCTTTATGAGATCGGAAAACAATCCTTCAAGCGCCGCAACATGTCTCGAAGGCGCGTATAGGCTTTCGGCTACACGCCGGGAAGTCATCGCCATTTCATGAACGTGCACGGGATGTTCGAAACAGTATAGCAGGCGCTCAGCAAGACTGCTGGGATCACCTGGTTCAAACAGGAAACCCGTTTCACCTTCTTGTACCGATATTATCAGTGACCCGATACGCGATGCGATTACCGGTGTCCCACATGCATAACTCTCGATCATGGAATTGGGAAGGTTCTCATACCAAAGGGAGGGGACTACGCTGAGCTTAGCTTTAGCAAGCAAGCCACATAGCCGTGGCGTATCAACATCACCTGTGAACTCTATCTTTTCTTCCAAGCCATATTGCTTCACTTTTTTCTGGAGGGCGAGCGAGTAGGCAGGATTACCAGCCCCGACAATTTTGGTATGAAGTTTGAAATCAGGCCGTTTCATATGGAGAATATTTATTGCATTGATTAGAACGTGAACACCTTTTGTTTGCTCAAGCCGTCCCGAATATATTATATTGTTATCTTTCTTAGAGTCTTTCAGAGGCTGAAATACTTTTGTATTGACGAATGTCGGGATGCATCGTAAGCGTTGTTCTCCAATACCTGCCGATTTCATCATATCGTACATGAATACATTTGTAGTGACGAACACATCAATGAGATCGAAGTAGCGCCTGGCTTGATGGAACCACGTAGCCAATGCATTGAGCGTTGATGCCGCATAACTGTTCTGAACGCAGCGGTGGTAAACGCTTGGCAAAAGGCACCGCCCTTTTACACACAATTCGCATGGTTGTTCCTCCCGAAGACAATGAGTTTGGGGACAGAGCATGGCATAGTCGGATAAACGAACAACGATGGGAATATTGGCTTTTTTCAGCCCAACCAGAAGAGAGGGGGAAAGTTTTCGTAAATAATGGAGAACGTATGCAATCTCCGGCTTTGTATCCTTTACAAGATTCTGCACAGCACATTCTACTTCCGGAGAATAGAATAGTCGTGATACGGTCTTCACAAGCGTTTTTATGTTGAGCCGTTGTTCCTGAAATATCACTTCATCTCTGGTTCCTAATGGTTCAACGAAGTATTTCGAATACGCCGTTGGAATATTCTTTGTGTAATGAACAGAAAACGGTATAATCTCGTGTCCACGATCCTGAAGCGCGTCTGAAACATTGAACATGTAGCGCTCGGGACCACCTGATATGAAATAGCGATAATTGGCAAGAAGGATGCGCATGGGCTATTTCTTAATAACATCCCGATACACTGAGAGAGTTTTGTTGACCATTGAATTTATCGTAAAATCTCGCAGAATCCGCTCACGCCCCAAAGCCCCCATAATAATCGCTTCATTTCGGTTGTTTCGCAACCATGTCAGTTTCTCTATTAGAGCTTTGGAATTGCCAGGAGGTATAACAAATCCGGTCTTTCCGTCCGTAACCAGTTCGCTATTACCACCACTATTGCTGCATATCACCGGTAAACCACAGGCCATATACTCCATAATAGAATTGGAACATCCTTCCTGTATCTCTGGGTTCGTCATCAACACCCCCACATTGGCTTGTGCTATATGTGGAAGTATTTCAATACCCGGGTCTGGAAACGATACTAATTTGCTCTCCACAAATATTTTCATTTTATCTATATAGGAAGAGCGTAAAGAACCTGACCCCACGGCAACAAATCGCCAATTTTCACCACCACCTTGTTGAGCCAACTGAACCGCCGCATCGAAGAAGGAATCATAATCCTTAATCGACGACATCCGTGCGGCCATAATAGCAGTGAAGGGGTATTTGTTATCTTTTGGTGTATATAGACAGAGCTGTAAACGATCTGAGTCAAAGCCATTATAAATAACATGTGCTTTGCCTGAAGGTATTTTCCACGCTGCAATACCCGCGTGACTGTTGGCAATAACACGTGTTGCAAATCGTACAAGATAGGCATGAGAATAACCTCGCAAATATCCTCTTTCCAGGCGGAGCATGCCGGTACGGATTGATCCAATAACCGGGATCTCAAAGAATTTGCATGCGGGAAACGCCGCGGCAAGCCCCATCCAGCCCAAGCAATGGATAACATCAGGCTGCCAGTCCGCTATGACCTTCCACAAGTCAAAAGCTGGTCTGAAATCAAAACGCCATTTGCGCTCACTTATCTTTAAAGGAATCCCATCATTTTTCATGACCTGCGCAAATGAGCCATTTTTCAGACTCCAAACTAATCGTTTCCATTCCGGTGGCATGTTCCTGACTAGCAGCGCCAATTGCCGCTCCGCTCCCCCATTTGCAAGAGCATCTGTGACATACAAAACTTTCAAAGTCTTCATTAAAAGTTGGAATTGAACAATGAGAGGTTCTTTTTATATATTTGGGCTGCTTCCGATAGTGTCACACTTTCAACATGCTTATTCCGAAGTATATGAAAGAAATTTCTTAGTAAATCGATCAGTTCATCAACAGAATCTTTGGTGGGTCGAAAAGGACTGGCACCGGGCATCAGTTCACTGGAATGAAACATCATTACACCAAATGGCAGCCCCTGCCGTTCTGCTTCATCCCAAACATTTAATAACCATTTAGGGCTCATATACGGCCAAGGTCTCAACCAAAGAGGCTGACGAATAATGCATTTCAAACCAAATAGTTTTCGAGTAACTTTCTCGACTAATTGATGATACGGCAGCAAGGATGGCATTCTCTGTAATAATATTGACGAAATTACAACTGTAACTGGTATCTCAAGAAGAGTTTTTTCGTTCTCACATTTAATGCTAAAAGGCCATGCCGTTTTATTACAAAAATCCGGCCCCCCTTCTGATTTTAATCCAATCGTCTTTCTAAAAGAAATTTGAGGAACGACGGATGAGTCCACAATATATCCCAACCCACATAATGCATTGGCACATTCTTCGTTGAAACCGAAGCGACCGGCACGAAAAGAGGTCGGCGGATGCCCTGTTATTGATGTGATCTGTTCAGAGAGAACCTTTAGTTTCGCCGTTAATAATTTGGAATTTAGATCAGAGGGGAATGCATGAACGTTGTCATTAAAACGAAGTCCCGTCAGATCCTCAAAAGGAGGTGTTGTCCAAGGGTGAAGATGTGCACCAACCTCTGCCAAGCTATTTTTAATAATAGGCCGGAAAAAAGATATTGCCGATGGATCCGATGAAATTTCGGAGGTAATAAGATAAGTTGGCCTTATACCATAATCCTCACATAACTCTTGAAATGGTGCCCAGTAATTTACATTTTCAGTTGTCAGTTGACAACCATGGCACCACTGATTGTCAGCTTCCGTATCAATTGTTAATATAAAATACATGACTTAAGCTTGTTTTTCCGTGAGAGAAGATTTAATAAATACCGAATCGGTCCAGCCATGCGTCAAAAAATAAGATCGACCATATCTTTGTGTTGAAATCTCTGCCACCGCTGCGATGGTCATTGACCACATTTCTCACGTAGTCCATATTCAGATAGTCCGACAATCTCGAATGTGCAGCAAGAAAACGATCATCAACGTATTCTTTAAGATCCTTTTTAAACCATAAATTAAAGGGCACACTGAACCCTTGTTTCTTATGTCTGAGAACAGATGCAGGAAGATATGGTGACAGTGCTTTCTTGAATATGAATTTCTGCTCGTGATTATGCATTTTATATCGCGAGGGAATTTTCAATGTTAATTCGACAAATTTATGATCCAGAAACGGCACTCTCACCTCAAGCGAATTTTGCATACTTACAACGTCAACTTTCGTCAAGATATCATCGACCAGATAGCTCCGGATATCTAATTCCTGGATTCTGCTAACGTATTCCGATGCCGTAGAATTTCTAATGATTTCTTCTTTATATGACTCAGCATAACTCCCCTTAAGTTCATCATATGTATGGCGTGAATATAGCTTTTTTCTTTCTAGCCAATTGAACACGGTGATATGCGCAGCAACCATTTCTTTGTCTTTCGACAGTAAATATGAAAGCCCCTTCCCCTTCATCGTATTCGGAATAAACGAATGAATCAGATTTGCGAGAGGTTTGTGCACAAGTGAAGGAAGAAAATTGTACCGCTGAATATTTTTCAACTTAGAATAGTCAGTATAGCCGGCAAACAGTTCATCGCCACCGTCCCCGGAAAGAGCAACCGTTACATGTTCACGCGCGAACTTTGATACATAATAAGTAGGTATAGCAGAATTATCCGCGAATGGTTCATCATACGCATGTACGAGAGTAGACAGAAGATTCACCGATTCGGGCTCAAGTACTCGTTCATGATGATCCGTTTTATACTGCCGTGCAACTTCCTTCGCATATTGAAGTTCATTGAAACGCGATTCTAAAAAGCCGATGGAGAATGTTTTCACCGGCTCCTTCGAATGTCGCGCCATGAGCGCTACAACAGAACTTGAGTCAATGCCGCCACTTAAAAAAGCTCCAAAAGGTACATCACTAATCATATGAATGCGGACTGATTCGGAAAATTCATGTTTGAGCTCCTCACGCCATTTTGCCTCTGTTTTCGAATAGTCGGGTTGAAATTGTAAATCCCAATATCGGGCCATGTGTGGTTGAGATGTGGAATATGGTCGGAGTGTTAATGTGTGCGAGGGAAGAAGTCTCTTAACAGTTGAATAAATTGTCCTACTGCCTGTAACATATCCGTATGTAAAATATAAATCCAATGCATTCAGGTCTATTGCACGATCGACATCGGCAGCTTTCAAAACCGCTTTGATTTCGGAACCAAAAACAAAGGTGTGCTTATCACAATAGTAGTAGAATGGCTTAATCCCAAAACGGTCTCTTGCGCAAAATAACTCTTTCTTTTTGTTGTTCCAGATCGCAAAGGCGAACATTCCCCTCAAGTACGTAACACAATCACTTCCGAATTCCTCATAGAGATGCACAATGCACTCGGTATCTGTCTTTGTTCTCAAGATGTGACCTTTATTTATAAGAAGGTCCCGAAGCTCCTGAAAATTATATATTTCGCCGTTGAAGATGATCCAAATTGATCCATCCTCATTCGTCAAGGGTTGATGCCCTGTGCTAAGATCGATGATACTTAATCTTCTGAATCCCAAACCGACATTATCCTGCACATAATACCCGTCGTCATCAGGACCACGATGACGGATTGAATCTGTCATCCCTCGGATTTCGCTTTCCTCAATTCTTCGAGATGTATCAAAATATATTTTCCCGCAAATTCCGCACACAATGACTTCCCTTTACTTACTTACTTTTTTCGGAGAATTAGATAGCCATACTCTACAAATGTGATGGACATGTTTAGCGTCTCGCGCACTTGATATTTCGTATGTAATATTATCAGAGCAATTTTCCAGAACCTCTTCCACTTGAGCTTTTGTCATAAAAAGATGTTTCCAATCTTTAGTGTCCAAAAACCTATGACCTATGGTCACTCTATAATGTTCCGGCAAAATTTCCAAAACCGTGTTAATAATTTTCTTAAACGAATCTTTTATTCCTTGCCTGTACTGTATAGTATATGAATCAGCATCAACAATAGTGAAAAATAAAAATCCGCTTGGTTTTAACCATCCTATGATCTTACTAATAATTTCTGAGTTGAATTTACAGTACTCACCTAATGTACCGATTGAATAAATAAAATCAAATAGTTCATGAAGTTGAAGGTTTACAAAATCGCTGTTGATAAGTCGTGTGCAACCAGAGAGCGCAGACATTGTTTGCAGATTCTCGTTGGCCCTTTCCAGCATAGCAGAAGAAATATCAACCCCCACAAGCGTGCTCACATTGCTCAAGAGATGGAAATATCTCCCCGTTCCACAACCAAGTTCTAAAACTGCAATCTTTCCTAAATTTCTTTTGCTGCCGTATTCTAAATTCGCACGATAGACAGAATATTCCACAGTATCCGGAACATCAAGCGGATATATAATGGCCCGGCGTTTAGAATAGAACATTTTTGATTTATGGCTATCAATGCACATAATTCATCTTGTAGGACTAATCAACGGTAACATAGCTTCGAAATTTGCTTGCCGCTGCTGCAACAGAATGAAATTTAGCAACATATTTCTTTAATACGGTTGGATCATAAGAGAAATTATTGCCTGTGATGTATTTCTTCATTAATTGCAGGTCACCTGAACAAGCTACCCCGAGATTATACTTTGCAATGACTCCATCAGGATCAACATTGAATGAAATGACCGGCTTGCCAATACACCACGCTTCCAGAAAAGTATTTGGAAATCCCTCCACCAAAGATGTGTTCACTAGAGCTTTCGAATGAGCAATCAGTTCTCTCGTCTTAGCATTATCAAGCCTGCCCCACATGACCGTATTTCTTAATGATTTGAGAATATCAAACGCTTTGACACCCTCATTATCAGTCGGAGGGCCAATGATTTCAAATATCTCGTCCGGGCATTCCGTTACAATTTGCAGCAAAATCGGGAGACCTTTTCGCACGCTCAACTCTCCGACAACAACATAATTTCTTTTCATCGATCGTGGCTCTGCTACAGATAGACTATTGTCCAAAATATTTCTGAAGAGAATTGCACGTTTGCCTCTTTGTTCTGCTAATTGCTTTTGCTTTTCGTGTTGGACAAAAAGGATATCTGCGAAGCGAAGAACTATTGGTGAGAAAACTTCTGTCAGCAGATAATTTGACAACCACTCCCACAAGCCCTTGTCATAACGATAGAATAACCGATAGCGATCTCGAAATTGCATTAAGTCAGAATCATGGGCGACTGCGACGATAAACTTACCACGAAGCCGCTTTGCAACGGCGGCAACCACAAAAAACCAAAAGCTTCGTCCACGAACATAGTACACATCTGCAGGATGCTCGTAAAGCGCTTTTACCAATCCTGGTAAACGATGTGTAATGAGTCTCAATCCTCTTATTCCATGCGACCATTGAGGAATATTCCACACGTCTATTCCTTCGCCAGTACGAAATGATTGTGCGATAGGTGGGTCAATCACATCAACTTGACATCCGTCGCGAACAAGCGCTTTTGCCAGCAGGGATATTTGCATCTCCGCGCCACCAGGCGTATTTCCCTGCAATGCTTCCGCCACGCGTCCCAAAAAGCAAATTTTCATTGATTACGAGTAAAAGTAAAATAAAATTTATTGAGCACTATTTTCTCTTCTGGGCAATGATTGATAGACTTGGAACAAATGGATTCAACATTTCGATGGATAGAATCATTTGATGAAATCCCTTTTTTTTTAACAAAAAAACAATTTGACGTTTCAGATGGGAATGTATTTCGTCCACTTTCTCAATTTTGTAGCTAAACGATGGTAGGACATTCAGCCCTTTCTTTTTTACGTAACTCACAATTAGCGGTTTTTTTACAAAAAACAATTGTTCATCAAGATATTCTGTATTCATCCCACAAAAACGCAAGTATGGCCTAGCAAGGATTTTAGGAAGTAACGGTATCCACGGCACATTGTAATGAGGTTCGCGCCATCGCCACAAATAATTAGGGCATTGTATAATGAAAATGCCCCCCGGCTTCAGATACTCCACACAAATATCAATGTGGTGTTTATAATCGGAAACATGTTCAATGACTTGGTATGAAGTCACAACGTCGAATTGATTAACAAGCTCCCCGCTTATCGCCCGTGCGTCGGCGTGTACAAAACGATGTTCGGGCCTTATAATACCAGACGCCATGGTACAAAGTCGGCTAAACGCAAATTGAATTTCTGCTTTTGAAATATCGATACCATAAGCATCATACCCCTTTTGTATGCACGCCAGGACAAAAGTACCAAACCCACAACCGACGTCAAGAATCCTTGCCTTGGATAAATTTATTTGAAATGTTTGACAAATCCCTTCCAGCTCCTTGATAACGGATTCCTTTGCATCAAGCTTAACCTTAGCATCATAGATGCTAAGCAAATCTTTGTATGTTGAGTTTGGATTTATCCAACGTTGTTTTTGTTCAACAATTCCCCAAGCATCCGAATAAATACCATCCACAGAATGATTAGCCATTATACTTTTTATGTTCCCTTGGTGACGGAATAAGGACACAATATGAGATTTATTGATAGCATCCTTTTCTACCCCTTAAATACCCTGATTGATTTATCCAAAACATTATGAACTGTCCTGAGAAAATACCGAAAAAGTTTTTTGGTAAAAACCAAATACCCTCCTTTCTTAATAATATCTGAAATATCATATCTTTTCTGCCTATAATCATGCTTATACTTATTATACAGCAGTCCTAATATGAGACGATTATTTGATGATGCTCTTGCCCTTCTTTTGTCAAACTGCTCTACGGAGCAAAGACCATCGCAATAATTCCTGTCCGGCGGACTAATAATATCATTATTTCTCGCAAGAAGATATTCCCATATTTCCAAATGTTTAAGGGTATAATCTTCCCATTTCCAATTTGAAACAGAATTAATTAACTTTAATCGCTTATTAGTAAGTGTTTTGAATATAGCTAATAATTCATTATAAGTATTAAATGCATAACTAATGCCTCCTTCTGCATCCAAATGATAGCCTTGCGGGGTAACAATTGTTTCCACTCCGGCAGCAAGGGCATCAACAAAACCCATTTGGCCCTCATCGTGTCCCATATAGAGGTAGTAATCCAGTGATGTTATGACCTCCAAATATTTATCATAATCAAAGTCATTTGTATATTCTACGCTAAACCCCTGGTCCCTCAAGTCATTTACTCTATCATCCCAGCCATTTCCCATTATTTTGAAACTAAAAAGGCGAGGATCAATATCTTTAGCGAGTCTTGATAAGAAGTGCTCCCTTTTTCTGCCATCGATATAAACACGACTGGCAAGACCAACAACCTTAGGTTTTGGAATGATGACACCATCATGCGCAGGATTAATATAACAGAGTTTATTTCTCGGTACCCCAAGGTTCGCCAAATTATCCATAGTATCTCTTGACATGCAAATACCCATTTCTGCGTTTATGAGCAGTTTTTTCATTAAGTCTAACTTGCAGAGATTATCTATATGTGTGATCATTATGGTGTCAGTCGAGTGTTTTTTGCCGTCAAATCTATCATAAAGCATATAATGATTAATGTCTGCGGTTGAATCGGGTTGTCTGGCAATATTTGATTGGATACCAATACTTGAAAGGCACTCATGCATTTTTACTCCAAACTTTGTTACTATCCACGGATTCACATCCTCATAACAAACCAGGCAAACTTTCATAATACAGCTACTCCGCTTTTTTCTTATTTCGATTTTCTATACTTTAGCCGGTCATAATTTGCGATTTTGAGAATGTCTGGAACTTTAATGAAAGAAGAGAATCCAATTCATTTTTGTACTCGCTGCTCGCTTTGTTGAGGCAGCCTGAAATTGCCTGAGTGAATGAAACGAAATCTGGATAGAATTTTGAATACAGGCATTTTTTCTTCACAAATTTCCAGGTTCTTTCAATCAGGTTCAGGTTCGGAGAATAGGACGGCAGAAACAGCAATTCGATATTCAGCGATTTTGCAAGATCCTGTACCAGGTTGCACCTCTGATACCTGGCGTTGTCCAAAACGATAGAAATTGGAAGGCTGCAGTATTTCCAGGCGATCTTTTTCAAGAGATCACAAACGCTACAAGAGTTGATGTAGTCAGTATTAGTAACAACCGTCATCTCATGGCTGATCGCATCGATAGCTCCCAATACATTGAATCGTTTTCTTCCGGAAGGAGCCTTTGTAAAAAGCCTTGCAAAACACCATACGATTCCAAGAAACGGCGCGAAAACAAAATGGGCTGCATCCATGAAGAGGACATGCCGGAGCCCTGCTTTCGCTTCCTCTAATTTGGGTTCAAGAATTTTTTTTTAAACTCTTCTTGTTTGGCGGGGTCTGCATTGCCGGGAATAGCACCCATCTTTCTGGGCCGCATGCCAATTTTTCGTAGAAACACCCTGACTTGGGATTTTTTTCGTTGAATGCCTGTCAATTCCTGGATTTTGGTAATAGCTTCATTAACACTCGAAACAGGATTTTCACGGAAATATTGCTCTAATGATTCACAGTGGTTAATCAATTCGGTTTGAGGTCGATAGAAATTTTCTTTTTTGATTTCATCGAGACCACCATGAAGGTACATTTCGATATATTTCGTTACTGTGTTTGGACAAACCCTCGCGAGTTCAGCGATTTGCTTGTGGGAAATGCCCTTACTTTTCAACCAAAGAATTTCCATTCGCCGCTGGACATATGGCATCGGATGATTGAACCGCTCATAATCAATGACATTTAAATCGTGCTGAGTAAATGTAACGTCGATCATTTTTCTCACTCCTTGATTTTATGAAAAGTAAATATCTCAGAATGAGTGTAATCCAATTCAACTCGCTTGTCCAGAACTTCTACAAAAATCGCATTTTAGGACCGGTGATAGTATACCGTAATAGTAAACGCCATTATAAATACTTGATCTGTCTATCTTGAAATGGCCGGATGCAATTTTAATAAAATCTTTCATCCAGATTTTTATTCCAGCTGGTGAAACACGCCAATAGTCATTCGGTGAAGGATGGTAAGGCTGATTAAATGGAATTTCAATCCAAATCAAGCCATCATATTTTAAAACTCGGTATAATTCGCGAACTGCTCCTTCTGGATTTTCAACATGTTCCAATATCGCATTACAAACTATTATGTCAAAAGTATTGTCTGTGAACTTCAAATCATGAACATCATAGTGATAATCGATATATTCTGACATATCGAAGAGGTCTACGCTAATCCAATGGGCAGAATATTTTTCATTCCTTACTCCGATTTGCAAACATTTTCTATCCACGCTATCTTCAATAAGCTGTTCAAATAACCTTGCCCGTTCAGCTTCGTAATCACCCATTTTTTTTGAAGCTTTCCAATACGAACGCATGTGATAAACAAAAGGCATAATGTAACGAATTACTTCCCATATTTCTGAATATAATCTGCGTATTATTTTACGACATTTTAACTTTTCAATTTCGCTTGAGCGAGTCAATCTGCAACCCATATTTCTCACTTTCCTCCGCACATAATTGGGTATTTTTCCATGGTTAACCTGAAGGTCGCATCGCCAGAAGGTTTTTATTACGAGCCAGGCGACAAGTATCAACCTTTCCGATAAAATATCGCTGAATAATAGTAATCAAACGACATTGCTGCTTTGTAAAAATTTCCACCAACTTTTGCTGCTATATATAAGAATAACAAGTTACAGTCGAAAGGCCTTATTTTTAATGCCTTTTTAAAGCAGTTGCGGGCATCCTGTGGCGCTGGTATTAACATGTAAGTGTTGCCGGCTATTTTAAAGTGTTTAACCAGCGTTATTTTTCCTGCAATTCTAATGATGTCGTCGTAATGAATATTTACAAGATCCATATAAGCGTCTGCGCTGTTAACACCCTTGGAAACGGTTTCATATTTGTGAAGGTGATAAATGACAAGTCGTTCGTTTACATAATCAAATTCACCATGCATTGATAAGCGGATACAGAGGTCCCACTCCTGAAAGGCCCTGATTCGCTCATCAAATACACCGGCAGCTAATAGGACCTTTTTTTTTATTAGCAAGGTACTTGTGTCGGCAACCCAATCGGAGAGCGCGTCCTTGATTATTTCTCCCCGAAAACAAGGTTTTTGTTCGTAGCCTATATGGCCATCAGCATATTTCCTTATAAATCCAGTGTATACTGTGCCTATCGCATGATTTCCATTATGGAATACCTCTATTTGCTTTTCAATCTTTGATGGCAGCCATTCATTATCTGAGTCTAAAAGCGCAATATAAACCCCTTTTGCTTTATGAACACCGGTATTGCGGGCTGCCTGAGCACCACGATTAACGAAATGACGTACATAACTAATCCGACTGTCCATACGTGCCATGGCAGACACTCGTTCTTCCGTATCGTCTGAAGAACCATCATCAACGACAATCACTTCCAGATTTTTATACGTCTGGGCGCACACGCTGTTTAGTGCGCGTTCGATAAACCGTGCCCGGTTGTAAGATGGAATAATTACTGAAATTAGCGGATTATCATTCATACGATTCTATCCATTTGGGTAAAAGAATGAAACATCAGATCCACAGAGCTTTGGTGTATTTTCAAAAAAACAATGCGCAAGGTTCATATAATTCGAGTTAAATGTTCATTATTTCTTTGAGTTTGTTAGCTTCAATTTGTGAGGTAAAATTTGCCAAAACCCGCACGCGGCCAGCCAAACCCATTTTTTTTCGCAGATCTACATTTTTCGCAAGCAAGCACATATTCGCCGCTTGCTCTTCAACATCTCCTGGTTCAACAAGTATCCCTGTTTCCCCATCAACGACCGTTTCAATTACTGCACCACTCTTTGTTCCCAGAACAGGCACGCCAGCAGCCATTGCTTCAATGATCGTCACTCCGAAACACTCCGCCTGGTTGGTTATCTCACCGGTAATGTTATGCTGTGTGTAAATATCTGTATCAAGAAATAATTCTTGGGCGGCTGCAGCCGTAACAGCACCCGATATTAAAATTGATTCTCTATAGGGTGAACGTAATCTAATTAGCTCACACATGGGTCTCAGGGGTCCATCTCCTGCAATCGTCAGGCGTGCTCGCAATCCGTTATCCCGCGCCATCTCAAAAGCACGGATAGTTCTATCCGGTGACTTGAAATCCACCAAACGCCCTAGTTGGAGGATATGTATTTCTTTCTTTTCAAAATGATTCTTTGCTTGTTGAGGAATCGGAACGCCGAGATATTTAACCACAATGCGTTTTTCAGGCAATCCCGCACTGATAAGCAGCTTTTTTGTATAGTGAGAATTTGCAATAAAAGTAGCATGTTTTGATATACTAATTAATTTATCCTTATAATCGGTGCGATGATTTAATCTACCCGGATTGTCATCCGGGCAAAGATTGAACGTTGCATCACATCCATGGAAATGAACGAAGAGAGGTTTGTCTGTCTGGTTCCAGACATCAAAGAGATTGACCGCCGTGGTTCCGTAATGGCATAAAATATGACTCACTTCTTTTCTTTGTATTTCCCTCATTAGGATTTTTTGCTGTGTATAAAACCCTGCTCTCCATAGTAAGCGGTTAAATAATTTATCAGTACGGCTAAGTGACACGGCTCTAATCTTGTTGCGCCAATATCGGTTCCCTTGTGTATTGTTGGCGGCAATACAAGCAATATTATCCGATAGGGCTTCAATCGAATATTGAAGCCATACTTCGGACATGGCTTGCCAATAAGGTGCCAAAAATAGTATGGACATTTGTTATCTTTCCCCTTTGCGGCATATCATCCATGTCGCCAAAGGTACGCCTCTATGATTACCTTTTGCAGATACATCTTCTCCTATTTCATACTTATAATATTTACCCATATCGCCATGCGCACCAGTTGCCATTACTTCAAAATCTGTTTTTCTGGCCATCAACAAAAAAGCATCTCTTCCAAACCGCCAATAATCAGGGCCTAAATTTCCCATATGCCCATCGATATAGGCATATGGGGTCAAAAAAAATGCTACCCCCCCCATTCGGAGAACACGATATATATTTTTCACCATTGACATGGGATCTTCACAATGCTCGAGAATATTTAGACAAAGGACTGTGTCATAACTTTCCTCTGGTACCGGTAGGTCAATTGCACAGAAATCACATATAATGTCTACTTGAGACCGATGTCCAGCTTTCTCAATAGCTTGATCCTGTAAATCACTAATTAAAACCTTATCTACACCCGTAAGTTCATATATCCAATCGTGGAAATACTTTGGCGTGGACATATCCAAAACATAACCACGGATTAAATGTCGATTTGTGTAGAGCCATTGTTCTTCGCGGAAGCTCATCAAAATGCCTTCCTTTTCATATGGTCCGATGAATGGAGATCGCTTAATTTCTAACCATCTAATTTTTAGTCTTATAATACGTTTTCGGCACTTAACTATGAACTGAATAATGCTTCTACTCAATTCATTAAGAATATATCTCGTATGTTTCAACCTTAAATTGCGCCATTTTTTCCATGGGATATTAGTCATCTTACCTATCTCGTTTAATTATTTGCCAATAAACGTCCAACCAAATGACATTATATGCCAAATAAATATTATATATCAAAATCATTTGGTGATAAAATGATAGTCATCATGATTTGCCAAATAATGTAAAATAGCCAATAAGAGATCTGTCTTAAGGATAGTGTGAAATATTGATTATAACCTATAAAAAGATGGTGCAATCTCTATCCCATCTATCGTGATAAGCAACTAACTTCATGACCTATAAAGATAGAAACCTAAAGAGATTTTTTGCTGTAAACAAATATGACAAAAATGCAACCGCGATTAAACCGAGAATGGCGCAACCTCAGTTCTTATAGATTTGCTGCAGACTGACGCCTGCCGGTATAACATTGAGCTCAGATAAACCCCTTGTTTTATGCTTGCGACCAAAGCTGGCCAGCCTCGATGCAAATGAAAACGAATCCAATTGTTGTAATCGTCGGATAATGTACATAGCTTGTCGATATAATTGAATGAAGCAACATCTCAAATAGGAAAAGTATGCTTATCGCTGTAACTTCAAAGTGTTTATCAGTGCGCCTATTCATAAGGCTTAGAGCTCCCCATAATGCAGATACTTGTACGACCATATATATACCAAGGCCTATGAAACCACTTCGAGCAATTATTTGATAAATATCACTATCGTAACTACCCATAACCCACATATATATATTTTTAGTATCGTAAGCTCCCGCGCCAAACAATATGCTATTTTCTTTTGCTGCCTTAATGGAAATAGCCAACAGATCCAACCTCCCTAGGGTATTCGTATCAGAACCTACGAATAGTAAAAGCTCCAGCCTTTCCAAGAGAAAACTGTATTGCGGAAAAAAAAATATTTGTGTGATAAGCAATAGTGACGCGACGAGTATCAAAGTGAATATGGGTTGGATGATCTTTAGTTTATTTCCTGCGGTTTTTTTGCTGCCGAAGAATCTTCCAAGAATAACGACTGCAATTGAAATTAAGAACAAACCTCGTGAGAAAGTAAAGATGCCAGCCGTCAGCATAGTTAGCATGATTACCAATTCTTTAAAAGAAAACTTCATTTTTCCTACCGTTATTGCCAATGAAAGGACGTATAATATGGCAGGAAAAGTATAACTTCGTATTGTACCTGTTATGGGATCGTACCTGTCGAGCCCTTCGATAAATTCATATGTTGCTCCAGGATAAATTCCGTTAATGATATAAAGGATGCAAGGTATCAAAACGATGTTGCGCAGATCATTCAGAAAAGTCATTACTTCTTCAATAGAAAATCGACGATATGTATCCATCATGATAAGGAACCCTACAGGGAGAAGGTACATGCGCGAAAAATAAAATATTGGCCTCCCCATGATCTTTTCAAGACTTGGCAGGGAAATAATTATGAGAAATAAATAATAAAACAAAATTCCTATCGCCAATTTATAGCCCGTGCTATGCTTTATCGATGTTGTAACCGGCATTGTATATACTACATATACCCAAGCGATGATTTGAAAAGCTAAAAAGAGATCATGAATGCCCAACGATATACCTAATATTTCAAATTGTATTTTATAAATATCTAAATAAATACTTCTGTCTAATGCTAAAATTAATGGCAAGGATACAAGATAGATTGAACATTCCCTGGATTTATAAATTAAATAAAGAAAAATAAATAGAGGGACGACAATATTTAAAATTGGAATAAAAGTCATTTTATGAAGTTATGCTCTTTTTTAGACCCGTTTGCATTCCAAAGGGCATTTGAATGCTCAAGGGATTTCATTCCATCAGGTATTGCGTTTATATTATTTTGAGACTATTTTCATTTCGATTTCCGGATCCAGCCCTCGCAGTTTACGCACCGAATACAGAAGCCCGAGTTTATTGAGAACAATGCGGAATAATTTACGGAATAGACGATCTGGTGTATTCAGATAATATCGTGTAAGCCAGTTGCGATATTTTTTACGATATTCAAAATAATCTGCGTTATTGAATATACTCAAAATGTTCGGATAACCTGGTACGTGTCTTTCAAGAGGAATCCACTGATTGTTAAGCAAAACATGATCAAGTCGATATTTTTGTGCCATCCTAATATAATTATAATAATTACGGTCCATTATTTTATCATACACGCCGTATCGCAACAATATCATGACATGTTCTACCATAAGACGACTGGAATTGCTGCTGGCGCTATCACTGTTGGGATATTTTGTATAATAAAGCAATAAACCTGGCGTTTTTTTAAATAAGCAGTTAAAAACCGCCCTAACCTGGAATTCAAAATCAGTGCAAACTTTGAACTGTTCATCAAATCCGCCAATTTTATTTATTAATGACGAGCGGAATAAATGAGTTGGGCTGACTCTGCTTTCTCGAATAAAGTCGGCTCTATGAAAATCCGGTTTCTGAACATACTCCCCACTGGTGCTTCCATATTCATCAACAATAATATAATCTCCATACGTATAATCTATATTTCTGTTTTTCTCCAAGGTATCAATCTGTTTCAAATAAGAATCACTTACCCGCACATCATCCGCATCTAGATAAGAGCAGTAGGGTGTATTGACTAAAGCAAAGCCCCGATTTAAGGACGCACCAATGGTTTCGCGATGCGGCACTTCGACAATTCGAATTAGATCAGGGTCTCGCTCATAGAAAGAAAACGCGATCTTACGCTCCTCTTCATTTGGCTCATTCATCACCAGAATGAATTGAAAAGTATCTTTCCCATCAAGGGATAAAATACCGCTAAAATAGTTATTCAGGTACTTTTCAGCTCGAAAAGTCGTAGTGACAATGGTGAGTTGTTTATTCATAAAATAGCCTGGTAGTATTCAATAGTCTCTCGAATTCCATCCTCAATCGATGTGAATTTAAAATCAGGGAATTGTTGACGAAACAATCGATCGTCCATTATCTTCTTCGGAGAACCATCCTGATAACGGCTGTTATAAACAATCTTTCCTTTATAGCTCGTTGCATTTGATATCAATTGTACTAAGTCATTCACGGAGTGTCCACGATTTTGCGCAATATTGACCAGATCATGTGACATTGATTGTTCATTGACTGCTCGACGTATAATACGGGCAAAATCCTTTACATACAACCATTCACGAATCGGCTTGCCAGTACCCCAGATTTCCACTTCGGGTTCGTTGTATTTGACTGCTTTGACGAATTTGATAATCAATGCATTTAAGGCATGTGTTTTATTGGGATTTGTACTATCGTATGGTCCATACATATTTGGCACAATAAGATTGACAGACCGAACGCCATACTGTTCGTTGTAACATTTTGAAAGGACCCACATCATTCTCCTCGTACTTCCATAGGACAACACGGAAGGGTGGACCGGTCCACCCCAAAATCCCATTTCCTCGTAGGAATCCATCACGCCCGGATATCCACAATTCGCTATGGGGTTGACAACGATGACTTCACGCATCTGCTGCGCTATTTTGTAAACATTCATAATAATGCGCATATTGTGATCTACTACATCTGCGGCAAAGTCAGACACGTAATTTATACTGCCCACCAAGGCAGCACAATTTACAATACACTCTGGATGAAAAGCATCCAACTTTTGCCATGCTGTTGACAGATCATGCAGATCACAGCCGGTGGTCCTACTGAAAACAGCTACCTGAAGACCACTTGCTTCCAGTTCATTTCGTAAATTACGACCAGCAAAGCCGGTACCACCTAATATTGCAACCTTTGGTTTTATCATTGTCAAGCCTCGTCCGATGGTATTATTTTGTATTCCTTTCCACCAATAACGACTCGTGCATAATACTTTGGGGCCACCGTGACTGCACGGATCGTTGTTTCTTGTTCTTCTGTAAGAGTGATGATTTCGTTTATTTCTCCTCTTCTGTAGTAATTACCAATACTTTGCGGATACGAATCAACCGTTCCCTTTATTAGTCTTGGCACGTGTTTCTTAAACAATTGCTCTAATGTTGCATGAGCAATCTTCACCAAGTCTCCCGCAGTATGCCAAGTCAGGATTGAGAAACGGACGACCTCGATAATGTTGCCTGTGTCAAATTCTTTATCCATATAATGAATCGTCGCACCAAAATGATCTGATTTTGACGCAATAGCGTGGTACGCTAAGTTTCTGCCTCTAAATTCTGGCAATGGGCCTGGGTGAAAATTAATCCATCTATGCGTTCGTTCTAATTCAGAGGGTGGAATTTTATGGGTATATAAAAAGGAAATACCGAGATCATAGGTGAGAGGGAATTTTGTCAATTTGACGTCATTAATTTCTTTAAATACTATATCACACGGTAGAGTTTCTAACCATTTAAGTAATTTCTCACCCTTATTGGTTGAAGACAGATACAGAACCTTAGGCAATTTATAAAAACTGTTCAATTGATTACCAACCTTCCTTAATGCTTTTTACTATTAATTCAATATCACAGTCTCGCAATGATTCATGAACAGGAATAGATACTTGCCGCTCATTAAACCATTTTTGATTTGGCAAATTCTTTATGCCGCCAAAAACAGAATTTTGATCTATACGTAAATGTACCACTGAAGCAGATATTTCTCGTTCGGAAAGTTTTCTAATGAAGTCCTCTCTGTTTTCAACGAGGATTGTAAAGAGCCAACTCGCGCTCTCCCGATCCTTTTTCCAGTTCATGAGTTGAAGCCCTGCAACATTGGCAAACTCTTTGCGATATAAAACCGCAATTTCACGCCGTCGGGATAGCCACTCGGAGAAATTTTCAATATTGCCCAGACCAACTACCGCAGCCAGATCATTCATATGATATTTAAACCCAAGTTCGGTAATATCGTAAATGCGCTCTCCCAAAATGGAAGGTTTGCTATTTGTCCGGTCGATTCCAAACCATCTTCTTACAAACGCATTTTTGGAATCTACGGCATCCATGCACGCAAGTGCTCCTCCATCACCAGTTGTGAGGTGTTTGATTGCTTGAAAGGAAAAAGCGGAGAATCGTGAAATTGAGCCTACAGGCTTCCCTTTGTAGGTTGCCCCTAAAGCGTGTGCTGCATCTTCTATGACAATTAGATTATGTTGTGTAGCAAGCTCGTTAATCTCATCAAGATCACAGGGATACCCACCCCAGTGAACAGGAATAATAGCTTTTGTTCTGTCGGTAATCTTCTCTTTTATGGAAGCAACCGAAATGTTGCCCGTTGTCGGATCAATATCTGCAAATACGGGGTTGGCTCTTTGCATTAGTACGACCAACCCCGTCGCCACAAAAGTCTGGGCTGGTATGATTACCTCATCTCCAGGCCCAACTCCCGCCAGAACGAGCGCCAAATGAAGAGCTGAAGTACCACTATTTAGCGCTACGGGGTTAGCGAGACCAAGTCTCTTATTGAGCTGAATTTCAAATTCTTTGACCATCTTGCCTTCGCTGATCCAGCCGGATTTTAATACCTGAGTAGCAAGTTCAATCGCTTTGGGTGAAATGTGTGTATTAAAAAAGTCCATTTTATCCTAAAAACTCATTCTGCCATTCTAAATTCGGTCTTACAATTCCGGGAATGGGCCGTCCCCATCCTGCACGAACACTTCCCGGTTCACCCTTATCGATGACTTGAAAGCCCACAGCATCCCATTCCAGAAAGTGAATTTCATACGTGGGATGTCGCGTGCTCACTTCGGCAACAATACTGATGCGCCCTTCCGCAAATAAATTGCCAGGCACAGTACATCTGCATTTAAAAACTCCGATTGGCTTAGGTTTTGAACCCCATTCTCTCTCATCGAAATCTGCTGAAATAAAAGCAATTTGTCCTTGATCATTGATAAAACTAATAACAGAAATTAACTGGGCTTCCGGTTTAAAATTCCAATATTCCATTTCGATAGTTACAGTATAACGAATATCTACGGTATCTGTAACCATTCCTTCCGATATAACTCGGACCGCCTTAAGCCGGGCTACACCATCCCCCGGTGCAGAGTTGGACTCGGGCCAAAGTCGTTCGCCTGTTATCCCTAATCCTGATTGTAGATATTGACTGGTAACGCCATAAATATTTCCCTTAAGGCTTATCCGCCCTTGATCCAGATAAATTCCTTCACGGCACAAACGTGTCATCGCTTGCATATTATGGCTTACAAATAGCACGGTCCGGCCTTCATGAGCAACATTGTCCATTTTACCAAGACATTTTTTCTGAAATTCTGCATCGCCCACGGCCAGGACTTCATCAACGATAAGGATCTCCGGTTCGAGATGGGCGGCAACGGCAAACGCAAGGCGCACATACATGCCGCTGGAGTAACGTTTCACTGGTGTATCGATGAATTTTTCCACCTCGGCGAAGGTGACGATTTCATCGAATTTCTGCTTGATTTCCGCCTTGGTCATGCCAAGGATGGCGCCGTTGAGGAAGATGTTTTCCCGGCCAGTGAGTTCGGGATGGAAGCCGGTGCCAACCTCCAGGAGGCTTGCGATGCGGCCCTTGACACGGCATTCCCCGGAGGTGGGGGCGGTGACGCGGGAGAGTATTTTGAGAAGGGTGCTCTTCCCGGCACCATTGCGGCCAATGATCCCCAATACCTCGCCCTGCTTGACCTCGAAGGTGATATTCTGGAGGGCCCAGATGTGATTTTCGGGAAGTGAATGGTGAATGGTGAATGGTGAAGCGGACTGGCCGATCTTCAGGGTGGGATCTGGTTTGCCCCGGAATTTGGCCCAGGCGCGGTTGAGGTCATGGGACAGGGTCCCCGTGCCCACTACACCGAGGTGGTAGTATTTGGATAGGTTTTCTACTTGGATGACGGTGTCGGACATAAGGCCTGTGAATGGTGAAGGGTGAAGGGTGAATCAAGTCGTGACTGTGATCATGGCGCTTTCAGGACAAAGCAGACACCCCAGGTTTCACACCCGGTTGCTTTCCCGGTAAGCCATTCCTCGACATTCAGGCATTGAAATCCGGCGTTGGATGCAATCCGGTCAATCTCCGGTTTGAAGAAATACCGCATGGCATGGATTTCCTTCAATTCGGAGATGGCATAGGTGTCGAGGTTGCGGATAAACACATGGTAATTCACATCCACCCGGGATTCATTGGTTGGGTGGGTCGTTTTGGATTTCAGACATGAATATATTCCCAGTCCTTGATCGGCTCGAAGCGTTTCTGGCGTTCTTTATTGCGCGGGTGCGCAAGAATGCTTTCTACGGATACGGCCGGCAGAATATCTTCACCGATGCCATTCTTTACGTAAATTGTATTAAAGCCGTAATTGTTTGCCCCAACAAGTCGATATCCTTTTTTTCGGGCCAGCTTTTCCATAGCAACCGGCGAGGCGCTAAAATAGTCCGGGTGCTTTCCTGGATACACATAGTCTTTATCATAAGGCACCACGATGCTGTTCATTCCAAATTCGATGTGGGTCTCGATTATCACCACCCGAGGTTCAACGACAGTCAGTGCATCCCATATCCAATAGTCGTTTCCATCAATGTCAATGGACATCAAATCTACACCCCCCCCCCGCAAATCCATTGTCTCGAATCAGTTCGTTTATGTTTTCCCGCTGAATGAATGCATTAACGAATTTTGGTGGGTAAAGTGTGGTGTCAGGATTGCTTGCGTAATATTTTTTTCCTCTTTCAATGTTTGTCGGATTGCCATCTATAAAGAGACCGTTCCAACCAAAATTCACAGCAAAATTGGCGCAGTTGCTGTTTATTCCGTCTCCTGATCCGATGTCGATGAAAGTTTTGTGTTCTACACCAATAGCAGCAAAAATGTACAGTAGTATCCCATCCTCCTCAAACTGGGAATATACCCTGAAACCGGTATCAGACAATGGGAATCGGCACCCCTGAGTCAGGGAAGACCGATAGAGATTGAAAAGCATGCGTTGGTTGATCTTTACTTGGGGTGAATTTTTTTCCTGAAGTTTGACGACATCGAAAAAAGTTACAATTGAGGATTGAGATAAAATGAGATTTATAGCTTTGCCAAGGTATTTCTTTGCCGCCGCTTTCAGGGAAACTGGCATATAATGCCTCCGAGGTGGTTGTATTTGGATAGGTTTTCGACTTGGATGACGGTGTTTGGCATGGGGCCTGTTAATGGTGAATAGTGAATGGTGAATGATTACAACAGTGAATAGTGAATGGTAAAGGGTGAATAGTGAATAGTGAATAGTGAAAGGTGAATGATTACAGCAATTGGCGAGACATGGTTTGTTACTTTTTCAAAAAATCTTCAAGTATCACAACCCTGATGTCCTTCACTTTCTTCAAGCCGGAATCATTGGTCAAAAACGTATCAGCACCATATATTATCCCGGTTGCAATCTGAATTGCATCAGGAGTTCTGATGGCATATTTTGCCCTGAGCTTTGACGACAATTCAGAAACTTCATGAACAATCTCATAAGTTGTTAATCCTTCAGCGTGCAATAATATATCCCGGTATTCTTCAGCGAGAGATTCATTTTCTGTCTTGAACGGGAGGACTAACACCTCTAATAATGTGATGGTTGATGTTACCGCATCGATCTTTCCAGCATCAATTTCAGCAAAAAGCGGTCTTATCATGTTCAGATATTAGGATCTTTTTCAATAAAATAAATAAATGGAGCGGTGTCGATACAAACCCTTGATCCTCGCAATTCATCGACTAATCCCATGTATCTCGCTCCTTCTGAACATAATCCTGTGCATCAATGCCTTTCCATATGTCAGCACCCAGTCCCTCAAGCTCCATAATGCTATTTTTTTTTCCTGGTTTTCCAATGGATTTTCTGAGCCTGGCAGATATGATTTCCAAGAGAGTCAACTGTTCGTCTATATTTAAAAACCTAATTCCTCTTACGTAGTCACTATAGGAAATTGGTGTCTTTTTTGTTTCCAATTTGGCGCACCTTTAAAAAGCCGTGAATAGTGAAGGGTGAATAGTGAAGGGTGAAGGTTATTTTTCTGATATTTTCTTTTTAACATGATTGATCAGGCCGGCGAGTTTTTGGGCGATTGATCCGATTTTCTGATCAATGATCTGTTTTTCGTCGTTGGAAAGATACCGCAAATTGCCGGCAATTTCAAGCTGGGTATCAAGTTCACTCAAGGAGCCGCCGGCTATGTTGAGAAACTGGGCAAATTCCTTCGAAGACGCCCGTGCTGCGCCTTCTGCAATGTTACTGGGGATCGACACTGCCGCCCGCCGCATCTGCGAGGTCAATCCGTAGATTTCAGTCCTTGGAAACTTTTCTGTAACTTGGTAGAGATGGGTAGCAAGGGCAACGCTCTCCAGCCAGACGTCTAATTTTTTATGTGGCCTCTGCATGGCTTAACGCTCCGTGTTAGAAGACTGTGAAAAGTGAATTCACTATTCACTATTCACCATTCACGTTTTCTTTCACCGGCCCTAAACCGTATCCATGAATGTCTTTTCCACCCGGTTGAACAGGATAACACCCAGCAGAAGAAGGATCAAGGTTGTAACAGTGCTATAGATAAGATAGGCGAGGCTGAAAGAACCTGAACCCAGAAAGGCATAACGAAATGTCTCAACAATAGGCGCCATGGGATTGGCGAGGGCCAGCCACTTGTATTTATCGGGGACTTCGGACAGGGGGTAAACAATGGGTGTTGCATACATCAGGAGCTGTACACCAAACGTCACCAACTGCTGGAGGTCTCTATATTTTGTTGTGAGCGCAGATATGATGATTCCTGCCCCAAGACCCAGTCCCGCCATCAACAATAAAAGATAAGGCATGAGAAAGATCCAATAATTCGGTCTGATGGGCGCGCCGTTTATCATGAAATAAGCCAGAAATCCAATGAAGAAAAGAAATTGTATGCCAAACTTCAGGATATTCGATATCACTATTGAAAGGGGCACGGTCAGGCGGGGGAAATAGACTTTCCCAAACAAGCCCGCATTGGTAATAAATGTGCCCGAAGTGCGCGTCAGGCACTCGGCGAAATATGACCAGCAGGTGACCCCAGCCATATAAAAGAGAAACGGGGGGAGCCCGTCTGTCGGGATTTTGGCGACCCTTCCGAATACGATCGTGAATACGATTGTCGAAAACAAAGGTTGAATGAGATACCACAGCGGACCAAGGATGGTTTGCTTGTACTGGGCGACAAAATCGCGCCAGACAAAAAGCATGGTCAGGTCGCGATAGCGCCAGAGGTCACTCAGGTGCAGGTCAAGCCAGCCTGACGTCGGGCGGATAATTAAGTCCCAGTTTGTGGTTGTGTTTTGATTCATGCTTTATTTGGCAAAGTTAAAAAGTGAAGGGTGAAGGGTGAAGGGTGAATGGTGAATGGTGAATTCCATAGTGATTTACTATTCACTATTCACTATTCACTATTCACCTTTCACGGTTATTAACCTTTTTCAGGCGCTTTCAGGACGAAGCAGACACCCCAGGTATCACATCCGATTGCTTTCCCGGTCAGCCATTCCTCGACATGCGGGCTTTGAAAACCGACGTGAGCGGCAATCCGGTCGATTTCCGGTTTGAAGAAATAGCGCATGGCATGGACCGCGTCTTGGGGGACGCTGGTAGTTTTGTAAGGTTTATATCCAGCCCTTTCACATGATGGGGGACGTTGCTACTTTCAGTATCTTATATCAATATATTACTGATATTAAACATTATTTATCGTTTATTAATGATCTATAAAATCATTGTTTATCCAATAAAGCATGTTTTTCCCGCCCAATTTTAACCGCCCGAAGAACATTGACATGTCTTGGGGGACATCCTATATCGAGCATGTCAAGCGCTTTTTTGCATGGCTGGGGGACGCTGGTAGGTTCGTATGGTTTGGCATCGCAACAGATATCCCTATAATGCCAAGCTGTTCTTAATCGCCTGTGTTGATGGGGGACGTTGCTACTTTCAGTATCTTATATCAATATATTACTGATATTAGACATTATTTATCGTTTAATAATGATCTATAAAATCATGTCCTGGGGGACGTTGGTACTTTCTGTACTTTATTTTTGAACACAGAACAATCAATATTCTTTATATATATGATTTTAATGCAAATATTATAAATCTTCCACTAAATCCTTTGTATCAATTTAGCTCTTTGAAAAATTACAAAAAAGGTGGCGTCTGAATAAGTTATCTGCTATGGTGTTATCCATGATAGAAAGATACCACCATGACCCGGTTATTTTCAGGTACCGCGGCAGAGATTTGACCGCAGATGACATCTTGTTCATAAACGAGATCATTAAGCGGGATTACTGCCATGGCCGGACTTATATTGCCAGGCAGCTCTGCGAAGCATGGCAATGGAGACAACCAAACGGCAATTATAAAGAGTTTCCTGCCAGAGACCTTCTTCTGCGGCTTGAAGAAAATGGCCATATTTCGCTGCCCGCCCGTAAACGGCCCAAGAACAACTGCAAGATCAAAAAATTTGATCAGATCCCATTGTTTTTGCAAAAACCAATGAGCGGTGTTGTAGGCGGCTACCCACAAGTTGTTATTCGGGAATTACATGGTTCTGAAACCTGTCTATGGGATTATCTCATCCACCATTACCATTATCTTGGGCTTCCAACGCTTGTCGGGGAACATCTCAAGCAGGTAGCTACTATAGATGGTCAGATTGTAGCCTGTCTGGGATGGGCATCGGCTGCCTGGAAAATTCGTGATCGTGACAATTTGATCGGTTGGACCCATACCGCACGCAGACAAAATCTGAAGCTGGTGGCAAATAATGTTCGATTTCTGATTCCCGACTGGATCCACATAAAGCACCTCGCATCCAAAGTGCTGGCATTGAGTTTGGGCTGCCTGAATGAAAGATGGCAGGTCAAATATGGCCATGGCTTGGTTCTGGCTGAAACTTTTGTCGATCTTGCTCGTTTCAAAGGAACATGTTATCGGGCCGCCAACTGGATTCATGTCGGACAGACTTCCGGCAGCGCTAAAAAAGGCAATATTTACAGCTATCATGGCCAGTCAAAAGCGATTTACCTGTATCCCTTACATTGTGATTACAGGAGGCTTCTTTGCCATGACCCGTGATGAAGCCATCGCTATTCTGGAACTGCCGCGTGAGCAGGCCATAGAAGCGATCCTGAAACTTGCTGAAAAGGCTGAAAAATTCGATCCGGAACCTGGCCCTACGGCACCTTCCGGCATGATTCCACCTTATCTCAAACCCACGCACGGGAAAAAGAGAAAAAGACCAGGACGACCGATAGGTCATCCTGGAAGCAACCGCGCAAAGCCAAACAAAATAGACGAAACCATACCACACGAGCTTTGCCAGTGTCCGGATTGCGGCACCCCGGTTAAAAAGCCTTTAAGAGTTTACAGCCGGGTGATTGAAGATATACCGCCTATTGAACCCAAGGTGACCGAACATGTCATCAACAGCTACTGGTGTCCGACATGTAAAAAGATTGTTTCTCCCAAAGTTACCGAAGCATTACCCAATGCCACCATCGGGCTGAGATTGGTTGTTTTTACTGCCTGGCTGCATTACCTGGTCGGAATGAGCGTCAACAACCTGGTTGCCATGCTTCAGGTTTTATCCAGTGTCAGAATCAGCGCTGGCGGACTGACACAGGCGTGGGCATCTTTGGCCCGGTATTTGTGGGACAGCTATGAAGCAATTGGCAACGATGCCGGGAAAAGTGCTGTGTTACACGCCGATGAAACCGGTTGGCGCTTGAATGGCATCACACACTGGTTATGGTGCTTCACCAACAAAAGCATCTGTTATTACATGATTACCAGAAGCCGGGGCTCTCCTGTGGTAAAGGAGGTTCTCGGATTGTTGTTCAGAGGAATCCTGGTTTGTGATTTCTGGGGAGCTTACAATAAAATCAGCACCCTGGCGACGCAGCGCTGTTTCTTTCATCTTTTTACCGAACTGGTGAAGGTTGACAAGCGGAATTGTTCTAAAAATTGGAAATCTTTTCGCAAAAAGCTGTCTCGGTTGATGAAAGATGCCATCCGTTTGTCGGAAAATAAGGGAATCAGCACCGAAAAACGTGAGAGCCTAAAAGCCAGGCTGTACAGCCGCCTCAGCGAAATGATTGATGGACAATATCAAGATAAAGACGTCAAGAGGCTGATCAAACGTCTCAAACGGCATCAAAATCAGATGTTCACATTTCTGGAGCACGCCAACGTCAGTCCATACAACAATCATGCTGAACAGCAGATGAGAAAAGCGGTTATGTGCAGAAAGATAAGCCAGCAGAACCGATCCGAGGCCGGGGCTGTAACACAGGCAGTTTTGATGACACTTTTTCGTACGGCCGAACTTCAAAAGCAAAACCCTGTAGAAGCTGTTCTTAAAACGGCAAAATCGGCCATTGAAAAAGGAAAACCGGATGTACCAGAATTTAAACTTGCAGCATAATTTTTCAAAGAGCTAAATTCATACAATCCTTTTTTATGCGACCTTTAACGCGTTGGGGACGTTGGTAGTTTTGTATGGTTATTTTTTAACATCCTAT